>Ga0265297_10012567_pt1 | contig 10129 bp, 6 predicted proteins | sample Munlanlwell13791_FD_192502 | JGI IMG/M metagenome (GOLD analysis project Ga0265297, IMG submission 192502) | Leachate microbial communities from a municipal landfill in Southern Ontario, Canada - Leachate well 137-91 | ecosystem: Engineered > Solid waste > Landfill > Unclassified | place...
ATCCAAAGTTTTATCCCGCAGGAATATTGGCAGATCGCCGTCGATGTCAAGAAAGAGGGATATGCAGATGTCTTGACCGCCAGTTTAGAAAAGATCGATGGGAACAAATGCGAATTAAATTCCCAAGGAGAAGCCGACCGGATTATTGCTGAAATAAAGAGAGAAAAGATCACGATAAGCAATATCACCCAAAAGGAGACGGCGAGGAAACCATCGCCGCCGCTGATTACCAGCACCTTGCAGCAGGAGGCCTTTAACAAACTGGGTTTCAATGCCAATCGGACCATGCTGATCGCCCAGCAGCTTTATGAAGGGATTGAGCTGGGGGACAAAGATGCTGTCGGTTTGATAACCTACATGCGTACGGATTCCGTTAATTTGTCTAAAGAGGCCATTTCGAAAGTGCGGGACTTTATTGCGAAAACTTATGGCGAGCGGTATCTGCCGGAAAAACCCAATAAATACAAATCGAGAAAATCGGCTCAAGAAGCCCATGAGGCCATAAGGCCGACGGATGTTTCCCTGAGGCCGGAGGATGTCAAAGGTTATTTGGACCCGGATCAGTTAAAGCTCTATGAGTTGATATGGAATCGTTTTGTAAGCTGTCAGATGGTCCCGGCCGTTTATCAGAACAAAAAAATCGAAATGACCGCGGGCCGGTTCCTGTTCGGGGTAGGGGCATCCTCATTGGTCTTTGACGGTTATTTAACCGTGGATCGGGAGCCCGCGCTGGAAGAGGCGAAAATCGATTTTTCTCATTACACCCAAGGCGATGTCCTTTATCTGCAGGATGTTCATCCCTCTCAACATTTCACGAAACCGCCTCCCCGTTATTCTGACGCGAGCCTGGTCAAGGCCCTGGAAGAGGACGGCATCGGACGCCCGAGCACCTATGCCTCGATCATTCAAACATTGGTTTTCCGGAATTATGTGAGCCGTGAGCGCGGGTATTTTACGGCAACGGAGTTGGGGACATTGATTTGCGACCTCTTGGTCGAGTATTTCCCCAAGATTATGGACATCGGTTTTACGGCCAAGATGGAGGAGAGCCTAGACCTCATTGAGGAGGGGGATTTGGATTATCTGAATCTTCTCCATGAGTTTTATCGCCCTTTCAAGGAAGAGTTGGACTATGCCATGCAAAACATGGAAAAGACGCAGAGCTTCATCGATAAGAATTGCCCTCAATGCGGCCGTCAAATGATGATCAAATGGGGCCGGCGAGGAAAATTCCTCAGTTGTTCGGGGTTCCCCCAGTGTAAGTATGCGGAGCCGTTTTCGACAGGGATCAAATGCCCGGCGGAAAATTGCGGAGGTGAATTGGTTAAACGGCGATCGCGCAGAGGGGTTGTTTTCTACGGGTGCAGCCATTATCCAAAGTGCCATTACCTCGTCAATAAACTTCCCGAGGAATCCGGCGGCGGCACCGAGAACGCTTTGAAAAGTTGATCTCAAAAACAACATGAATCGCTATATTGACAAATTTTTGTCATATTTGGAAATAGAGAAGAACTATTCCCCGCACACCATCCTCAACTATAAGATTGATCTGGAAGGTTTTACGGCTTCGGCCAGTGATACCCCTGTTGAGAAGATCGATTATTTTCATCTCCGAAAATATTTATCGCAATTGAAGCTGAAACATTTTCGCCCCCGGACATTGGCGCGAAAAGTATCGACGTTGAGGAGCTTCTTTCGGTTTCTTCAGCGTGAAGGATATATCAAGGACAATCCCGCGACTCTCTTGGTGACCCCGAAAATAGATAAAAGCCTCCCGCACTTTTTGACCGAGAATGAGATGGTTAAGCTCTTGGAGACGCCGGGATCACAGACGGTCTCAGATTTACGGGACCGGGCGATAATGGAAACGCTCTATAGTTCCGGGCTCCGGGTGAGCGAATTGGTCGGATTGAATGTCGAAGATATCGATTTTATCAGCAATATCGTGAAGGTGCGCGGAAAAGGGAAGAAAGAACGGATCGTGCCGATAGGTGACATGGCCTTGCGATACATTCGAGAGTATTCACAGCTGCGGAAAAAGCAGACGAACACACTGTTTTTGAATAAGAACGGGACCCGCATCTCCGATCGGAGCATTCGAAAGATTATCAATAAGCACATCGCTAAAATGAGTTCTCAATTGAAGGTGTCTCCGCATTCCTTGAGACATTCTTTCGCGACGCATCTGTTAAACCGCGGGGCGGACCTGCGGGCGGTCCAGGAGCTGTTGGGGCATGCGAATCTCTCGACGACCCAGATCTATACACACGTAACGACCGAGAGGTTAAAGAATGTTTACGCGAAGGCCCATCCGCGGGCCTAGCGGCGGTGGGCGAAGTTCACCGGCAGAAGCGGCTGAATTTTGGGGAAGGATATATGTATCTCGTTTATGATTTGATATATGCGCTTGTCGTCGTTTTTTATATCCCTTATCTCTTTTTTAAGAAGAAATGGCATCCGGGGATGAAGGTTCGCCTGGCTTTCTGGCCATTGTCTTTGAAAGAGGCCTTGCGGGCCAAAAGTCATATCTGGGTTCATGCGGTCAGTGTCGGAGAAATCCTGGCGGTCAAGGGAATTATCCAGAGATTAAAAGCGGCCTATCCGGAAGACCAGATCGTGCTTACGACCGTTACCCAGACGGGTCATCAGCTGGCAATTACGAACTTTCCTAATGACATTGTTATTTATGCCCCTTTGGATTTTAGCTGCATCGTGAATCGTTATATCCGTTGGATAAAACCCAAAATTTATATTACGGCTGAGACAGAAATATGGCCGAATTTGTTTCTCGCTTTGCATAAAAAGGGGGTGCCCTTGGTTCTGGTCAACGGGCGCATCTCCGAGCAATCATTGCGACGGTATCAACGGATCAAATTTTTCTTAAGAGATGTCTTGCGGGCCGTGAGCGTCTTTTGCATGCAAAGCCAGTTGGACGCGGAGCGAATCATCAGCTTGGGCGCGCCGGATTCCAGGGTTCACGTTATCGGCAACATGAAGCTTGACGACTTGCCGGATGGATCTAAAATCACGCTGGAGGAATTAGGGTTCCGCCCGGAGGAGTCTCTGTGGATCGCCGGAAGCACTCATCCCGGCGAGGAAAATATTCTTTTGGATGTCTTTGCCTCCATCGGCGGGGAGTTTCCCGGCCTGCGGCTGGTCTTAGCCCCCAGGCATATCGAGCGGGTTGAGGAAGTGATTCAATTGGTCCGAGAAAAAGGTTTCAAGCCGGTGAGATTTAGTCAGTCCCGATCAGGACAACAATCTGCCGATTCAGTTATGATTGTCGATACCATCGGGCATTTGCGTTATTTATACAGTCTGGCCAAGGTTGTTTTCGTCGGCAAGAGCCTTACGGCGCAAGGCGGCCAGAATATTGTTGAGCCGGCTTTCTTTGGGAAGGCGATTATCGTCGGCCCTTACGTGCAGAATTTTAAGGATGTGGTGGAGTCGTTCCAACGGGAAGGGGCTATCGTGCAAGTGAAAGACTCGCGGGAATTATTGATAACGATGCGAAGACTCTTGCAGGATTCTCGGGAGTTAGCGCGGATAGGTTCGGCCGCGAAGGCGGTTGTTCAGAAATATCAAGGGGCGACGCAACGGGCCGAACAGTTCATCTTCGGGTATCTTCGCCAGCGGGTATAAATAAAGACGGCCGGAGTCCCGGTGGAATTCCCGGACGCGTTTTATGGCTAGGGATGGTTGAAAACAGAATGAAGAAATATTTTTATAAAATTGCTACCGACCAAATAACCGGATTTCCAACGGCCTGCTTGAAGGCCTTTTTACTTTTTCTGTCTTTTGTCTATGGGCTCGCGGTGAAAGGTTTGCTGCTTTTTTATAGAAAAGGATTTCTAAAAGTTTATCGTCTCCCGCGAAAGGTGATCAGTGTCGGTAATATCACCTTGGGCGGCACAGGAAAGACGCCTCTGGTCGAGTTCATTGCCCGGTCGCTGTCGGAGAAAGGAATCCGTCCCGTTATTCTTATTCGTGGTTACATGAGCGGGGGAAGGAAGCCGGCTTCCCTAGAGGGACCAATCAGCGACGAAGCGGTTTACCTGCGAAAGGCGCTTGGGGATGTCCCGGTCCTGGTGGGGGCTGATCGGGTGAAGAGCGCGCGGAGCCTTGCTCCGGGATATCCGGTGGATGTTTTTATTTTGGATGACGGTTTTCAGCAGTGGGGTTTGGCACGGGATCTGGAGATTGTGGCGATCAATACGGCGAATCCTTTTGGCAACAGGTTTTTGCTCCCGAGAGGTATTTTGCGGGAACCCCTAAGCTCTTTGGCCCGGTCGGATGTTTTTGTGCTGACGAAGACGGATCAGGGCGGCGAGAATATCCGGGATATCCGGGAGGAATTGAGCCAGAGAAATCCCCGAGCGCTTATTGTCGAGGCCAGGCATTGTCCCCGGGATTTCTTGAATCTGCGCACGATGGAACGGGTGGGGTTAAGCGGCCTCGGTGGTCAAGACATCGGTTCTTTTTGCTCGATCGGCGATCCACACTCGTTTGAGTTGTCCTTAAATTCTGTCGGGGTGAAGGTGAAAAGAAATTTTGTTTTCTTAGATCACCATGTTTATCAGGCGCAGGATATTCGGCTCATGAACGAGTTTTGCCGCGCAAACGGGATAAAATTCCTGGTGACGACTGAGAAAGATTCCGCTAAACTGGGCTCTTGGCTGGATAGTTTTGAGAGCGATGTTTGCCTGTTGGCCCTGCGAGTCACCCTGGAGATGGCGAGTGGAAAGAAAGAGTTTTTGGATCGGGCCTTTGATCTTTTCCGTTCTTAGGCTTTTGTGGAGAGGGAATTCATGAAAAATCTTTTCGAGAATATTCTTTATCCTTTTGTCCGGGTCTTTGGTTTTGTGGTCCGGATGCTTCCGGATAAAGTGGCTTTGTGGCTGGGGCGCGTCCTGGGTGTCTTGGCCTATTATTTCGGCATCAAACATAAATCTCTCGCCTATGGGAATTTAAAAATAGCTTTTGCTAAGACGAAGACTCCGGATGAGATCAAGAAGATCACCAAGGGTTTATTCCGGAATTTCGGGCAAAATTTGATCGAACTGTTTCGCTTGCCGCTTATGGATTTGGAAAAGTTCAGGAAGTATGTCAAAGTGGAAGGCGAAGAGAATATCGCGCAATCCCTTCAGCAGGGCAAAGGGGTTATTCTTCTGGCTATGCATTTCGGGAGTTGGGAATTAGCCAGCTTGTCCTGCGCGATGTTCGGCCATCCGTATAAAGTTATCGTCAAACTTCAGAAGAAATACCAAAAATTGGATAATCTTTTAAATTCTTACCGTTCTTGCGGAGGGAATGTGGTCTTGTCCCGCGGTTTAGGCACGCGGGAGCTGGTAAAAAGTTTGCGTAACAATGAGATCGTCGGTATGGTTGTTGATCAGGGAGGGAAAGACGGGGTCTTGATCCCTTTCTTCGGCCGTCACGCTTCGATGTCGGTAGGCGCTATTCGTATGGGGCTGAAATTTGGCGTCCCGATCTGCTTTACGATTATCATCCGGGAAAAAGGGATCTCTCACCGGATGATTATTCATAAGCCCTTGGATTTGGTCAATACGGGGAATGTGGAACAGGACGTCATAACCAATCTCGCTTATGTCGCCAAGGTCATGGAGCACTATGTCGCTAAATATCCGTCGGAGTATATGTGGTTTTACAAAATTTGGAAATATTCCAAGGAGGCGACGGTTGCCGTTTTGAATGATGGGAAGACGGGGCATCTGCGCCAGTCGCAGACCGTAGCCAAGCTAACGCAACAGGCCTTGTCGGAGCGGGACATTCGTTCTGAAGTGAAAGTTTTGGACGTATCATTTAAAAACCGTTATTGTTCCCGGTGGATTTCACTATTCGGCCTGTGCATGAGCTCCTTTATTTATCAAGGCAGATTAGAATCGCTGAAATGGTTCCTGACCCGAGAGTCTTTTGAGCAGTTGATGTCGGTCAAGGCTGACTTTATCATCTCCTGTGGTTCGTCCGTCGCTGCGATTAATTGGTTTCTTTCGGAAGACCAGGGGGCCAAAAGCATCGTCATCTTGAAGCCGGGTCTGTTGAGTTTTCGAAAGTTTGACTTGGTCATTTTGCCGCAGCATGATGTCCCGGGCGGGCAGGTGTCGAGGGGGAATACCCTGGTCATTAAGGGCGCGCCGAATTTAATTGATCAGGAATATTTAAGGTCACAGTCCGAGCAGCTCACCAATCGATATTCGCACCTCAAGTTAAGCCAAAGGATGAAGATCGGGTTGTTGATCGGCGGAGACACAAAATATCATATGCTGAGTGAGGCGGATATGAGGATGATCGTTAATCAGATTAAAGAGGTCGCGGAACAGGCCAATGCCGACATCTTGGCGACAACGTCAAGGCGGACTTCCGGCAGAGTGGAAAACTTGATGCAAAAAGAGCTCAAGGCGTATGCGCGGTGTCCTTTGTTAATTATCGCGAATCGCCTCAATATCCCCGAGGCTGTCGGCGGGATCCTGGGGTTGGCGGACATCGTGATTGTCTCCGGGGACAGTATTTCGATGATCGCGGAGGCGGCCAGCGCAGGGAAGAACACGATCGTCTTTTCCCTGGCCGGGAAAAAAGATTTTTCCCTGGGCTTGAGTAAGCATAACCGTTTTATTGAAAAATTGGCTTCCCAAGGTTTTATTGTGTCAACGAACCCCAGGAATATCGGGGGAGCAATTTATAATATCGCGAAAAACAAGATGCATACGCGAAGGCTGGATGACAATCCCGCCATCCTTGAAGCGGTGCGTTATGTTATTTAGCGGCCGAGGAGAAAGCGGCCGCTCCCGGGAGATTGAACAAGACATATTGAGGACAAAATGAGAATTTTACAAATCTTGCCGGAACTGAATGTCGGCGGGGTCGAGACCGGGACAGTTGACCTGGCCCGCTATCTGACCGAGCATGGACATTATTCTGTCGTGGTCTCGGGCGGCGGCACCTTGGTCTCTGATTTGGAGAAGGCCGGGACCAAACACTATTGCTTGCCGGTGGACAAGAAGTCGTTGTGGACGATGATGCGATCCATCCGGAAATTGCGCGATATTATTCGGCAAGAAAACATCGACATCGTTCATGCGCGTTCCCGGGTCCCGGCCTGGATTGCGTTTTGGGCTTGCCGCAGGACGAAGGCTTTTTTTCTCACCACCTGTCATGGCTATTATTCAAAAAATTTTTTCAGCTTTGTCATGGGATGGTCAAAGTTGGTGATTGTCCCTAGCGAAGTCATCGGACGGCACATGATTGATGATTTCGGTGTCCCGCCTGAGAATATCCGCCACATTCCCAGAAGCGTTGACCTGAAACGCTTTGCTGCCTCCAGGGAAACCGGCAAGAGCGACCCTCGGCATGTGATCTCGATCGTCGGCCGCATTACGCCTTTGAAGGGTCATCTCTATTTTTTAAAAGCCATGGCGAAAGTCATCCGGTCCGTTCCGGCCGTCCGGATTTGGATTATCGGGGATGCTCCTCCCAAAAAAGAAATTTACAAAAAAGAACTGGAGGTCTTGGCTAAACGGCTGGGGTTGACGGATTACATTGATTTTCTGGGGAACCGGAAAGATGTTCCCCACCTCTTGGCAAAAACGGATGTCTTGGTCCTCTCCACAATAACCCAAGAAGCATTCGGGCGGGTTATTTTGGAGGCGCAGGCGGCGGGTGTCCCCGTCGTAGCGACGCGCGTGGGGGGAGTGGTTGAGATCATTGATCATGACGAGACAGGACTGTTAGTCCTTCCCAAGGATACGGACGCGATGGCCCAAGCCGTTGTCAAGGTTTTGATGGATAAGGCCCTTTCCGCCCGGTTAGTTCAGCAAGCCCGGAAAAAGTTAGAGGAAAAATTTACGTTAGCGCACATGGCGTCCCAGACGATCAAAGTCTATGAGGAGATCTTGGATTCGCTAAACATCCTCGTTGTCAAAATGACCGCGATCGGCGATGTGATCCTTATTTCTCCCTCCCTGAAGGCCATCCGCGAAAAATATCCTAAGGCCAGGATCACCTGTCTGGTCGGGACGGAGTCCCGGAAGATATTGCAGAATTGCCCTTACATTGATGACCTGGTCGTCTATGATTCGAAAAATCGCGAACGGGGATGGCTGAGGACCTTTCATTTCTCGCGCAAGCTCCGAAAGCGTAAATTTGATATGGTCATTGATTTTCAGAATAACCGTACAAGCCATTTATTGTCTTTCTTGAGTTTTGCCAAAGAAAGTTTTGGATATCATAACCGCAAATGGGGTTTCCTGATTTCCAATCCGGTGGAGAATCCTGATCATTATCTGGGGCCGGTCGAGCATCAGTTCCAAATTTTGAAGAAGGTGGGGATCGAATTCCGCCGGGAGGAGGGGCTGGAGCTTTGGCCTTCCCGGCAGGATGAAGAGTATGTGCAAGATTTTTTGGATTCTGAATGGCTGGGGAATTGCCAGAACATGGTGGGCATTAATATCGCGGCTTCGGAGAAATGGAAAACAAAAAACTGGCCGGTGGAACATATCGCCCGGTTATGCGACCTGTTGGCGGAAGATAATATTCGGGTCGTCATCACCGGGGTAGAACAAGACAAGGCGAAGGTCAGAGATCTCCTGCGGCTGACGAAAACTAAGCCGGCGGATTTTGTTGGTAAAACGGATATCCTGCAATTAGCGGCTCTCATCGCCAAGTGCCGGGTTTATGTGACGCCGGATTCGGCTTCTCTGCATGTGGCCGCGGCCATGGGGACGCCTTTTATCGCGCTCTTTGGACCGACCGATTCTGTCCGTCATTTACCGCCGGCCCGGGAATTTCGGCTCATCGAGAAAAAGATCGTATGCGCGCCTTGTTATGATCCGCACTGCCGGGTCGGGACGCACGAATGCCTGAGGGGGATCAGCCCGGAAGAAGTCGCCAAGGCCATTCACGAAATTTTGGCGTTAAGGATGAAACCCTATACGGAATCTCCAGGGTCAGTTGTCGAAAAAAAATAAATTGGGTCCACTGATGAAAATTCTTTTCTTAACAACACATGTTAACCCCGGCGGGATAACCAGTTATCTGGGCCTTTTGACCAAAGGTTTGGTCCAAGAAGGGCACCAGGTTTTCCTCGCGTCGGGCGGCGGGCTGTTGGCGGAACATTTTGAGAATTTAGGCGGGCGGCATATCCGGCTGGATATCCAGACCAAATCGGAACTACATCCGAAGATTTATTTCGCTTTACCTCCTTTGATCCGGCTTATCCGCCGGGAAGACATCGGGATCATCCATTCTCAAACCCGTATCACTCAAGTCATGGGACAGATGCTGCGGCTTTTGACCCATCGACCCTGTGTGTCCACGTGCCACGGTTTTTTTAAGCCCCGCTTATCCCGGCGATTAGCGCCTTGCTGGGGTGACAAAGTCATCGCGATTAGTCCGGCGGTTCAAGAACATCTCGGGAACGATTTTCAGGTGAGCCGGGAAAAAATCGTATTAATACCGCATGGCCTGGACAGCGCTCAATATCCCCGGATAGATGAATCCATGAGGAAAGAGAAGAAAAAGGATTTCGGCCTGGAACATCATTTGGTGGTGGGCATTATCGCCCGGCTTTCCGATGTCAAGGGGCACGATATCCTCATTCGGGCGATGAAACAAGTTTTAAAAGAAATTCCGCAGGCTCGCTTAGTCATTGTCGGAGAGGGACGGCAGTCCGGGGAGCTCAAGGGACTAGTCAGAAGCCTGGGAATGGAGAATGACGTTTTGTTTTATCCCACGGTGAATAAGACAGCGGAGATCTTACCGCTATTTGATGTTTTTGTTATGCCGTCCCTGCAGGAAGGGCTCGGCCTTTCGGTGATGGAAGCTCAGGCCTGCGGCTTACCGGTCGTCGCGACGAGAGTCGGAGGATTGATCAGCCTTATCGATGACCAAAGGACCGGCCTCCTGGTGGCCCCCAAAGATATCGGCGGTTTAGCGAAGGCGATAATGACCCTGCTTCAAAATCCGGCCTTGGCCCGGGAATTGGGAGATCGCGCGAAAGTGTTTATCGGCCGGGAATATTCCGCGCAGAAGATGATCCGACAGACAATCCATTTATACCAGGAACTGATATCGCACGCGAAATGAAAAGAATCCTTGTTGTTAATGAATTGGG
>Ga0265297_10012568_pt1 | contig 10129 bp, 12 predicted proteins | sample Munlanlwell13791_FD_192502 | JGI IMG/M metagenome (GOLD analysis project Ga0265297, IMG submission 192502) | Leachate microbial communities from a municipal landfill in Southern Ontario, Canada - Leachate well 137-91 | ecosystem: Engineered > Solid waste > Landfill > Unclassified | place...
CGGATCGGGCGGAGAGTATGGGGATCTGTTTCATCGGCAAGCAGCCGATGACCGCGTTCCTCCGAACGAGGATATCACCGAAGGAGGGGAATGTGACGGATCCGAACGGGAAAGTTATTGGTCGCCATAACGGGCTTGATAGCGTCACGATCGGGCAACGACACGGATTTCGCGTCGACGTCGGAGGCGGCCCCTGGTACGCGGCTGCAAAGGATGCGGCGTCGAATTGCCTCGTTGCCGTACCCGGGCGCGAACACGAGCTGCTTTACGCTCGCGCGGCGATGATCCGGGATCTCCATTGGATTGCGGATCCGCCGTCGAAGGGGCGCTTCTCGGTTGCGGTAAGATACCGACAGGACGCCGTTCCGGCGATCGTGACCTTGAAAAAGAGGTCTGCGGACATCGTTTTCTCATCACCCGTATTCGCCGTGGCGCCGGGTCAGTCCGCTGTCGTGTACCGCGGTCGCGAGTGCTTGGGGGGCGGACGGATCGTTTCAGCGCGTCATTGAGTCCATGCGCATCGGTGATCTCGACATGAGCGCCGTGCGCGAGTATGCTTCACGGACGCTGCTATGCGTTTTCCGCGCCTTGAATGGATCTACCTCCTCTATCTCGCGTTTTTCGTGCTCGCCGTCGCAACGCCTGGCGTCGTGGCCCGCGACATCATGGGTTTTCCAGAGGATCAGATTGAGGGCTTTTTGATTTTTTGCTTCGGGATCGCGGGCCTCGTTTCGTTTTCGGCATATGAACGCATGATGGAGCGCAAAGAACAGGAACGAACCGAGGCGTTGTCGGATCGCGATCGCGTGAAAAAGGAACTCGTTTCGTCGTACGAGTACATCGGCGCCGTCAATCGACGCATGGAATCGCTTAAGGATTTAGCGAATGCGACGGCGATCCATCTCGTTGAAGCGGACCACGTGAAGAAGGGCATTTTTCAGTCGATTGCCGCGGGAGCCGCAGCTGCCGCGCGGGCTGAACATGCGGCGATTCGCATTGTCGCACTTGATAAGGTACGTACGATCCGCGAATTCCTTATTGACGGCGATGCCGTGTTGAAAGTGCCGAATCGCGATCTCCGAACAATCCATGATGCGCAGAAGACGCACGAAATTATTAGGCTGGATGACGGTGCGCGCATCCTCGTTGTGCCATCGTCGAGGCGCGACCCATCGGCAAAAGCCTTTCTGCTCATTACGCTCCGTTCAGAGATGGAAGAAGTCGACGTCGGTCTTTTAAGCGTTTATGCAAATCAGGCAGAGGTTCTTTATCGGGTGCTTGCCAACAGGAATAATGAGGCCATTGTTGGCGCGGACGCGTCGATGAACGGATAATGCACCGGACGGCCGGCGTCGTATTGTGGCGCATCGCGATACTCTGTAAGCTATTTCTACGCATCCGAATCCCACTATGACCGTTCACGATCTTCGAGAAAAGTTCCTTGCATTCTTTAAGGAAAAGGGGCATGCAGTCATCCCGAGCGCGTCGCTGACGCCCGAGAACGACCCGAGCGTCCTTTTTACGACGGCCGGTATGCAGCCGCTCGTTCCGTACCTGAAGGGCGATCCGCATCCTATGGGCAAGCGTCTTGCGAATGCCCAGAAATGCATCCGTACAGACGATATCGACGAGGTTGGAGACAATCGCCACCTCACGTTTTTCGAAATGCTCGGCAATTGGTCGCTCGGAGACTATTTCAAGCCGGAATCGATCGGTTGGTCCTTTGAGTTCTTGACCCAAGAACGTTGGCTTGGCGTTGACCCCTCGAAGATCTACGTGACTGTTTTTGAGGGCGACGAGGATGCGCCTCGCGACGACGAATCGATCGGCATTTGGCAAGCGCAGTTTGAGATCAAGGGCATTGCCGCGAGCATCGGACGAGCTGGTGTCGATACGCCGGCCGCAGGCGACGGTCCGCGCATTTTTGCCTATCCGAAGAAGAAAAATTGGTGGCCTGGGGCGCTGGCGAAAGGGCTCTGCGGACCGGATACGGAGATTTTTTACGACACAGGACGGCCGCATGACGAGGCGTTCGGACCCATGTGCCATCCAAACTGTGATTGCGGGCGCTTCGTCGAGATATGGAATAACGTGTTCATGCAGTTCAATCGGCCCGAGGAAGGAGCGCCGCTCGAATCGCTCCCCGCAAAGAACGTCGATACTGGCATGGGGCTGGAGCGCACGGCGGCGGTTATCAGCGGCTGCGAGACGGTGTTCGATACGGAAATTTTTCAAAAGATTTTCGAAGGACTTGAACGTATTTCCGGAAAAACATACCGAGGAGCCGACGTGGCGACGGCAAAAGCTATGCGCATTATCGCCGACCATCTTCGGGCGGCAACCTTCGCCATGGGCGATGGCGTTTTGCCATCGAACGTGCAGGCGGGGTACATCGTGAGGCGTCTCATCCGCCGCGCGATCCGCGAAGGTCGGCGGATCGGTATCAACGACGCGTTCGCGCCGCACATCGCGAGCATTGTCATCGAGACATTCGGCGATCACTACCAGGAGCTGTTTTCTGGACGCGAGCGCATTCTCGACGAAATGGCGAAAGAGGAAACGAAGTTCCTCCAGACGCTTGAGAAGGGCATGAAAGAGCTGGAAAAAATGCTTCCTGCGGGCACGATTACGGGCGAGCAGGCTTTTGTCCTCTACACGACGTACGGCTTCCCGCTCGAGCTAACTGAAGAGATCGTGCGCGAAAAAGGCCATGCGATCGATCGCGAGTCCTTTACGCGCGAGTTTTTGAAGCACCAAGAGCTCTCACGGACCGCTTCGGCTGGCATGTTTAAAGGCGGCCTTCAGGATCAGTCCATCGCAACGACTCGGCTTCATACGGCGACGCACCTCCTTCACGCGGCGCTGCGAAAAGTGCTTGGCGGCCACGTTGAACAAAAGGGTTCGAATATTACGTCTGAACGCCTCCGTTTCGACTTTGTCCACCATCAAAAGATGACCCCCGAAGAGATTATTGCCGTTGAGGTGCTCGTGAACGATGCGATCCATCGTGATCTGCCGGTCACGATGGCCACCATGACGCCAGAAGAGGCAAAAAATGGAGGGGCACTTGGTTTTTTCGGGCATAAATACGGAGACCAAGTAAAAGTGTACACCGTTGGAAATGAGGAAATGGGCATATTTAGCAAGGAGATTTGCGGAGGCCCACACGTCGTCCGCGTCGGAGAACTCGGCTCATTTAAGATCCAAAAAGAAGAAGCATCATCTGCGGGGATTCGACGCATTAAGGCAGTCATTGGCGCCTAGGGACTTGAGGTTGATTGACTGAATGTTGCAGGATTGCTAATCTAATTTCCACGAAATGCGAGAAAAACGAACGAAAATGCTGACCGTATGAGCGCTGATACCTCTTCAACGAAGGAGTTTTTAGTTGTTAAAGGCGTTGTCGAGGAGAACCTCCCGGCGACCGTCTTCAGGGTGAAGCTGGAAAATGGACAGGATATATTGTGTTATTTATCAGGAAAATTGCGTAAACATCGCATTCGGTTGACCCCCGGAGATGAGGTTCAGATAGAGATCAGCCCTTACGATTTGACAAAAGGACGTATTGTCTATAGATTCTAGTCCGCCAATAGCGGAGTTTATCCACACGCAACATGAAAGTCCGAGCATCAGTGAAGCGCATGTGCCGCGATTGCCAGGTTCTTCGCCGTAAGAACCGGGTTATCGTGGTGTGCCGGAAGAATCCGCGTCATAAGCAGCGTCAGGGCTAAGAGCGCTTAAGATCGCGGAGGCGGTTGTTCCACGAGGCTGTCGCAGGCGGCCGGGTGGAAAAACAGCCTCCAATCTGAAGCCACAACAATGACTCTGGCTGATTGGTCCATCTACATACCTATGGCTCGTATCGCAGGAGTAACACTCCAAGCGCAGAAGCGCATTGATATTGCGTTGACTTCAATTTACGGTATCGGACGCACGACCGCATCGAAGATCGTTGATGAGGCCGGTCTTGAGGCGTCAATGCGCGTGAAGGATTTGACGGACGATCAAGCGGACAAGCTCCGCGTGATCGTTGAGAAGCAGCACAGGGTCGAAGGAGACCTCAGGCGAGAAGTGCTCGGTAATATCAAGCGCTTGAAGGAAATCCAATCGTATCGTGGCGTCCGTCATATGAAGAAGCTTCCCGTGCGCGGTCAGCGCACGAAGACGAATAATCGCACGATTCGCGGGAATGTCCGTAAGACAATGGGCTCCGGGAAGCGCAAGCTTGAGAAGACGTAATTCTACGTTTTGAATTTGGATTATGAGCGAACAAGAGACGAAGACTCCCGCGAAAGCCGCTTCTCCGGCAAAGACGCGAAAAAAGAAGGCGATCAAACAGGTCGCGACGGGGTGTGTGTATATTCATGCGACGTTCAATAATACGATCGTGACAATAACCGATACGGAAGGGAATGTGTTGTCATGGTCGAGCGCAGGGCATTGCGGATTCCGCGGTCCTAAGAAGGCGACGCCATATGCGGCGTCCGTGATCGTGAAAGATGCGGTTGATCGTATCCAGGATGTTGGGCTCAAAGAGGTTTACGTTTTTGTTCGCGGCGTCGGTCAAGGTCGAGAGAGCGCCGTCAGGGCATTGAACGCGCAGGGTGTGAACGTGCTTTCGATTAAGGACGTGACGCCGGTTCCGCATAATGGATGCCGGCCGAAACGACAGCGCAAGGTCTAACCACGAGAAGGAATTATGAAGGTGAAATTGACTGCAAAAATGTCCCGCCGCGAAGGCGTGAACCTGGATGGTCGCGACAAGATCAGCCGGATTATGGCGAAGCGGCCGTACGCGCCAGGCGTTCACGGACCGACGAGCCGTTCACGGATCACGGATTACGGCAAGCAGCTCCGCGAGAAGCAAAAGTGCAAGCGGATATACGGACTCGTCGAGCGGCAGTTCCGTAATACGTTCGAAGAGGCGGCGCGCCGCCACGGCGATACGGGAGCGCTCTTCGTGCGCCTTCTTGAGGCGCGTCTGGATAACGTTATTTTCCGTTCAGGTTTCGCAAAGACGAGGGCGATGGCGCGGCAGTTCGTGAGCCATGCGATGTTCGACGTCAACGGAACGAAGGTGAATATTCCGTCGTACCGCGTGAAGTCCGGTGATATCATTAGCGTACGGGCAACGAAGCGTGCAAAAGGGCCGTGGACGAACCTTGCGGACCAGCTGAAGAATCGTCAGGCGACGTCATGGCTGACGGTCGATCCTTCGGAAATGTCGATCAAGGTTTCAGGGGTCCCAACGGATGATGAAGTGAAAAATCAGCCATTCGACGCAAAGCCGATCGTCGAATTCTATTCTCGCTAAATTAACCGTTCATTTTTCCTTACGTATGGAGTCAATCCTCCTTCCATCTAAGATCAGGTACGAACGCGGAGACCGCCCGAATGAGGGCGTCTTTACCGTTGAGCCATGTTCGCCGGGTTACGGGACGACGCTCGGGAACGCGCTACGGCGCGTCCTGCTCTCGTCGCTTCCGGGCGCTGCCATTACGGCGGTTAAGATTAAGGGCGTTGACCATGAATTTTCGACGATTGAAAGCGTGAAGGAAGATGTCGTGGAAATCATTCTGAATTTGAAGGCGATCCGTATAAAACTCCACGCGGAAGAACCCGTAAAACTGTTCCTGAAGGCATCCGGAGAAAAAGATGTCACGGCGGCGGACTTTGAAAAAGACGCTCAGGTCGAAATCATGAATGCGGAACAGCATATTTGCACGCTGACGGATAAAAAGGCGTCGCTCGATATGGAGGTTACGGTGAGCCCGGGTCGCGGCTATCGGACGACTGAGGAGCGTGCGAAGGAGAAACTCGAACTTGGAAACATCGCGATCGACGCATTGTACAGTCCGGTGTTGAACGTATCGTATAAGGTTGAATTGACGCGCGTCGGCGAGAAAACCGACTTCGATAAGCTCGTGCTCCGCGTGGAAACGGACGGGACGGTCGATCCGAAAGACGCGGTTGATCAGTCCGTGAAGATCCTGCTTGACCATTTCAATCTGCTCGTCGTTGTTGACGAGGGCGGAGAAGGAACGGAAGAACAGGCGGAGGAGGGAATAACTGACGTATGAGGCATCGAAGAAAAGATAAAACACTCGATCGGGCACCAGGCCCACGAAAAGCGCTTTTGCGCGGACTGGCAACGTCCGTCATCTTGTACGAGCACGCGAACACGACGCTCGCGAAGGCGAAGGTTGTGAAGCCGATCGTCGAGCGCTTGATTACGCGCAGCAAGACGAAGTCGATCGCGACGCGTCGCAAGCTTGCGGAGACGCTCCTCGTCGAATCGGCCGTTAACAAGCTCGTTGAAGAGCTCGGACCGCGGTATGCGAAACGGAACGGCGGGTATACGCGGATCATTAAGCTTGGAACGCGCAAGGGTGATGGCGCGGAGATCGCGCAAATCCAACTCGTGAAGTAATTATATGCCGTGGAAGAAACAGAAAGGAATGCCGAAGACCCAGCGCGCAACGATCGTTATCGATGCCGAAGGAAAAGTCGTCGGACGGATCGCCTCGCAAGTGGCGCGAATCCTCATGGGGAAGCATAAGGCGTCGTACGAGTACCACATCGACGGCGGTGATTTCGTGCAGGTCGTTCATGCGGCAAAGGCGGAATTTACCGGAAAGAAGTGGGATGAGAAGGTTCACTTCCACTCTTCGAACCGTCCGGGCGGTATTCGCCGGGTTTCGGTGAAGAAACTCCGTGAAGAGAAGCCGGAGGTGATCATTACGCACGCGGTTAAATACATGCTCCCGAAGAATACGCACCTCGCCAGCCGCATGAAGCGGCTGAAGGTGACGGCATAATCTTATGGCTACGAAGACAGAGGCGAAGAAAACGACGAAGGCAGACAAGAAGCCTGCTGCCAAGAAAACGGCCCCGAAGGCCGAAAAGAAAACTGTGAAAAAAAATGTGAAACCCCAAGAAACGCATGAAGTGGAAGTCGTCGAAATGAAGAAGGGCTCGTACCTGATGGCGGTCGGACGGCGAAAGGAGGCGATCGCGCGCATTCGGCTCATCAAGAACGGGAAGGGGACGATGACGGTCAATGGTCGTACGGCAAAGGAGTATTTCAAGACGTATGAACTCCGTGAGATCGTGCAATCGCCGCTGAAGATTGTTGGGCAGGATGATGCGGTCGATATCAGCGTTAAAGTTGAAGGCGGCGGACTTCGCGGCCAGGCGGAAGCAGTCCGTCTTGGAACGTCACGAGCGCTCGTCCAACTGAATCCGACGTTCCGGAAGGCACTGAAGAAACTCGGGTTCCTCTCGCGCGATGCGCGCGTCAAAGAACGTAAGAAGTTCGGTCTTCGCGGAGCGCGCCGCGCGAAACAGTGGTCGAAGCGCTAAAGCGGGATTTTCAAGATTGTATCGCATGACAAGCAAACGATCCGCCTTGGCGGATCGTTTTTGCGCCGTCGTTGAAAGCGATCGAGGGGTCTGATTGAGTTTATGATCGGCGAATGGCGGCTCTGGCCGATCCCTTGGTCATGGCAAGCAAGTCCGCTATGATTTTGTACGCATGTCTACCGGAAAAACGATCGCGAAAAATGCATCCTGGCTGCTCTTCGCAACGGCAGGCCAAAAACTTCTCGCCTTCGCCGCATTTACGATCGCCGCACGGATCGTCGGCAAGAACGTCACTGGCGAGTATTTTTTTGCCGTTGCCATTACGTCGACCTTCGTCGTCATTGCTGATTTGGGCTTAACGCCTGTCGTGATTCGCGCGATGGCGGCGGATTCAGAACGCGGCCGCAGGTTCCTCGGGGCGGCCATGCGCATTAAGGCTGGGCTTATTCCGATCGCCATCGTAGCCGCGCTCGTGTACGCGGGCATTCGCGACGCGGATCTGGCCGTTTGGAAGACGCTGTTCGTTATGGTTGCCGTCATGTCGCTCGATACGATCCATCTGGCCTTCTATGGCGTTTTACGTGGATCGCAGCGTCTTTCGTTCGAGGCGATCGGAATGTTCGTCGGTCAGGTGCTAACGACGCTCATGGCGGTCTCCGCGGCGCTGCTCGGTTGGGGCGCGCCTGGACTCGCTGCGGCGCTTTGCGTTGCAAGCGCTTGGAACGTTGGTTGGGCGAAGTATCAGATTGATCGGTGCGGCTGCTCGTCGTTGCCCGCGACGCGCGATGACGTGCGTACGGTCATTCGGCAAGCCGTTCCATTCGCGCTCGCTGGCATTTTTGTGAAGGTCTACTCGTATCTCGACACCATGGTCATTGAGGCATTCCATGGAACGGGATCCGTTGGTGCCTACGCCGTTGCGTACAAGGTGACGTATGCGTTCCAGTTCCTCCCGCTCGTCTTCGTCGCCGCACTCTACCCGGCAATGAGCGCCGTATACTCGAAAGGGGATCGAAGGGAGCTGACGAGCATATTGACCGAATCTCTCCGGCTTATGGCGATCGTTGGAGCGCCGATCGCCGCCGGCATTTCGGCGATTTCGCCAAGATTCATTCCGCTGTTTTATGGGACCGAATTTTTAACGTCGATTCCCGCATTGAGCGCGCTGTCGTGGGTACTTATCCCAATTTTTCTTGATTTCCCCGTTGGATCAATGCTGAACGCGTCGCACCGTGCTCACCTGAAGACAATCGCGATGGGCGGGGCAATGGTCGTGAATGCGGTCGCGAATATTTTGCTCGTGCCTGCGTATGGGCCCATAGGTGCCGCATGGGCTGGTCTTATCAGTTTTACGTTCCTCCTCTTCGTGGGCATCTACTTCGTTCGAAAGGACTTGCCGTCCATGCGGTGGTTCGCGTTCCTATTCATGCGCTCGTGGCTCGTAGGCGGAGCGATCTGGATAGCGGTGCGATTTCTTGGCGTTTCCATGCCGTTTACGTTTAGCGTCTTGTTCGGTGCAGCCGTCGGGGTGACTGCAATGTTACTCGTTCGATTGCTAACGTTTGCCGACGTACGCATGGCATACGCTTGGCTCCATCGGAAAATCGGTCGATCAGAAGATCCCGAAGATGAGAATCTCCATGCTTAGCGCTCGATCGTACGTCCTCGTGACGGATGATTACCCTCCCCAGAGAGGCGGTGTTGCGCGGTACCTTGGAGAGCTCGTCCGCTACTCGAACGGTGCAATGCGCGCGATTGTTCCTGAGGGTCATGAAACGATTGGACCGGGAAAAGTGACATCGCGTCGTTTTTCGCATTCTCTGTGGCCGCGGTGGTGGCCGATCGTGAGGGCGTGTCGTGCCGTTAATCAGTCGCGGGAGGTGATCGTTGTCAGCCACCTCCTCCCCATTGGAACGGCGGCGTGGTGTTCGCGCCTCTTGGGCGGAGCACCGTATGCGCTTATTTGTCACGGACTGGATGTGCGGTGCGTTATGCGGACGCCGTGGAAGCGCTGGCTGTCCCGCCGTATCCTGCGATCCGCAGTCGCGGTCATCGCGAATAGCGCATCGACGGCCGACGCGGTAAAAGCGATATCCGGCGTGACGGCGGACATTGTGTATCCGGGCGGGGCAAAAACGGATTTGCCTGAGCGCGAGACGGCGCGAACTCGCCTTGGTATCGGATTGAATGAGCATGTGATTCTTGCCGTTGCGCGTCTCGTTGAACGGAAGGGAATCGACCGTCTGATTGATGCTGTTAACATGCTGCCCAGATCCGACGCAATCCGCGTTGTCATCGTCGGCAACGGTCCGGAATTGCCGATATTGCGATCACTCGCGGAAGGCTCACCACATCGTGTCGATTTTTATCCCGATGCGAGCGACGCATGCGTTGCGGAATGGTATGCATCGGCGGACGTTTTTTGCCTGCCTGTCCGTGATTCCCGGTTTGACGTTGAGGGATTCGGCATCGTCTATATTGAAGCGGCTTCGGCGGGACTTCCGGTTATCGCTACGCGCACCGGAGGCGTTACGGAGGCGGTCATCGATGGGGAGACGGGCGTGCTCATTGAGGGAGGGGACCCGCGAGATGTTGCGCGGGCTTTGATGAGGATCCTTGGAGATCGCGATGTGCGCGATCGACTTGGGCGCGCCGGGCGCGAACGCGCATTAAGGGATTTTAGGTGGGATGATCGATGGCGCCAGTTCGAACGGGCGCTTACGAAGCATATAGACGGCGCATCATCTTGATTTTTTTCGTTCCATGC
>Ga0265297_10012569_pt1 | contig 10129 bp, 6 predicted proteins | sample Munlanlwell13791_FD_192502 | JGI IMG/M metagenome (GOLD analysis project Ga0265297, IMG submission 192502) | Leachate microbial communities from a municipal landfill in Southern Ontario, Canada - Leachate well 137-91 | ecosystem: Engineered > Solid waste > Landfill > Unclassified | place...
TAAATGCTTTAAAAGCCTTGACATCACTGATCATAAAATACCTGATCCCATTTTGGAAGGCATGGTTCAGATATTCGTGTCCATCGGAATTATTCCCTTTCAGGGCAATGAACATGGCATTGGATGACCTTGAGATAGTCCTGCTGTCGAGGCAGAGGTATTTTATCGTTTTCTCCTTTACGAAATGTAAAAGGGAGCCACCGCTAATTTCCGCCAACTTTGTAAATGCAAAATTCATTGTATAAAGTGATCAATTCATCTGCAAAGTTAAGTTTTTATCAAAGTCAAACTCAACATTCGGATACAATAATTAACTTTGCCTTATGAATCAGGTATCCAAAGGCAAATTATACAACAATGAGGAAGCCGTCCAAAAGCTGGCAAAGTATTGTGCTTACCAGGAAAGATGCCAGCAGGAAGTGGATGAAAAACTGCAAAGCTGGGGCTTCCCGGCTAACGACAGGAGGGAACTTATTGTCAGGCTGATCGAACAGGGTTTCCTGAACGAAGAACGCTTTGCACGCGCCTATGTCAGGGGGAAATTCAAACATAACCAATGGGGGAAAATTAAAATCCGGCAAGGCTTGAAACAAAGAGGCATTTCGGATCAACTGATAAAAATGGCATTCACCGAGATTGACGAGCGCGAATATGCGGATACCTTAAAACTCCTTATGAAGAAAAAAGCAAAACTCATTAAAGAAAAGAATCCCTTCAGGAAAACGCAAAAGCTTTTTATGTTTATTGCAGGCAAAGGCTTTGAAGCGGAGCTGTTTTGGGAGGTGAAGCGGGATGAACTATAAAATAATCAGCTTTTTTATGTGTATCAGATGATCACTACAGATACGCAGATAAAACAAACCTCTTGGCATTTCTGATACAGGAAGTTGAATATAAGATGAATTTGTTGTAAATTCTTTCAATATTTTACCTTGATCATCTAACAATGAAATGATAAATTCATTATTATTTTCGTTATTCAAACGGATGTTAATATAATCTGTTGTTGGATTCGGATAGATATACATATTATCTTTGCTATTAATAGTTTTAACTGAGAGTATAGTATCTCCGCTACCTCCAAGGTTATCTGTTTTAAGTAAAATCCCCTTATCACCATAAACAAAAACCTCTCCTGAAGGAAGCTTTGCTAAGTTTATAAGGTTTTCGGTTACACCAGAGTTGAGTTTCAACCAGGTTTTACCACCGTCCAAGGTTCGAATAATCAAACCTGAATCCCCAACAATAAAACCGGTATCTTTGTTTAAAAACATGTGTTCGTTCATTCGAAGACTCTTATTGTAAAGTAAAGAATCCCATTCTACTTTGCTGTAACGGTCTTTAAAAGGATTATGGAATTTTGCTATAATCCCATACTTGTTTATGGCGTAGCAGATAGATTTATCAGGTAAATATATTGAACTTAAAGTAAAAGGGATAAAAGTATTGTACATTGGAAACAAATGATCATTTGTTACCAAGAAGCCTGTGAAAGTTTTTCCCAAAATTTTTTTAAAAACATAACATGCAGTATCACTATCAAAGAAAAATACATCGCCTGAATCAATCTGAGCAAAATTTGTGTGAATACTCCAATATTTCCCTGAATCCTCTGTATAATAAAGGTATTTTTTCTGATACTTATAATATGTGTCATATTTAGAGTTAATAGCATAAAATCTGACATCCGAAGGAATAAATATTTTCACAATTGTATCAAGAGACGGACGGTATCTGTATTCCTGCCAGGTCATTCCTGTGTCAGTTGATATGTGCAATTTGCAATATGAAGGGATATATATTCTATCTGGTGTATGATAGGCAATGTCATAAATGTCCTGTCCCAGTGTATAAAATATGCTGTTCCAGCTTTCTCCTTTATCATCAGAGCGCATTATTACATCGCTGTCGCCCACAAGAAGCATAATATTGGAATTAATTGAAACGATTTTATTGATACGATACTTTGTACCTGGGTCTATTTGTCTCCACTGTGCAACTGAAAATTTGGCAAATATTATCAATACTAATAAAAAAACCGTTTTTCTCATCATTTTTAATTAATTAAGTTTATTGTTCCGTTTCTGTTAATATTTGCATTTCTAATGGTTGTTCCGTTGAATTGGTAGAAGTAAACACCTGTTTCACAGATTTTACCTTTGTATGTGCCATCCCAGAATTCACCCTTTTTGAATATATAAATACACTCACCCCAGCGATTAAAAATCTGAACCTGAAAATCCTGAATACCTACCGCATTAATTTCAAACACATCATTCAGTTGATCACCATTTGGCGTGAATGCTGTCGGGATAATAACAGTTGGAAAATAATTAATGCATATCAGGTTTGATTTTGATTCAATATCTTCATCACCCTTGCTTACAGCTTTGATCTGATAATAGCGGAACAGGCTTTCGTCACGATAAAACTCATGGTCAATGTAGTTTTCTGTTAATGGATCAAGCACAAGCTTTTCTTCTTCATTTTCCCTATTGTCTGCAAGTTTGATTAATACATGTTCCTTTTCAATATTGTCCCATCCTTCATAATTGTTCCATCGTAATAGCGCATACATATTTTCGACATTTTCTCCATAAAGCAATATACTGCGGTGGATGTTGCTCTTTGCTGAATATTTGCTGCAGCTGTCCACAAAAACCAGCTGATAATAGTAAGACATTTTTTGTGTTTCAACCATAGTATCGAGGAAATAATCTGTGTTTCCGGAGAATGTAAATACTTTTTGTAAACTGCCACTTTCAGGATCAGAACGCCTCACTTCACTTATTAAAGCGGTTTGATCGTTTTCCCAATTAAGCAATATTGATTTATCATTTACTACACTTATATACTTCAGGTTTGGTATTTCATTTCCAAAATATCCTGATGTGATATAAAAATTCAGGCTGTCTTTTGTTATGCACCCTGTTGGGCCTGTTACATATTGGGAAATATGGTGATTGCCTTTTGTATTAATACTGATCATCGGCTCGGGAATATCAAAATAAATGCTGTCATCAAGGTAATACTCCGTTTTGATTATCCTTCCTGCTGTTTCTGAAATTATCTGTGTTTCGAAGGGAATACATCCTTTGTCTGAAACGAGTGAAAAACCAGGTTTTGGTGCTTCAATAATGTTAATCCTGTTTTCCTTTACAAAAGTGTCAAAACAAAACCCATTTGAATAAACAAGCCTGACAGAATAAACACCTGATTGTGTATATGTGTGCCATGGATCCTGCTTATCGGAGCTGCTTCCATCACCAAAATCCCACTGCCAGCTTTCACCAATATGGGGGTGTATGGTATCGGAACCTGATAAATCCCGGAAATATACATGAACCCATTGACAATATTCGTTTGTATCCGTTTCAAAAGCAGCATGAGGTATAACATCAACCTGTTTGTATAAGGTGTCCCTATATATATTTTTTATGCCTTTCAGCTTATAACCTGTTAGTTTTACAGGGGTTTGATCCTCTATTTTGGGGATAACCAAATCTTCGCCTTTCATGCTGCGGTAAAATTGATTTCCGACATTCCATGTAAAGGAATCGTAAACCTTTTCACTGATATTAAGGAGAGTGTCCATAATGCATCCTTGTTTGTATTCAAACCTGAGGCTGTCTGGATTTAATTTTGAGGTAAAAAATAAATTTTTATCCTTTTCCAATCCGTACATATAGTATTTATCAAATCGGATATCGTTTTTTTCAATGCCTGACCCTCCTGCAATTGCTTTATAAATACCATAAGAAACCAGGTTCTGGTCAATATCTGTAAGCTGTTTAATTGTATAAAATGATTTAGAAGAAGCAAATACATAAGTAACACGCTGAACCTTGAGATTTGAGTCACAAAGCGCAAAGCAAAAAGCGTTTTTCCCCTGGTAATTGAATTGATATCCATTAATACTGATATTCCCTGTGTAACTTATTGTCATATAAACCATGTTTGAGGAAGAAGGTTCAATTATAATACATCTTACTATAGAATCATAATTCGCCTGATAAGCATACATCAACTGGAGTTTTGTGTTGTACTTCGCAATACAAAATACATCCTTATCTAAGCTCTCAAACATATGGATTGGAGATAACACAACTTTTTCCGAAGCACCAATAAAAATATAAATATTGTCGGAAGAATCAATTTTTAAATAATCAAGAGGAATGTAGCTGCCGGTATAGCCTGTTAAAAAAAAGTTAGTTGCTAATACCTGATTATCTTTGGATAATTTTATGATATAATTTGTATCGAATAATATGCTTCCCGACCTTTTAATATTTAATAGTTGGAAAATAATGTTATTATCGTGATCAAAATAAATTGGACCGATATACTGTGAGCGCTTTGTTTTATTCTGGAAATATCTTATCCATTGTATCTCATGGTTTGTACATTTTATAACAAATGATTTCACTTCATTAAAGGACGGAGGTGAGGAAAAAGGAACAATTTCTATCGTTTGATTGAAAACACTAAATGAATCACCGGCATGGCCGGAGATGTAAATACTTCCTGTTTGATCAATCAGCATTGACCTCAGTGTAATAAAAGCATTAAATCCGGCAAAACCGATCATTTCCAGATCAATAAAGTTTAATTCTTTATCAAATCGAAGCAGGATAAATTCATACCGATTTGACGGATCATTTGTTTTATAAATAACATTATCAATTCTTAATTCACCTGCCAAAGTTATAAGCAGATAAAGAGTATCATTGCCCAAACAAATACACCTGATGGGACCGATTTTGTTTGTTGTATGATAAACAGAGATTTTTTTTACCTTTGTTAATTCTCCTTCTTTATTGACGGAATACAAACAGTTTGAGTCAAAATATGTTTTCCCATTTACATCAGAAATACTTAGGGGGAGATAAGAATAGTAAAATGAATTCCCTACCTTGTCAATTATAACATCATCAATACTGTGTTTCCTTTCTGCCCCCATAGCCCACTCCCAGGTTTGGCAATATGTATAATAAGGAAAAGAAATGATAAACATTAGTATTAAAATGCTTTTCTTTAATAAACGAGTATTAATGGTCTCAGATATAAAGAACAAGAGAGGTATTCTTTTACCGGACAATTCACACATGTAATTGATATATATATACGCTACCGCTGGTTTGCATTATTTTTCGCTTTAAATAGCCTGATAGAAATAATATGTTACCCGTTCTTTTCAACTTTTGGTTATCAGAGATTAAACAAATATAATACTTTTTTATTAAATACATAATTATTTTTTTTATTTTTCAAAATACCAGCTTGTCGTCATTCAAAATAAAAATAAGAAAATGTGATATTACAGATATTTTAAAGGCTTTGAAGCGGAGCTGTTTTGGGAGGTGATGAAGGAGGTGGATTAAGGCTATGTGTAAAGTAAAGACATCTTTCTCCAATGGGTAATGACTTATTTGCCCACTCAGGCTCTCTTCAAGAAGACTCTGAGGGAGAATCAAATTAAGACATAATTCCAAATTAGCGGTATTAATTCAGAATTAAGCCCGTTAATCATGGATCGAAATCTAAAAAAGCGGTATTATTTTTTTTGCAGAGTGATTTTACCAGAAATGCCTTTTACGTTTTTTCGAATTGTGATTTAGGAATAAATCTTAATTTTGCTTCGTGATCAAAGAAGTATTTACACTTCCCATCGGGGTGTAGCGCAGCCCGGTTAGCGCGCTACGTTCGGGACGTAGAAGTCGGGAGTTCGAATCTCCCCACCCCGACAAAACTTTCAGTTTTTAATCTGTACAGATTACACTAAAATAAAAATCACCCAATGAAAGCTAAAGATAATATCGCTCTGGTAATCGGGGCAACAGGAATGACCGGCAAGGAACTTACAATGCAACTTCTGAAGGATGAACGCTTTTCAAAAGTTACTGTTTTTGTCAGACGCAGTACAGGAATCCATCATGAAAAGCTGGAAGAAAATATTATCAATTTTGATTCTCCTTCAGAATGGCAGGATCTGGTAAAGGGAGATGTGTTGTTTTCAGCATTGGGAACCACCTTAAAAAAAGCCGGGAGCAAAGCCGCACAGTATAAAATTGATGTAACCCACCAGTATAATTTTGCAAAAGCGGCCTCAGATAACAAAGTACCGGTTTACGTGCTTATTTCATCTGCTTTTACCTCATTGACATCTCCATTTTTTTATTCCCGCATGAAAGCCGAACTTGAACGTGATGTCAGCTTACTCCCGTTTCATTGCATTCATATTTTTAAACCTGGACCACTTTGGGGACAGCGATCTGAAAAAAGAACTTTTGAAGAGATAAATATCAAGCTGATAAAACTTATAAACCGTGCAGGATTATTAAAGAAGACCCGTCCCCTTCATAGCAGCGAACTTGCACAAGCCATGATCAGCGTATCATTTCATGATCAGGAAGGGATACAATATTATGAACTGGACGAAATTTTCAAGCTTTGATCAGGTCATGATCTGGGCAACAGCCTGCAATTTGGCTTTCCGCCCTTCTTTCTCGCATATCGGACAATACACATGTTCCTCATCAAACTTAAATCCACAGCTTTCACATTTATAACGATACACATTGTACCGACTGATCTCTTTCTTTTTATAATAAATGAGAAAAGCGGCTGTAATCGGTGTAAGAAAAAATGAAATAAGAAAAATCTTTATCTGGCTGAACTTTTTATTTTTTCGCCCTAAATAGCTGAAAAGAAAAGCAAGCAGGATATAGAATACTATTAATAAATAATCTATGAAGTGCATACTTTGTCCTGCAACGAAAAAAGATTTATTTAAGATTGAACACTTTTTTAGCAACCGGATGGATCTCCCATTTGGTATCTTTAAAGGTAAAATCGACATGTTGCCAGGCAGGGTGGCCGTTTTTCTTAAACCAGTCAATGTTATCTTTTATACTTTCCAGAAAATTCTCAAGCTTTTCGCTATCAGCCGGAGATTCATTTTTAACATTTGTGGCTATATAGGATCTGACTGCAAAGGTCTGAACATCATAAAAAAGCCAGGGATATGTGCCTGCAGGAATTGTTTTTTTAATATGAAACTGACCAAGGCGTTCATCTTTAATAGGAAGCAAGCGTATTAATTGGCTGAAGGTGGGAAGCATATCCTTGAGTTTGTTAACAGGGGCATATCCCACAAAAAACAAGGCATCAATTTCACCTTTGATGAGGGCAACAAAAGCACTGTCGAATGAAATATTTACATCAATCCAGGGTATTCCGGTTACACTCTTAATTAAACCGGCTGTCACATTTGTTCCTTCCTTATCCGGAACTCCCACGCCCACTTTTTTCCCTGCAAGGTCACTTATGGACATAATACCACCATTAGCTGCGGCAATCAAATGGATTTCCTCCCCTCCCAAGGTCAATAACACCTTCAGGTTTTCAGATACTTTTGTTTTATTCTGATAATCAAAGTTTTTTCCTTTAAGCAAAACATCATATTGGATCAATCCGATATCCACAGTTTGATCATTTATTAAAAGATCATAATTATTAACAGCACCCAGTGAAGGTTTAATAAAAATTTTAGGGCCGAAAAACTTCTTGATATCATTGGCAATTGCATAATAGGAACCAACCTCAGTACCTGATACGATTACGATATTCGTATCTGACTTCTGTGCAAAAGGATCATTTTGACCAAATGATGTTCCTGTCACCCATAAACACATCATTAATAATACGGCAATTTTTACTTTCATTTCTTAAAATTTAATCTTTTCAAGGACATTCATAATGATTTTCAAAAATAAAACATTAATATTAATACATAAAGAATTAAATGAATTTAGTGATAAAAAACAGATTAAAACCGGAAAAATAAGATAAATTAATTCAATAAACTGCTGTTTAATGCCGATCCCGAAAAACGGGACAGGTCGAGATAGCTGTTATGGGACAATTTTTAGCAAAGTGAAATGATAATAAGTCCTTTATGAAAAAGTTCCGTATTGGAATACAGGAGAAAGAATGAAATTGTGATTGATGCTATATAAAACCTCTTACCTTTAATTGCATGAGCGATTTTTTTGTTTTGCGTTTTCTCCAGCATTAATGATTAAGCTTTCATACTTTTTTCTAAGAGGGTTTTTCATTTCTTTTTTGAGGTCAAAAAAGAAACGAAACAAAGAAAAAACCCTTGTCGGAAAGATGCTTCCACCCTGTTAGAAATAAATGCGGAAAATTCAGTCAAAGTAGGTGATCTTTGCCATGAGCAGTATCATTCAAATGCCATTTCCGTCATTTGTAATATTTTTCTTATTCCTCCAAATTTCATCAATGCAAACATCAAACGAAATCGCCTTTGACGAATTTTCACGCATTTCTTCCCAACCCCTCCCTTGGCCCGCCTTTCCGACTTCCCCACGCTCTCTTTTTCCTTGGAATAAACTCCTCCCCCCTGGAAACTTCCGTAAAAGCCACCTCCATGATGCTTTTGTACTACTCTACGGCAGAAGCGTGGCCTTGAAGAATTACGCCTGCTTTTCTTTCTGAGGATTTGAGCGGTGGGCTTTGCAGTAAGAAATGCACGAACGAGGAGCAATAAAACTTAGGATCTTAGTAATACCTTCAGCCTCCGAGTGGCTTGCGTTTCGTGGACAATCCGAAGATTAGAAAAGCCAGTAATTATTCAAAGCCTTGAATTTTTGTTTCTTTTTGTTCAAGCAAAAAGAAAATTAAAGCCTGCCTGGCTTGAGGGCTAGTTCTTCGGCTCTGTCTATTACCAGATTATATAAAGAATAATACAAATTAATTCAATAAACTGCTGTTTAATGCCGATCCCGAAAAACGGGACAGGGTGAGATAGCTGATATGAGACAATTCATTGGATTATTTCAGATATCCAATTTGTATAAAAGATCATTAAAATCATTTGCGTAAATTAGTCTTTGAAGTTATCCACATGTAAATAATCATTTGGTTTAATATTTGTAAAAAATGTGTTTCCAATTTTATTATAACAATATATGAAAAGATGAGATATGCATTCCTGCATATATTGCTATTAGCGGCATTCATTCCCATATCCTCGCTGGATTCCTGCATGCTGTCACCTACCGAAAAACCCGAAACCTATATTTCAAAAGGAAAAGAGTCTTTGGACCGGATTAAAAAAGCAGGGATTCTCAGGGTTACTACGGATTACAATTCTACTACCTATTTTATTTATAAAGGTCATCCCATGGGATTTCATTATGAGTTATTGCAGTATTTTGCAGACCATCTTGGTGTGAAGCTGGAAATCAAAACGATAACTGACAAAAGGCAAATCTATGCCTCTCTTTTAAGCAACGAAAGTGATCTGGTTGCGCTTGATATGGCCGTAACTGAGGAGCGCAAAGACTATTTTGCCTTTACTGATCCCATCATCATTACAAGGCAAGTATTGGTTCAACGAAATACGCCAAAAGACATGTATTTTATTAAAACCATTCATGATCTGGAAGGGAAAGAAGTTTATGTGCCCAGCAATTCCTCCTATGTCAACCGTTTAAAGCAATTGGAGGAGGAGATGAATATAGACATCAATATCGTAGAAAATCCGGAATATCAGGATGAAGAGCTTATCCGTATGGTGGCTGAAGGAAAAATCATGTACACGGTAGCAGATGAGCATATTGCCCTGATCAATAAAACATATTTTCCCAACATTAATATTTCATTAGGAATCTGCATACGTCAAAATCTCGCATGGTCTTTAAATAAAAATGCAACAGCTTTACAGGAGGAATTGAACATTTGGCTCAGAGAATTTAAAAAGAAAGACCTTTTTCAACATCTTTACAAAAAGTATTTTAAAAATCCCCGCTACACCCATTTGATGGACCATGATTATTTTACATTACGAAGTGGCAAATTATCACCCTTCGATCCGATCATTAAAAAACATGCAAAAACCATAGGGTGGGATTGGCGCCTGCTGGCTGCCCTCATCTTTCAGGAATCGCAGTTCAATACCAACCTGACTTCCTGGGCAGGAGCATACGGTATCATGCAGATGATGCCTGAAACTGCAGCCAATTATGGTATTGACTCCACCTCATCGGTGGATGATCAGATCAGGGCAGGCGTATTGTTTATCAAATACCTGGACAAGATTTTTTCG
>Ga0265297_10012570_pt1 | contig 10128 bp, 11 predicted proteins | sample Munlanlwell13791_FD_192502 | JGI IMG/M metagenome (GOLD analysis project Ga0265297, IMG submission 192502) | Leachate microbial communities from a municipal landfill in Southern Ontario, Canada - Leachate well 137-91 | ecosystem: Engineered > Solid waste > Landfill > Unclassified | place...
CGTCTGAGGAAACATATTCAGCGTTTGGCCCATATTCATGTCCGACGTGAATATTGTCGTTTGCAGGCTGTTTCAAGGTTTCGTCCGCGCCGTTAGTCGCGTCTAGTTTGTAAAGTGGGACGGCCCCCGTAATGCCAGCCGCCCCATGACTGCGCCTTTTTCCGCCCCTGCCGGGCAGGCCCATGGCCACCCTTGGACGGTCGCCGACTCTGGGGTATCCCCCATCGCAGTCCCCGGCACCGGTGCTTCGGACAGCTCGGACGCGCGGCGTCCTCCTTCTCCGGTTGTCATGTCTCCTTCCTCAGCATGTGATCTTGCAGCCCCCGTCGTACGGGTCGGGGATTGGGTGCGGCTGAATGACGACTGGCGCGTACGGCGGGTACGTGTTGCCGCGCATGCGCTCGCGGTTCTCCAAGAGTGCCAGACGTTCTTCTAGAGCTTCAATGCGGCGCAACAACTCTTTCTTTGTCATGTCTCCTTCCTCAATGGATTCGGAGTTCATCCAGCGTTTCGAGGTCGAAGCCCTCGCCAACAAACGACCAGAAGAAGTAGCGGGAGCCGTCGAACATCGAGACATCGACCATGACGATGCGTTGTTCCAGAGACAGGCTCATTCCCGCTCCCCCCTCAGCACTTCGGCCTTCATCAGAACGAAGGCGGCCAGCGCCCCCGGCCACTCGGCCTCCGTCATGCGGCCCATCCAGCAGCCGTCGACCCAGTTCGCGTTGAAGAGGACGCGACAGTGACCGCAGACGACGGGCGTCAGCGCGCCGGAACGGAAGCTGAGCCATGCTAGCCCCCACGCCTCGTGCCCGCAGTACGGGCAGGGAAACTCTGGGAGGGCGTCCTTCATCGCTGCCTCGCGAGGTCGAGGAGCCAGTCACGGGTGTTGCCCCAGTAGTCGTCAAGGTCAGCACGAGTACCGTTGAACCCCTCGCCGACTTTGTTCAGCAGCCGCAGGACGAAGCGAGCCATGCCGATGTAGGCATCGTACTCGTCGAGCACGTCGGCCTCCTCCAGCGCCTCGGCCAGCATCTCCTCGGTCAAAGGGCCGTAACTGAGCTTGGCGCACTTGGGGCACTCGACCTGCGTCACGACCAAGCTCAGGTCGCAGTCGGTGTCGAGGCAGTGCATCGGGTCGTGCGGGTCGCATCGGTACTTGAGCAACTCGTGACCGCACTTCTCGCATGTGAACGTGACTTTCATCACACATCCTCCAGATCGGCACACAGTCCGTCCCACCACGGGCAGTCCTCGCAGAGGTTCTCACCCTCCGGCAACTCAGAGTTCAGGCAGCGCTGGGAACCCGGTTTGTACGGGCACTCTGGGTTCTTAGAGGCCCCAGTGCGACCAGCCATCGGAGCGCCAAAGCCGAAGACCAAAACTAAGGTTTCGACGTGGTCGGAAGGGGTCGAACTTTCCTCGCCACCAGCAGGGGTGCAGTTGCAGCAGTCCTGAGCAGCCTGAGTAGGGGTTTCTGGCGTAGCGGTCGCCCCGCGACTCGCGGTACACGCAGTACCCCAAGCGTTGCAGGGACCTCCGGGGCCATCCGACCCTGATGGCAAGCCGAGCCCATTGACCCACTCGGCGTCCGTAGGCCCCTGTCCAGCGTTGAACCCAGCCGTTCTCGTAGCGTCTCTGGCGCGCTTCAGCTTCTCGTCGCTCAGCGGCGCGGGCGGCAGCCGCATGGGCTTTGAGCGCCCGCTCGTAGCCCAAGCCACGAACAGCGCCAGCGGCCACATCATGACTCCCGAACAGAAACCAACCGAGAACCACAACGACCGCGAGGATTCCATATCGCATCGCATCCTTTCATCGCTTCCCGACAAGCACATTGTACCACATCATGACGGGTGATGGTAACTTCCGAAGTGTATGGTACAATAAAGGGGATGGCGAAAGCAAAGACACCCGCGACACAGCGGCGCGAACAACGACTACAGCGGATCGAGGACGTCGCCTTCGCGGCCTACCAGATGGAGACTGGTAACTACCCCTACCCCAAGGGGATACCGCGCGGCCACAAGAAGCCCGACGGCACGCACGACTGGAACAAGCAGGAACTCCTGCGCCTCTTCGGCTGGGAACACTCCAACGACGCCGGGCCGCTCATCAACGACCCCCACTTCCAGCGCATGTTGGAGTACCACCGCTGGCGCGGCTCGGACCCGATGTTCCGCAAGAAGGTGCAGAACACCATCTGGCGCGAGATCGGCGAGGAACTCTCGATGCAAATCTACGAGCAGGTCAAGTTCCACCCCGACAAGCTCAGCTACGACCAGAAACTCAAGACCATCAAGCTCATCGTCGATGCCGGGGTGAAGCTCGCTTCGGAGAAGACCAAGAACAAGGCTGACGAACTGCTCGGGGCGCTCGACGAGCGCGAACGCGCCGCCCTCATGGACGAGCAGCGTGCAGCACTGGAGCGCCAGCTCCGTGACCTCGACTCGCTGGGGCAGGCCGTCGACGTCGAGGCCGAAGAAGATGACTGAGGTCAAGGGCTTCTGCGCGACCTGCGACCACCGCCGCCAGGAACCGCTGGAGATAGACGGCAAACTCGACATCGCCCATTTCTGCGAGGAGTTCGACTTCTACGTCCCCCCCGATGGGTGGTGCTGGTTGTGGGAGCCGCTTGAAAAGCTCTGACCCCGACAAGGCGCTTCGCAATCTCGACTCCGACGTTCAGGCCCGCTTCCTCCTCCTGCGCAGCTCGAAGGCCGAGGTGCTGTACGCCAAGCACTTCCTCAACCTCGAACTCTCCCCCTACCAGGAGTTCATCTGCAAACTGGTACGCGGTGTCTTCAAGACCGAGGCCGGGGCACGTCAGTTCATCGAGGACGTCGGCATCGAGTGGGTCTACGACACCGGCCGGGTGAGGTTCGCCGCCGACGAGAAAGGCATCCTCTACCCGAACAACGAGATCATGCTGCCGGGCGCTCACGGCAAGACCACAATTCTGCGTCTTATCCTCAATATGGAGGCGCACGACAACCCCAATTCGCGCAACCAGCTCGTCTTCAAGAACATGACCGAGGCGCACGCCATGAGCGGCACGGTGCGGCAGGACCTCCAGAACCCCAAGGCGGTCGAACTCTTCGGCGACCCTGTGCCCAAGGACGGGGCGTGGAGCAACGACCGCTTCTCGCTCGCCCAGCGCCAGTGGGGCGACATCCGCGACAACTTCGAGTTCTACTCGCTCTCGGGTGACTTCGTCGGCAAGAGATGCGACCGGGGTATCAGCGACGACTGCGAGACCGACGACACGGCGCGTACCACGGACGCCTGCGAGAAACTCATCGAGAAGTTCAACAACGGACCCTTCACCCACCCCCGTCCGCTCTGGCTTATGGACAAAACGGGCAAGACCCAAATCCCGAAACGGCTCGACTGGCCGGACAGATTGTACTGGGGGTGGACGAACCTCGGGACCATCTTCCACCCCCGTGGTCTGCACGCCCGCTGCGAGCAGGACCCGACCTTCAACACCGTCGTCTTCGACTGCTTCCGCGACCGCCGCCAGACGCAGTCTCTCGACGACCGCATGATGACCGCCGAGGAGCTACACGCGAAGCGCCGCTCGCTGGGCGTACTCAGCTTCAACAAGCGCTACCGCAACATCTCCATCGACCCCGCCGAGATGAGCTTCCACGAGCACGCCTTGAGAGGCGGGGACACGATCACCGAGTCGGGACAGCGGGTGACCTACCCCGGATGTTTAGACAATGAGTATTCATACAAGGAATATGCACCAGACTGGAGGCTCTACCTCGGCTTCGACCCCGCCACCGGGAGCACGACGCGCTTCGCCGCTTTCTCGGCCTACGTCCTCGTCGGTGTGCCTGAGTTTGACCCTCAAGTAGAGCCTGACTGTTACCTCGTGGACTACGTGAAGGTGCAGACCGACTACTCTCGTCAGTTGGACATTTTGCTGAACGGTAATCCCGAGTATGGACTCTCTGGCTTTGTACAAATGTACAAACTGGAGCAAATCACTCTTGAGAAGAACAACCACGGCATGATGGCGGTCGGTGACGACCGCGTCAAGCCCTACATCCAGGCCGGGCTCATCAAGCCCTCGTACACCGGCATCCAGAAGCTCGACCCCATCGTCGGCGTCCCCGCCATGGCCTCGCTGGTCGAGAACGGCAAGCTTCATCTGCCCTACAAGACGGCGAACGACCAGGAGAGGACCGAGAACTTCATCACCGACATGGTCGAGTTCCATCCGATCCGCGACAAGCGCGACCTCGTGATGGCGCTCTGGCTCGCCACGATACCGGTTCGGGACGCAAGGAAACAGGCAAAGGCGTGGCGGAGCAAGACGGTCTACCGAAGCCCGCTCTCGCGCGCGCGGGCGCGCGCTTAAAGGGCTTGGGCTTAAACCCTTAAAGACCTTGGGCTTGTACTTTATATATATATAAAAAGACCAAGACCTTAAAGGCTTAAGACCTTAAGAGAAAGAGAAGCATACAAGAGAAAGAGAATCTCAGAACCCGTGGTACAATAAGGGGAGAGGGTAGTCTACGAGGGGCGGTGCGATGTGAGGAATATTCTTGGCCACTGCTAACTACATCACCAATCTCGCCAGAGAACTTGAGGACGACGGTACCGAGCGTAACGACGCTTACGACCTTGTCCTCAAACACTACGGCGGCGACATCTACACCGAGCGCAAGAAACGCGGTACCTGGGGCAACTTCCTCCAGTACGCCACCGACCTCTTCCGTAAGCGGGGTTCCGATGAAGACATCGCCGTCGACAACGCTATCAACCTCACCCGTCCCACCATCCTCGCCAAGGTCGCCTTCATGGGCCTGCCGCCGACCATCCGCGTGCCGGAGCCTCCCATGGAGGACGCGGCCGCCGCCTCGAAGTTCGCCGACGACCTTGAGAAATGTCTCCTCGGTCACTGGAAGTTCTCCAACATGCCACGGCGCTGCTACGACATGGCGTGGTATCAGGGAGCTTTCGGTGCCGCCATCATGGGCGTCTGGCCCGACATCCGCGCCAAGCGGCCCCGCATCTTCACGCGCTCCCCCCAGAACTTCTACCCCGTCTGCTACGACGAGGACGGGATGGAGATCAAGGAGTGCCTGTGGATAGAGAAGGGGATGCGCGGCCGTGACGTCGCCGCGCGCTGGGACGTCCCCAAACTCGCCGACAGGAACGAGATCGACGTCATCCAGTACGTCTCCGAGTCCGAGATGTGTGTCGTCGCCGACAACGAGATGCTCGTCAGGGTCGACAACCCGATGGGCGTCGTTCCGGTCGTCGTCATCGGCAACATCGGCGTCCCCGGTACGCCCTTCGGCGACACCGACGTCGGAGCCGCGCTCACCATCGAGAGCGAGATCAACTACCGCGTCGCCCTCGCCGACGAGATGGCGGCCAAGATGCTCAACCCCACGGTCGCGGTCACCAACCCGCAGGACGTCCCCGACGACTTCGAGATCGGTCAAGGCGGGCGTATCACGATGGGCGAGCGTGGCAAGGTCGACCTCCTCTCCCCGCCCCCCATCCCGCCCTCCTACTGGGAGTCCATCCAACTCCTGCAGGGCTGGTGGGACCAGATAGCCGACAATCCCGCCGCGCTGCGTAGCGAGGGCTTTGGCAGCATCCTCACCGGCAAGGGCTTCAACGCTCTCCTCTCCCCCCTCGCGGCCCGGCTGCAGATACGCCGCAACCTCATCGACCCCGCCATTGAACAGGTCAACCGCTACCTCCTCACGATGTGGGACGTGTTTCCCAAGTTCGACCGCAAGACGCGCTTCTCCGCCGGGCGCGGCAAGGACTTCTTCACGGTGGAGTTCTCTCCCAAAGACTTCAAGGTCGACGGCAAGCTCTGGACCGAGAACGAGGTCTTCCTCTCCTCCAACTCGTTCATCGACCGGCAGGGCGAGGTCGTCGAACTCATGCAGCTCTACCAGAACGAACTCATCAGTTGGGACACGGTCATGGAGTACAACCCCTACATCCGCAACAAGGCCCGTGAGCGTGTCCGTATCGAGCAGGACCGTCAGTGGAAGGCCGAGGGCATGGCGATGGCCCAGCAGATGGCGACCTCGGCCGCGACGGCCAACCCTGACCTTGGGGCGCAGGAGCGCACGGCCTACGGTTTGGAGCGCGGTTTCATGGGCGAGATGCCCACACCGCCCGGCGCAGAGGCGCAAATGCAGGCGGGCGCTCCCGCCCCCGAGGGTCAGGAAGTGCCCGACGTCATCGACGTCATCGTGCAGGCGCTCTCCGAGATACCCAAGCTCAAGGGTCAGGTCTGGGTCGGCGGCGACGTCCTCCTCAGTCCCGAGTCGGTGACGCCCGACGGTGACTGGACGGTGACGGTCTGGCTGGAGAACCCGGTCGACAAGGCCACCATCAGCAACTTCCTCCGCAAGGAACTGCCCGAACTCCACGGCCGCATCGAGTACCACAGCGGCGAACCCTCCGGCGAGGAACCAGCCATCCCCGTGGGCGAGCAGGTCCCCGAGGAGATGCCTCCCGGAATGATGGAGGCCCCGATGGAGGAGATGCCGCCCGGCATGATGGAGGGGATGCCACTTGCCTAGTCATTCCCAAGCCCAGCGTAAGAAGATGGCCGTGCTGTATCGCCAGGGCAAGATCACGCGGAAGCAGTGGGAGGAGTTCAAGCGCGTCGTCCCCAAGAAACGGGGGCGAAAATGAGCAAGCTCTCTCTTGGCGGCAGCTCACCTGCCTATGGTGACAAGACCGTCATCGACAAGTTCCGCACGTCCACCAAGCCGATGCCAGTCTCGGGTGCTCCCGCACCCAAGCGCGGACCCGGCCGCCCGGCCGGGCAACCAGCGCCTGCCCCCGCCGCTGGGCCGACTCCCGGTGGCGGGGCGCTTCCCCCCGAACACCTCGACCTCATGCAGAAGCTCGCCAAGGCCGAACAGGTCGCCGCCTACTGGCAGAACCTTGCCCAGTCCGTGCCCTCCAACTTCACGCAGATGTACGCCCAACGCTCCGCTCAGGTACGTGACCGTCTGGCCCTGAAGCTCTACCGCGACACTCCCAACTTCGAGTAGATGCCGATTATCGTCTCAGGGGGTGACAACACCCCCTTCGTCACGGCGAAACGGAAGAAGAAGCGCGAGGAAGTCGCACCTGTCTTCGCGGCTGCGGATGTCAGCAACCTGACCGCCGCGCACTTCTCCCTCACCGGCCGCTACCCCTCCCCCGAGAAGGCTATGACGCTGCTGCAACTTGGCAGCGACAAGCCGCGCACCGTGGAAGACTGGAAGACGCTTCTCGACCCCGAGTCGCTCATCCCCGAGGTCACGGGCGTGCCTACCGTCGAGAAGGCGCAGTACGAGGTGGGCAGGCGTTCCGTTGCGCCCTTCGAGCCGAGTGCAACTGACAAGCAGGACGAGATGGCGGGGCCTACCGGGGTGCGTAGTTTCTGGTCGCCGATCCGCAACGCTTTCGGTCTGGACGACGAGGACGACATCGACCCCGTGGCCGAAGTCGGAGACAAGGTGCGGACCAGCGGCATGACCGGAAAGCCGCTGGAGTGGACCCCGACCCCGACTCGCGAGGCCCCCAAGGTCAAGGCCACCATCAGTGACCTCACGGACGCCGTCCGCGAGTATCGCGACAAGGACATGACGCCAGCCGAGCGTGGTGCTCACGATGCCGTGGTCGGCAACGTGCGGAGCGTCGCGGCGGACCTCGCGGGACGCCTGCGCTCCGTCGACCTGCAGGTCAACTACGACCTTGAGAACCCCGACCCGCGCGGCGTCCTTGACGCCTACCGCCAGTACGTCTACCTCTCGCAGACCGCGCCCCTCATCCTCGGCAGCGACTCGCAGCGTAAGGACGCCGTCGAGGTCATCAGCGCGGCCTATGGTCTGCCGCCCGGCGAGGACCCTGGGCGCATCATCGGCACCCTCGACGATGCCCGTGCGACGCTGAAGAACAGCGGCGTCCTCGACCCCGCCGTCCTCGATGTGTGCTACCGCAGTCATCTGGCCGGACGACCCTTTGGCCAGAGCGACGTCAAGGCGCACTGGGACTACGTCTACCTCTACGGTCGCGACAAGCTCACGCCAGAAGGCGAGAAGACCGCGAAGGAGCACGAGGAGAACCTCTCTACATGGATGCAGCAGGCGTGGGATGTCATCAACGTCGGGGGCGTCTTGGAGAAGGGCATGGGGGCTGTCGAGCACGGCATCAACACCGTCCTTGACGCCACTACCGACAGCGTGGTGTGGGTCGCCAACCATACGACCTACGCTGGCGACGAGGAGGGCCAGCGGCAACTCGCCCACACTGCCGCCACCTTGAAGTCGGTCACGCACTGGCTCTCGAAGACGGTGGCGCAAGCCAACGTAGTGGAACTCGCGCGCCCCGCTTTCGTCGCGCTCACAATGGCCGAGATGGCGCTGGGCGTCTCGGCAGTCAAGGACGGTGGCCTCGTCCTCCTCTTTGGCGAGGGCGAGGAGGTCGGATTCGACCCCGACGTACTGTTCCGCGCCGAGGCGTGGCAGGCGGCGTGGGATGCCAACGAGGGCAAGCTTCCGGTGAACTTCCTCGCCGAGCGTGGGGCCGACGCGGCGGGCGTCTCGCTGGAGGAGCACCCCTACCTCGCGGAACTCGTGCAGATGGCCGACTTCGCTCTTGCGATCTATGGCGGGGCGAAGTGCGACAACGTCGTCATCCCGAGGGTCGTGGAGGGTGCGAAGGTCGCGTGGAGCGCCGCGCGTGCCGCTGACGAGGCCCTCGTTGCCGCCACCGCACCGGAGCGCATGGCGAAGCTCAGGGCACGGCTCTCCGACCAGACTGGTCACATCGTTGTCGGGGGCAAGCGCCAGAGCGTAGACGACGTTCTCGCCAAGGTCGAGGAACTGGAGGGGGAGCGCCGCGCAGCGGCCGAGGACGTTCTCGGCCGGATCGCCGACCTCGAAGAGAAGCCCGCCGTCCGCGCCCAACTGAAAGCCGACTCGGCCTACGGCATGGACGAGCCGCGCACCGCCGACGAACTCATGTCTCTCCTACGTAAGAAGCGACTCACCCGTACCGAGGACTATGCCGCCGACCTCTCGCCCGCCGAACGCAAGAAACTCTTCAAGGGGACGCTCCCCAACAAGCGCAACCCCGGTCAGCCGATGGACGAGGTCGCGGCCGACCTCGGCATGGACGCCGACCAACTCTTTGACTTCATCGAGGGTTACAGCCCGACCCGAGGCGGCAAGGCGCTCACCAAGACCGAGCGCGGCGAACTGCAAGAACTCCACGACGAACTCAGTCGCATCCTCTCCGGTGAGACGCTCGCCAAGATGCCAGATGACCCGTTCGGCGACGTGTCCGTCACCGAGGAAGGCATCTCCGGCCAGACTGCTCTCGTCCCCGAGGGCGAGCGCATCACGGGCGACACCCAACTCGGCATGGGTGCCATCGACGAGGGCGCACCCGGTCCCGCGCCGAAGGCCAAGCCGCAACCCCACGAGGAGATGCTTGGGCATGAGGCTCTGTCGTCAGGGCGAGAGCCGCTGTATCACGAAACCGACGTGAGCGGGGCGAGGCATCTGCTTGGTGGCGGGGCTAGCGAGGGGGTCGGGGCTCCAGACATCCACCTTGCGACAAGGGATTACCTTGCTCTCGCGCAGGGTGGGCACAGGGGGGTGCTTATTACGCTTGACCGTAGCAAGTTGCCGACCCTGACACCTGGACCCGTGCGTGGAATGTCTGAGGCCGTCAAAGCGGCCGGGGGTGGTGAGACTTTTGTATTCGGCGACCGTGCCTATGCGCTGAATAAGGGTCGCGGGATTCATAGTGGTCGCCAGATTGCCGACGCCGTAGAATCCGTGACCCTGTTTCCGGAACGCATTGGTCGCAGGGGGGAGTTTAGGGCGATTGTGAATGAGCTGGAGGGAAAGTACGGAGATACAGCGGCATGGACGAAGACAAAGAATCCCGATGGTTCTATAACCTACACACGCCCCAAAGCCAAGCCGCAACCCCACGAGGAGATGCCGGGGCAGACGGCGCTTGAGACACCGTCAGAATCGGGCGTCACGGTCGCTGAGACTGCGGTCGGTCAGGTGGATGCGTCGGTCGCGCCTGACGTCGCGGCAATCAACGCGGCGGGCTACAAGACCTTCGGCTCGCATG
>Ga0265297_10012571_pt1 | contig 10128 bp, 9 predicted proteins | sample Munlanlwell13791_FD_192502 | JGI IMG/M metagenome (GOLD analysis project Ga0265297, IMG submission 192502) | Leachate microbial communities from a municipal landfill in Southern Ontario, Canada - Leachate well 137-91 | ecosystem: Engineered > Solid waste > Landfill > Unclassified | place...
AAGCATGAATATTTATTGGGAATATTTTCGCCAAATCCAAGACTTCCTGCGAAAGAATCTGGCCGTAAGCAACGATAACAAAAATATCCGCGGATAAACCCTTCAAATATTTTATCGAGTCGCTAGAATTTACATTCTCCGGCTGAAAAACTTTTAAGCCCGCCTTATTTGCCAGGGCTTTAACATCAGTCTGGCCTAAGTGCAGATGCCGGCCTTTCTTTTTGTCGGGCTGGGTCATAACAGCGCAAATCTCATAGGGGTTTTTTATTAAAGCCTCTAGCGAAGGAACAGCGAAATGAGAACTACCAAAGAATATTATCTTCATAGAAAAGTAGTTAGTAGATAGTAGTTAGTATTTAGGGAGAACCAAGAATTACGGTTATTAACCCGTTTAACATTTTCCCAACTTCTGAAATTAGATTACTCAAAGTGTCTAATTTTGCCTTAAACCCTAGGTCTTTAACCAGAATTAAATAATATTTAAGTTCACTTAAAGATCCTTGAGATATGTTATAAAAATTAATTTTATCTCTTGTGCCTCTCCTCTTAAACCCTTCAGCTATATTAGCAGGAACAGATACCGCTGCCCTTCGCATTTGAGAGACTAAACCAAACTTCTCTTCCGCTGGAAAATCTTTAGTTAGCCGGTAAACTTCCAAAACCAATTCATGGCTCTTTTTCCAAACATTCAAATCTTCAAAGTCTCGTATTTTTTCCAACCTGTCTTTCCCTATCTACTACCTACCATCTACTACCTACTCTCTATATAAGAGACTATAACGGATCCACGTCTACGGTCACTATTATACCTGAATGCCGGAAATCTTTTAAATTATTTTTCAGGAAAGCTCCGGCCTCAAGAACTTTGCCCGCGCGCAACAATACCTGCCAATAATAGTTGCCCCGCAGCTTAGGAGGATTATACGGGTTAACCGAAACAATCTCAACGCTCTTGCTCCGGCCGGCTTCTTCAAGCTTGCTAAATAACAAAGTGGCTGCGCTTTTGACCTTCTCTTCGGACTTACCGCGCAATTTCACGATAATCATATGTTTATATGGAGGAAAATCCAACTGCCTTCTTTGCTTCAATTCTTCTTCGTAAAATAAATTAACATCTTTCTTTAGCAGCGCCTGAAAGCAATGGTGCGCAGGCGAAGCTGTCTGAATAAAGAATTTCTTCCCGGTAAGCCTGATTAACCCGGACAGCAAAGCGAAAACCTTTTCCGTGGCCCGGAAGTCAACCCGGTTCAAAGAGTTATCTATTCCCAAAACTCCGATAAGGTCAAAATCCAGCCTCGCCTGTTTAATAACAGCGCTGGTAGCTATGAATATATCCGCGTTTTCCAAATTTGTATTTGCATCATCGATTATCTTAAGGCGCGCCTGGGGGAATATCCTGGCAAGCTCGCTCTCTATCTTTTCCGTCCCGCCCCCCGAGAATTTAATATACCCGCAATTGCATTCCGGGCATATCTTTGGAGCCTCGATTTTATAATTGCAATAATGGCAGCTAAGAAGGTTATCTTTAAAATGATACACCAAATTTATGTTGCAGCGCGGGCACTTAAGTATCTTGCCGCAAGTCTGGCAGGCGCAGGATGTGGCAAAGCCTTTGCGGTTGAGAAACAACAGCGCCTTCCCTTTATTGTTCAAAACAGTATAGACAGCTTCCTCCAATAATCTGGACAAAACCGCTTTTTTATTTCTATCCTGAAAAGGCAGGCGGCGGGTATCGATAATTTTTATTTCGGGAAAATCCTTTTTTCGGGGGAGGACTAAGCAGCCGGTATTCTTTTTCGCGCATAAATAAAAACTCTCCAGGGAAGGCGAACCGCTTCCTAAAATAATACCGGCCCGGCTTGATTTAACCCGCAATAAAGCGACCTTGCGCGCGTGGTAATGGGGGACCTGGTCCTGTTTATACACAAAATCGTCTTCTTCATCGATAATCACTAAACCCAAATCATTCACCGGAGCAAAAATCGCTGAGCGGGTGCCCAGAACAAGCTTTGCCCTGGATGAGCTTAGCTTTAACCACTCTTCCATCTCTTTAGGCTGCTTACGGAATAAAACTTGCGCTTCAACTCCCAAGCGCTCCCTAAGGAAACCCGCAGCTTTGCCTACTTCCAGAATATCAGGCAATAAAACTATTACGGATAATTTTTTTTCTAAAACTTCTTTGATTCTAGAGGCATAGATATCCCAACGCGCCACTCCATCCAAATCATGGATTAAAAAAGGAGGCAACCCTATTCTCCCTGCGGCAGGCTCATAAAGATTGTAACCGTCCCCCTTTTTATCTGCTATTCTTCCTCTTCGTAAATCCTCGGGGATTGCCGTTTCAATCGCCTCCCCCCAGGAACAATAATAATACTCGGCAATCTCCCGGGTGAGATTCAGCATATTTTTGGACAATATAGGAGAGCTATCGATTAACTCCAGAACTGGTTTTAAATTCTTTACTTCGCTTTTTCTGGATAGATCCACTACGTAACCGGTTACTCGCCTTGGCCCAAAACTTACCCAAACTCTTTGCCCAACCGCAATTCTTGAAACCAGGCTATCCGGGACAATATAATCGAATGGCCCGCTAACCGGCAGGCCAATCGCGACTTTAGCGTATAACATCGGAAATTTCCCTACAGCTGAACGGCCTTTTAATCTGCCGCATTGCGTTTCTGACTCTTTCAAGTTTTTCCGGATGGGCTTTAAAATCCAAAATTACATCTTTGATTTCATAAACACTTTTAGGGGCTAAGCCGATGCCATCCCGAGCCAAAGCTTCCACATTCCCTTCTTCCTGGCCCGGTATTACTGAAATGAATACCGGAGCCAATTCCATATTGAGTATCTCGGCTATGGTAGAACCTCCGGGCTTAGTCAGGATAATATCGGAAACCGCCATTAATTCCTCGGCGTTATTCACGAATCCGAAAACTTTTGTATTCGGCAGGTTTATTTTTTTCATTCTCGCAAAAAGTTTCTTGTTCGCCGCGCAAACGACCAAAACCTGGACATCCCGATGTATCAACCTGCTGATTTTCTCAAGCGGGCCGGTGCCAAAAGAACCGGTCATAAGCAAAACCGTAAATTTATCCGCGGATATTCCGATTTTAGCTGCCAGCCCCGCGCGATCGAATTGTTTTAAAAACTTGATATCCGAAGGCAATCCGCATACTTTAGCCTTTTCATCCGGCACGCCTTCTTTAAGAAGTTTATTTTTGGTAAAATCCGAAGCCACTATGTATAAATCCGTGCCTTCCTGAATCCAAAAAGGATGCACGCCAAAATCAGTAATTATGGTCATAATAAAAGATTTTATTTTACCTTTGCCTTTCAGGTAAACCGCTATTTCCGAAGGCAGAAAATGCGTAGAGATAATGTAATCGGGGTTTTTACGGACCAAAAACGCGCTAAATTGACGGGTATTGACTTGATCGATTAAAAACGCAATTAACCGAGTCAAGGGCCGAAACAAGTTAAATTCAGTCAACCAGAACGAAAAATGCCAGAGCGAAACCGCATACCTTACCAGAAAGGTGTAACCTCTGGTATAGTCGAACCTGAACAGAGCATTCGTTTTATCCAATATATCGACTATTTCAACCTCAAGCTCCGGCCTGTATTCTTTAAGGTAACTATAGACCGCTTCGGCTACCCGGCGATGCCCTGCTCCTGCGGAAGCGTAAGTTATAAGTGCTTTCATTTTTGTTTTAGAAGAAAACTGGCGGCTGCGTTTAGATTCCTGAAAACAAAATCCGGCTGAACTTCCCAGTTTTTTTGATTCGCAAGTTTTTCTTTTCCCGAAAGGACAAGAATGGACTTACATCCGGCGCGGTTTGCGGTAATTACGTCACGGATAGTATCGCCTATAAAAAATGAACGCGCCAGGTTAAACTTGAATTCCCTTGCCGCGTTCTTTAGCAACCCGGGTTTTGGCTTGCGGCAGGAACACCCGGCGTCTTTACGATGAATGCAATAATAAACTTTATCTATTTTGCCGCCGGCTTCTTCTACTTCTATAAGCATCTTTCGGGTAATAGCTTCGAGAGTGCGCTTGGCATATATGCCCCTGCCGACACCGGCCTGATTGGAAGCTATAAAGATTTTGAATCCTTTCTTACTTAATTTGGCAATTGCTCCTTTTGCTCCTGGCAAAAAACTAAACTTCCTAACCGAAGTAACATACAACTTGTCCCCGGGATATTTATTGATTACTCCATCTCTATCCAAAATCACTGTCTTCATCTTTCCCCTGCCTGCCGGCTACGACCTGCTGTTCTTTTGCATTTCCCTGAATTTAAGGTAGCTCAATATCTGATATAAAGAATCGAAATAAGCGATTACAAACCCATACATCCCATCTTTATAGGCCTTCTTGCGCAGGTATCTTCTAAAGAACCTGTCCACTGCGCGCCAGACAGCCCAAATCACAGTCATTTTTCTACCGGTATTTATCCATTTCCTTGCCTCTAAGGTTGACTGCCGGTTGACGCTATTCATGAAATGCTCCAAGTCCGGATAACCTTTATGCACAATGTCGTTTATTAAATGCCCACATTTCCCATCGATGATTGCCCGCGGATGGACTTCCGCTTCTTCATACTTGAATTTATCCTTCCTGAAAAGCCTTACCTTTGAAGCCGGATACCAACCGCCATATTTTACCCAATAGTTGCCGATAAAATTACGCAGAGGAATGTCGTAAGCGGCAAACTCGGCAGACTTAACCGCTTCCTCGATTTCAGTTTTTAACTCCGGAGTTACCTTTTCATCGGCATCCAGGCTCAATACCCACAAATTAGACGCCTGGGCATAAGCCCAATTCCTATGCTTTCCTTCTATGTCCATCTTACGATAAAAGATCTTGTTGGTATAAATTTTGGCGATTTCGATGGTTCTATCCGTGCTCTCATCGTCAACTACAATAATTTCATTCGCCCATTTTACCGACTCAAGGCATTCAGCAATGCAAGATTCCTCATTTTTTGTTACAATAACAACGGATAGATTAGCCATTAACATACTCCTTTACAGATTGAATAATATAATCTTTCTCTTGCCGGGATAACTCCGGATAAATCGGTAAAGTCAAAACCTGGCGGGCCGCTCTTTCGGATTCCGGTAAATCGCCTTTTTTATATCCTAAATACTTAAAACACTCCTGTAGATGCAGCGGGATTGGGTAAAAAACCCGCGAATCAATTCCTTTCCGGCGCAAATGTTCCAGTAAGCCCTTGCTTTGCCCCTGGACCCGCAAAACATATTGATGATAAATATGAGTTGTATAATCCGCGACAAACGGCGTTTTAAGAGATAAGCCTGCCAATTTTCGGTTATAGAACCCGGCAGTTTCCATCCGCTTCTTATTCCACACATCCAGATATTTAAGTTTAACATCCAGCACAACCGCCTGAAGCGAATCCAGGCGGTTATTCCGGCCCAAGAATAAATGAATATAACTGCTTTTGTTCCCTTGATTCCGCAGTATCCTTAATTTTTCAGCTAAGCCCTTATCGTTGGTAAGAATGCATCCGGCATCGCCAAAGGCTCCCAAGTTTTTACCCGGATAGAAGCTGACAGCCCCGCAATCGCCCAATGTCCCGGACTTCTTGCCTTTGAATTCGGCCCCGAAACTTTGCGCCGCATCTTCCACAACTTTTAGCTTGTATTCCCGCGCTAGCTTCAAAATTCCGCGCATATCCGCGCATTGGCCGTAAAGATGCACCGGGATAACCGCTTTAATCTTAACCTTATTTTTACCCGCCAAAATCTTTCTAACGCTCCCGGCCGAAATATTATAAGTATCTTTGTCGATATCGGCAAAAACCGGGACTGCGCCGATAGCCGCCGCGGCTCCTGCCGTAGCGTAATAAGTAAATGCCGGGCAAATAACTCCTTCGCCGCTCTTAATACCCAAAGCCAGCAAAGCAAGGCTCAAGGCATCTGTTCCATTGGATACCCCAACAGCATATTTTACATTACAATATTGCGCAACATGCCTTTCAAACCGCTCTACGCGTTCCCCAAGGATAAAACCGGTATGGTCGATCACTTCTTTGATCGCTGAATCCAGTTCGCCTCGAATAGGGGCTATTTGTTTCTTCAAATCCAGGGCTGGTATTTTCATTCTGCTTTCCTTATTTTAGAAGCGCGCAGGCGGCCGCAAACACAGCTTCAACGCTAACCGACTTCAAGCATTCCCGGTCTTTATCACAAACCGGCAGCCTGAAATCCCTGTAACATGGCCGGCACTCCATATCCCACTTCAATACCGGATGGTTCCTTTTATCGGGATACGGCCCGTAAACCAATTCGCTGACCGGGCCGAAAACCGAAACGGTTTTTATACCCAAGGCGCAAGCCATATGCATCGGCCCGCCATCATTGGATATTAAAAGATTGAGATTCCTGATTATTGCCGGAAGAATTTCCAGCTTGACCTTGCCGGTTAAATCTAGCGGCTTATTAGCCATAGCATTAATAATCACTTCAGAGATTGGATGCTCGGTTTCATCGCCTAAAACTATTATTTTTGCCTTGAATTCGGCAGCGAGCCTATCCGCCACCTGCGCAAATTTCAATGCCGGCCAGTGCTTATAAACAGCGTCTTTTCCCCAACTTCCCCCTGCTCCGGCGGCAATTCCTATTACCAAATCCCCTTTTTCAATCCCCCTGGCCGCCAGCATATTTTGCGCCCTTGATTCGGCTTGAGCAGAAACCGCCAGCTCTAAAGACTTGTTTCTTGCTTCAACATGCAAAAAACGCAGCAAATCCAGATAGTATTCGACTATGTGTTTACCGCTATAAGAAACCAAATCTACTTTGTCCGTAAGAAACCTGCCCCTATTTTTATAATTAAACCCTATGCGCTTACGGATGCCTGTAATTTTCGCAACTAAACTATAGCGATAGTCCAGGGAAAAGTCAAAGCAAATATTAAAGTTGCATTTTTTAATCTCCCGACTGAGTTTTAAGGCCTCTGCCAACCCGGCAAAAAATGACTCTTGATATATTTTCTTGAGATCGCCGCGGTTTAAATCGAAAAGCCGGTTGATTTTAGGGCTTGCTTCCAGTAACGGCCGCACCCTCCTGTTACACCAATACCCGATAAAGCAATCCGGGTATTTTTCTTTCAGGGCTCTTATTAACGGAGTAGTAAACAAAACATCCCCGATTCCAAAAGGGTTAATAATCAGTATTCTTTTTTGTTCATCTGTTATAGTCATCTTCGAATCTTTCTATATCGTCTTCACCGAGATAGCTGCCGGTTTGAACTTCCACAATCTTTAAAGGCTTGCTCAGGATATTCTGAAGCCGGTGCTTGGTCCCCTTAGGAATGTAAATACTCTCATTGCTGCGCACAATCTTAGTTTTATTCCCGGCAGTAACTTTAGCCGCTCCGGAAACAACTACCCAATGTTCAGCGCGTTTTTCATGGCGTTGCAAACTCAAACGCCTTCGCGGAAATATTTCAATAAGCTTAATCTTAAAACCCGGACTGTCTTTTAAAACAGTAAAAGTCCCCCACGGCCTTTTTTCAGTAAAATGAGCTAAACGTTCCTTGCGGTTGGATGACTTTAAGATATCAACCACTTTCTTGACATCCTGGGTTTTTCCCCGGCCGCAAATTAAAAGCGCATCAGGAGTATCGGCTATAATCAGGTTTCTTGCTCCGATTGCCGAAATGAGCCTATCAGCCTTACTAAAAATAGCTACTCCACGGTTATCCAGGTTACAGGTATCTGCCTGCGATACATTCCCCAGATCGTCCTTTGGGCAAACCTCAGCCAAGGCATCCCAACTGCCTAGGTCTGTCCAGAAAAAATCAGCCGGAATCAGCGCGATTTTCTTTGAATGCTCCATTATCCCGTAATCAACTGAAATTGGTTTAATCTCCGGCCATACTTTCAGAATATCTTTGACTGACCTGATAGAATTTAACTGCCCGGATAATTCCGGCAGATATTTACGCATCTCTTCCAGGAATACGCCCGCCTTCCAGATAAACATCCCGCTATTCCAAAAAAAACGTTTATTCTTAAAATATTTCGCGGCATTATCCAAAGATGGTTTTTCAAGAAATTTATCTACTAAATAAACTTTTGGCTTATCCTGCCTGCCGGACAGGCAGGGGTTTTTGGCTTCTGACTTTATTTTTATATATCCATACCCTGTAGAAGCGATATTGGGCTTGACGCCTATCGTAACCAGAAAACCATTATCGGCGCTTGCAAACGCTCTTTTTAATGTCTGTTTGAAATTCTCAACATTCTTAATATAATGGTCGGAAGGTAAAACTATCAGCACCGCTTCCTTATCCATGCGGCTAATCAATCTTGCGCAAAGCCCGATAGCCGGCGCGGTATTCTTTCCTTGCGGCTCCAGGATTATATTTTTATCCGGGATACGGAATTTAGCGATCTGCGCCTTAACTTCATAAAAATAAATACTATTCGTGATGATAAAAGTGCGCTCCGCATCCACAACTCCCTTTAAACGCTGGATAGTAGACTGCAAAAGGCTCTCCTGGCCAATCAGGCGCATAAACTGCTTAGGCTCAAGTTCGCGCGAAAAAGGCCAAAACCTACTCCCTACTCCCCCGGCTAAAATTATTGCGTAGTTCATTTTAATATTCCTCCAACCCCAAACAACACCTCATCAATCGCTATATCCGCGAGCCTGCTTTTTTCAATCACAATATGACCATTTCCCCATGGCCCCCAGCGGCGGGCGGTTTTTCCCTGTAAATCATTCCTAAAAAGCGCTAGCACAGGAGTTCCTACTGCCGCGGCCAGATGCATCGGCCCGCTGTCACAAGAAACAAGCAGCTTGCTAAGCTTAAGAATTTGGGCCAATTCCACCAAAGAAGTCTTGTTAATCAGATTAACTACGCCCTTTGCCAGGTTATCAAATTGTTTTGCCTCTTTTTCCTCTTTCCCGACAATCAGCACTTTAACGCCGGGATCTTGCGCCAGGCGCCTTATCAGCTCCTGAAATCTCTCAATTGGCCATTGTTTTACCGGATCGCTGGTAAAAGGATGCACCGCAATTGCCTGCGAATATTCAGAATTGCTATACTCCGGTAATTTGCCTAAACGAATTTCCTTATCCCCGGTATTTGCGCCAATTAAACCGACTAAATCCAGATTACTTTCGACTTCATGCTTAAACCCTAAGTTTTTATTATCCTGCATTTTATGGGTTAATAAAATCCCCCATTTCCTATCATAACCAGCACGTTTGGGGATACCTGCCCAAAAACAAGCCCAGTGAGCTTCTTTCGCAGGATTCAAAACAACACAAAGATCGAATTTCTGTTTTCTTAAGCTCTTTTTGAAATCATCATTCCAAACAACTACTTTATCAATGCATTCAATACATTCGGCTAACTCTTTATTCGCAAAGCTAACTGCTAAAGTAAGTTGCGAACCGGGAAATGACTCCTTTAGGGCCCGGAAAGCCGGAATATTAAGCAATAATTCCCCAAACCTGTCATTACGTATAACCAATATATTCTTAACCATTTGCCTCTATAGATCTTATTCTGTTTCCTGTCGACAAGAGCAACCCGTTTTTCTTAAAGCCAAGGATAATCCAACCAGATACCAAAAAATTACTGCCACACGGGAGTAATAAAGGCTGGATTCCGTAAGACCATTAACCAAAAATGCGATGAAACAAGCTATCAAGGATATGGAAATGATTTTCAGGTAATCATCCCTGGAACTCCTGTAGTATCTTATGAGCTCTCTAAAAAGCAACCACAAAAACCATGCAAAAATACCTAAACCGACCAACCCCATCTCTCCTGCCATTTGAAAATAATTACTCTGCGCGTAAGCAGCATCCTCGGTATGCGCGTATTTTTCCGCTTCGGCGGTCTTATATTTAGCATAATTTTTCGCGTAAGTATTCACTCCCACTCCGATAACAGGATGGTGGCTGACCATATTTGCGGCATTCATATACATACTCAGCCTGTCCTGATTAAAAAGAAAAACTAAAGGATTATAATTCGAGCTAGCCGCCCAACTTTTGATATTTTTCGGCATAACAACCGGATAAATCAGAAAAATTGCCGCAAGAATAGCTATCAAAACCTTATGCCTGCGGACAATAGCTAAG
>Ga0265297_10012572_pt1 | contig 10128 bp, 5 predicted proteins | sample Munlanlwell13791_FD_192502 | JGI IMG/M metagenome (GOLD analysis project Ga0265297, IMG submission 192502) | Leachate microbial communities from a municipal landfill in Southern Ontario, Canada - Leachate well 137-91 | ecosystem: Engineered > Solid waste > Landfill > Unclassified | place...
GGCTAGATGTTGACGAGGTAGGAGTTTCTCTAGGCCCAGCGGACCAATTAGGCGGCTGATTGGGTGGATTCCAAGTTACAACCACTTTGGCATAATCAGACATTAGGGTGGAATGTTTTGGTAATTGGTTCTTTTTATTCAAATCTGAAAAACTCTGCATTAAAACAACCAGCAAGATTACCAGCAATGTTTGTAAAAATAAATTTTTATTATTTAAACAATTCATTTTTTATTAAGCGCCACAACAACAGAAATTGGTTGGAATGCAATCGGTATCATTTCCGTCTGGGGTTCCTCCAGCTCCAAAACAAGCAGCCTGCTGTCCACTGGCCCTGCAAGAATTAGTTCCTCCGCCACAAGCAGTCTGGCAGGGAGTTCCCACTCCTGTACATACTCCGCTCTGACAAGTCATACTTGGACCACAAGGGGTTCCATCGGGTAATGGTACGCACGATCCACTAGCGCAAGCAGTACAAATATCTCCTCCTGTCCCACATCCCAAACTTCCAGCTGCTGCTGTCAAACCAACACACCCGGTTCCATCACTTTTGCATCCATAACACTGAGTAGTGCAGCTTCCATGTTGAGCATTATCTTTATATAATCCACAAGTAAAATCTGACCCATCGCAATTCCCTGTCCCACACCCTCCACCGTCTGTTGCAGCGCATTGACCCCACAAATCTTCAGTGTTGGCTTGTAGCATACAATTTATATTATAGCTAGTGCTTGTTTGAACTTTGGCGCAGGTAATTGTTGTTGGCGACGAGGAACAATTGTGTCCTTGTTCGAATTTTTGAACTAACCATCTAGTTCCTTTATTAGAATCAAAATAATTGGCAGGACTAGTCGCTGTACTATAAGTCATTGTGCAAGTAGCTGATGAACAACTCCCATCTAATTCGGTATCACCAAGAATCCATTGACTATTTTTATTATCATAAACATAGAAGCGCAGATCATTGTCTCCAGCTAATTCCTGATTAGTTGTTCCTTTTCCAACCCAAGTCCAATCCATTTGAACAACAGTATTAGTCGCTTCATTTATTCTAATTAAAAAATCATGGGCAATTTGAGGAAACGATGTAGCAGTATCACTTGTGCTAGCAAATACTCCATTCTGAGTTGCAACATCGGTATACATTGCTGCGCTAAATTCCGATCCAGCCGAAATTGTCCAAGATGCGCGATTGGTTTTAACAGGAACCGAAGTGGCATTATCTTTTCCTTGATAGGCAAATCTACTCACAGTAGAACTGACTGATAAATCATAAGTTGTTTGCGACGAGTTATGAGCTATGGCAACTTTGTCGGCAAAATTAAAAGCCATGGCATGATTGCCCATTGTTTTTACTTTAAAAACAGCAACGCCCTGACCATTGCATTGCCAATCAGGAGCGACAATTGTTTTATCAATTGTTTTTACATTAATAATTTTATCGCCATTACAAGCTAAATAAGAAAATTCTATATCATTTAATGTTGGCTGATCTTGAGGAATTATCCATAAAGATCCCTTACCATTAGTATCAAAAAAAATTGTCCAATTCCCGCCTTTGCGCGGATGAGATTCAGAGTTCCAAAGATTAATGCTCGCCGTAGATCCTAAACGCGCGACAAAAACAAATACAATCGCGAGCAATATAAAAAAGGCAAATAACAAAATGTTTCGCTTCATAACATCAAACAAGCCCAAATATTATTTTGGCCTGCTTTTTATGTTTTATGTATATATTTTAAACAAAATAACAAAGTAAAGCAAAAAAGTTTTCAACACCCCCACACCAACTTGTCAGTTATTTAAAATAAATTTTAAATAAATTTATTCTGGTAAGTTGGTGTGGGGGCATGCCCTCCCAAATTACCCTATTTTAACCCCCCTTTACCCCCCTTGACAATAATTGACCTGCGTGCTATAATGCTAATACCTTAATGATAAGGTCTTAGTAGAAGGCAATCATTATGCAAAACAGGTTCCTTACCAGCTTAAAAAATAAATGCTCAAAAAACGATCGCAGCCATAGCACGATGCCTGCCAAAAGCCTGTTTGGACCTAGTTTTCTTGTATGATTAGCCGAATTAGCAGAGTTCCTGCAGTGTTCTCTGCTCAACAAACAGCCCAGAGTGGCTCAAAATGCGGCTTATCACCGCTCATCCAAAGAAAGAGGAGGAAATTATGCCAACCCCTGCTACCTACAATAGCAGGCAGGAGACTTAGCCAAGAGCAAACACGGCTCAGGAGACAATCGTCTGCCTAGCCAGGACCATTTATGACCACTATTTGTGGCCAAAAACTCAAGGAAAATGTCAGAAAGACTATTCCTTACCGGGTTGGGAACATACCCAGAAAACTGCCCGTCCAAAAGACGCTAAATCCCAATGGGTCCACGAGAGGCCTTCAAAGAACATTCGTTGACATCCAAACAATCATTAGCAATCAGGGATAACGAAAACATGGCAGTGGCTATAAAAGCCGTCTGATAAACATCAAAGTTCTTACAAATGAATTTTACCGTTTCGTCGATCAAAAAAGAGCATACTCAAAGCCCCTTTGTTTCTAGAACAAAGGGGTTATTTTTTTACTAAAAAATCCGCCAGGATCGCGTGCGAACGAAGTGAGCTATACGCGACGGCGGATTATATTTTTCTATTTAAAAATCCTATCTTTCCTTTGAAACCTCTGAAAATAATTCCAGAGCGGATTTCGCGTGCATAGCCCACGGGCGAATGCAAATATTGAAATCCTTTAAAAAAATGTTTGTTCAGAGTTTCCAGGAAAAATAGGATTATTTGCATACTACCAAATAGTTCTTTTAAGTCAAATTAGTTGTTAACAGTTATTCTTTAAACTAAGCAATTCAATCACCATCAGCTTCAATAAGCAATTATTTCCCTAAAAGTATTTTTTACCATGCGCAGGACAAGGTTTAAAATTTGCCGACGGGTCGACTGTTTACCCTTTAGGTAAAGAGCGAGAACCTTAGAAAATATATCGGAGGTAAATTTGAAACCGGTTTTGCCAGCAGGCAAAATGGCCGAGGGTTGAGCGCAGCCTGTTCGGGTAGAACAAGCTGACGCGTGTAAAAATATATATTAATTTTTTCTACTAACAACATGGCAGAAGATACAGAGAAAATTAAAAATGATTTAATTTTATTGCTCAGCCAATACGAATTTGGCAGTTTTTTGCTGGGCATAATCGGAGACGACCAGCGTAAAGATATTAAAAAAGAAATTGGCAGCGCAATCGAAAATCATTTCAAGATAGCCATTGATCATATTTATCCTGATATTCTAGCCAAAGTTGATTTAGAAACAGGTCAGATTCATTTAGATATAAAACCTTTGTTTATTTATGGTCGTTATCAAAAATTGCAACGCAATATTTCTCAAACTAGGCTTTGTGCTAAATACCAGAGCGTTGAAGGCTTGATTGGCGAAATTGTTTTAAAGCAAACCAAGGGAAGCAAGGCTATTTTGCACGGAGCTGGCCGAGAAGACATTGATGTTTTGATGTTAGGCAATGGCAGACCCTTTGTTATTGAAATCAAAGAGCCCCAAATTAGAAATTTAGATTTAATAAAATTAGAGCAAGAAATTAATAAAAAACAAAAGAATAAGATTAATGTGGCTCAATTGCGTTTTTCTGACGCTCAAGAAATCGCGCTTTTAAAAGATGCTGGTTTGGAAAAAACTTATCGTGTTTTAGTCCAAGGCCAACAGAATTTTGATAAATTAAAACTTTTTGAAGCTGTTCAAACTTTGAATGGCGCTACTATTATTCAACGCACGCCCAATAGAGTTATGGGCCACAGATCAGATTTAATGCGCAAAAGGCAGATAATCTTTTTTAAAACCCAAGAGATGAAAGGGAATTCAGCTGAATTTAGCATAAAAACTCAAAGTGGAACCTATATTAAAGAATTAATTAATGGCGACAAAGGCCAAACCAATCCCAGTCTAACCAGTCTTTTGGGCCAACAATGCCAAGTAAAAGAGCTGGATGTAATAGAAATAGGCAAGGGATTCCTAGCGCCCTGATAATCCACAGAAAAGCATATCGCAAATTAGCTGAAAAATGTTATTATAAATTCAATCTAAAAAATATGACAGTAGGTTGGATAATAGTTTTAATGATAATTGCTTTTGCGGCTGGAGCCTGGACTGCTGTTTGGGCTTTGAACAAAATAGTCCATATGTAATTTATGCTAGCATTTAAAAAGATTGCTTTTTTGTGCGTATTATTTTTACTTGGCGCTAGCCAGGTTTTTGCTTTTACGGCCACTAATGGAGAGGTGTCTTTTACTCGTCTGCTTTATGGCTCATACGGTGGCATTTATGATAACCCAGGAGAGAAAGGAGGGAATGTTTTTGTTGCTCCTTGGGGGAACGCAACTTTTAATTGGAAAATTTCTGGGCAAACTAATTTGATAAAACAATATTCCATAACTTTTCAGTGCGCTCCAGTTAAAGATTATTCCAAACCACAATCAAAATTTTATTCTTATACTATTTTTGGTCAAGCTGATTCTTTCGATTGGGAGGTTGATCAAGATTCGCGCAATTATGTCGGAGCGCCCAAGAATTGTTTTTGCAAAGCTTTTATAATTGCTCAGGGCGAGACTGATTCTCTTTATGGCGAGCCAAAACCACTAGGAGAAGCAGTGACTGATTGGTTTAGGATTTGCGAAAAACCAGAAATTATTAAACCATGGATTCAATTATTGCCAGCAGAGCGAAAGGAAGACGGAACTTTGTTTAATCTGGAGCTGTTAAGTAAGGGGAATGATAATTCCAAAAATCCCAATATTTTATTTAAAATTTTTCCTCGAGATATTTTATTTGAAGAAAATGAAAAGAATTTAATAATTCTTAAGCCTAATAATCCTAGTGCTGTTTCTTCCTTGGAAGTTGGGCGTTGGCTTTCATATTATAATCCTGACGATCAGGCGACTCGTCCAATGCTTTCAATACTTCTCAAGAATTTGCGTTTTGTAAACAATAATTATTGTTATCAAGCTCAAGCAACTAATTCTCGAGGAACAACAGTCACGCCAGCCATGTGTTTTGGCGACCAGGGCAAAATTATTAATTTTCCCAAAGTAGCCAACAAATCAGTTATACCAACTTCTAATAATTCAGCCTATATTACTGGATCATTAATTAGCACTGGCAATAGTCCTGAGCTTTATTTTTGGGTTTTAGCCAGAGATTATTATGACCCTGACAAAAATAATAACACAATTACTAGTGGCACTGATTTTAAAGCTACTAAAGTGGGAAACTATCAATTTAAGATTGATGGATTAAGAGCTGATACTACCTATTGTTATTATACAACCGCTCGCAACGAAGCTGGATTTGCTAGCACAGAGAATCATAATGTTTTAGATTGTTTTACAATGCCAGGCAAAGATTGGGTAAAAACTTTGCCCAGTTCTTATGTTGAAGTTGGTCCATCTTTTGGAAGCGTAGAAACTAAATTTATTGCCACTGTTTATAGTGTGGGCGCTGGAAATAAAAATCTTAATTTGGATGCCAAGGGTTGGTTTGAATATGACTTAAAGAGCAACCTACCAAAAGATATTTCAAAAATTGATTTGCCTAAGACTACATCCAAAATTAGTTTTAAATTTAATCCTTATTTAGATGGGAAGGGAAAGAATTTTATGGCAGCAATGCCAAGTCAATTATTGGCCAATAAAGAATATTGCTATAGAGCAGTGGTTGAAAATTCTTTGGGAATTAGAAAAAAGGGAAACTTGGAATGTTTCTCTTTTGGCGGAAAAGAAGCTGTGGCCAGTGTTCCCGAAGGAATCAAATTTGTAACTTCACCTAATGGCTCCACAATTCAAAAAGTTGTTTTAAAAGGAAATGTGGTTTATCCTCGCAATGTGCAAGTAGCCTATTTTATTTGGCAAAAGGGAATACAGGACTTGGCAACTCACAAAACAACTTACAAACAAATTACGAATTGGACGGCAACAACCAAAATTTCTCCATCTAATGGAAATTGGGCTAGTTCTAGCAATACTTTTTATGGCGAGATTTCTAATCTCCAACCAGGAGAAAAATATTGTTACAAGGCAGTGTCGCATTATAATCAAGATTGGATGACGGCCTATTATCCATTAGACGAAAGTCATTTACATTGCTTTGTTGTTCCATTTAGACCAGTTGTCGAAACTTATGATGCAGATTTAGGAGCTGACTTATCTATTGTTAAATTGCAAGGGAAGATTAAGGATACAGGATTTAATAATTTTTGGACTGATGATGGGAAATATAATATCGGGCAAATACTTTATGAAAAACAGATTATTTTAGAAAGAGCAAAAAGCCCATTGCCAGCTGATACTAAGAGATTGCAAGAAATAAATGGCGCGTTTGACGATTTTAGAAAAAAATATTGCGACGGCATTGCTTGTGGAGCCGATGTTTATTTTAATGTTTATCCCAATAATATATCAGTGATGCCTAGCGCTAACAAGGAAGAACTAGCCAAGAAGGCCAATGTTTTGACTCAATTTGCTATAGATACAGCTATCCATACTAATCTTGAATATTTTAGTTATCAAGTTTCTAACGGCGTATTTAAAAAAATGATTTCATCTCCTGTTGTTAAGTGCGTCCGTTATGAATGTGGAACAGAAATTTGGGTTGGCGATATTTGCCAGAAAGTGATTTATACTGGGTCTGATTGTAATAGAAAAGGGAATTCTTCTTGCAGTAAGGAAGGACGATATTGTTCAGCAATAAGCGCAACTCATGGAAATTATTGCGAATGGTCGTCATTTAACGATGAAAAGGAGAAATGTGAATTATATAGAATCGTTTTTTCTAAAGGAACAATTTGCCCTGCTACTGATATAAAATGTACTAGTCTTAGCTATGATTATAAGGCGCGCGCTAAGAATGCTGCCTGGTATGATAATGCCAGCGTTTCTAAAAGCTTTGTTCTTCCGATTGATTCCATTCCTTACGGACAAAAATTCGGATCATGGGGTGGCTGTGTTAGATCTAGCGCTCCAATATATAATACAATAAGCAATTCAGGATGCGCCGATACAGCAATGACAATGGGAATTACATATTGGTATAAGAATAACCAGGATGTAAAGATAGCTTGGGATAAACTGATTAAGAAATATCTAAAAGATATTAAAGCATGGGAGGCGCAGCAAGATTCTGATTGTAAGAATCCAGGAAACGATTATTATACTCCGAATCCTTTTACATTTTTATATATTGCTCGTGAAGCAAAAAATCTCGGTGGAGATTATGCTTATGGAGCGCTTGGACGCGGAGGCGATTGGCCAACTGAAAAAATGACAAAGCTTTTGCAAGATATTAATCTTTCTCCAGTTTATTTGACCGGTAAAGGAATTAGTTCGGCTCTTAGCTTTGACCAGGCTGTTGATTCTCTCGGGCGTAAGAAAGTTTTAGTTTTGAGGGAATATAGTCAATCTCAATTGAATGGAGGAAGTGGGCATTGGCTTTATTTTGATTCTTATGATCCATTTACAAAAACTATAAACGGATTTGACTCGGCCAATGGAATGAAGATTTCTTTTGATAGGGATAAATATAGCCAAGTTGATTGCGGAACTCAATTTACCAGGAATGATATTGATAATTGGGGACTGGAACCAAACCGTTATCCTATTCTATCATCAACTGGAGAAGTTCAATTAAGGCAGTATGATTCCAATAGTCAAATAGCTGTTCTTGAATTCTGGACAACAGTGGAGCGAGTGGGAGACAACGATGATGAGATAAACATTTCTTTCTCATGGTATCCAGTTTCGGACACTGGCAATCTTATTCCTTATTTGAATGAAGTAGCTTATCCAATATCAACTCAATGGTCAAAGATTAAATTTCAAACTATTGTAAGCACGAGCCAGAAGGTTCAAATTGCAATAAAAGACGGCCAAGCCTATTGCTATTTTGCAAAGGGAGAAAACTCGTCTGGATATATTTCTAAAGCTACTGCTCCAACCTGTTTCAAGATAAAAAATGGCGAACTGGAGAAGGTAATTTTTACCCAGGGAATGGAATAAAAAGAAGAGTTTTAGCCTTATTGACAAAACAATCTTTTTGTGCTATAATTATATTGTACCAAGATATAATCTTTTTGGGTACGCGAAAAGCTATTTAAATCCTTAATAAGGATAACTTCGATAAAAAAGGCAAGGAGGCCTAGGATGAATCAAAAGAATTTGGTTTACGGAATTGTTATTGTTGTGTTATTGGTTATAGCAACCCATTTTGCTGTCATTGGTTGTAATCAACCAGAAAAGAAGGTTGGCAACTACGAATTCGAGGTTGTGGCAATTGACCCAGGAACAAAGCATGCGGGCATTTCAATGTTTGACGCCATAATCACCATCAAAAATCCCGAACAGAATTTTTTTGGGCAGTATGAGTTGCAGTATGGTTACAGAATTGAGGGATCAACATTGACCAAGTATACCGAGCCAGTTACTCTCACTAAACTTGGTGTTGTTTCTAACAATCTTGGAAATCACTACGGCAATGACATCGATCTTCCACCCAAAGATGTTTGGTTTTCAGTGGTAATCAGGGGGGCAGACGGCAAAATGTGGCATACTCAAAAAGAGATTTGTTTGCCAGTTGATCCAGAATGGGCCAAGACTCAGAAGTAGAAAGGAGAAAAAATTCGCCTTCTCCGTCAACCCTGTCTACCGGCAGGCAGGTGACGGATACGGCGAGGCAAAGCCCGCCTTCGCAAAAAAGGCTACGGCGAGGCAAAGCCCGCCTTCGCAAAAAAGGCTACGGCGAGGCAAAGCCCGCCTTCGCAAAAAAGGCTACGGCGAGGCAAAGCCCGCCTTCGCAAAAAAGGCTACGGCGAGGCAAAGAAGGGGATTTGATCAAAAGATCAATCCCCTTTTAATTTACTTATTTTTTAAACTTGTTATAATGTTTTTAATAAAAAATATGAACAAAAGTTTTACTATAACCATGGTTATTGCCTTAGTGGCAATTGGAGCTATGTGGTATGCTTTCACAAAGCCCCGCACTCCTCAAAATCAAACTCAAAATAATATGCAAACAACAACAAACCCCCAGGTAACATTAAAAACAACCCAGGGCGATATCACAATTGAATTATTTAAAGATAAAACACCCAAAACAGCTCAGAATTTTTTGGATTTATCCAAGAAAGATTTTTATAACAATGTTGTTTTTCATAGAACCATTCCTGGATTCATGATTCAAGGAGGGGATCCAACAGGAACAGGCACAGGAGGCCCAGGATACCAATTTGAAGACGAACCATTTAAAGGAGAGTATTTACGAGGCACAGTAGCTATGGCTAATGCTGGACCTAATACTAATGGTAGCCAATTTTTTATAATGCACGCTGATTATCCATTACCACCTAATTATGTAATTTTTGGAAAAGTTTTAAGCGGAATGGAAGCAGTTGATAAAATTGCCACAGCTCCAACTAAACCAGGAGGTGAGGGATCGTCACCAGTCAATCCAGTTAAAATATTATCAGTAACTGTTACAGAATAAAATTAAAAGGGGCTATTAAGCCCCTTTTAATTTTTACCCTGTTTAATTGTTTTTGCTGCGGTTAGTAGTATTTAACAGGGTGGTTAGTTCTTCTTTAGTTAATGGCTGATATTGTCCTAGTTTTAATGTTCCTAGCATGAGCGGGCCAATCTTGGTTCGTTCTAGCTTAGCTACTGTTATTCCAAAAGTCTCAAACATTCTTCTAATTTGGCGTTTTTTGCCCTCAGCCATTTCTATTTGATATTGGTTCTTATTGATATGCTTAATATCTTTAATGCGGGCGAACTCCTTTTCTCCAATATCAATACCTTTTATGAATCCCTTTATTATTTCTTGAACTGGCACGAATTTTTTAGGCTCATTAATGTCAACAAAATATAATTTTTTATGTTCGTATTTAGGGTGGGTCAGTTTTTGGCATAAAGGACCGTCATTGGTCAACAAAACTAATCCTTGGCTATCTTTGTCTAATCTGCCAACAACAAATAAACGTTCTTTGATTTTAACTAAATCAAAAACATTTTTTTCATGTTCAAACTCAGCATTGGTGCAAGTATAACCAGTGGGCTTGTTAAGTTTGAT
>Ga0265297_10012573_pt1 | contig 10127 bp, 10 predicted proteins | sample Munlanlwell13791_FD_192502 | JGI IMG/M metagenome (GOLD analysis project Ga0265297, IMG submission 192502) | Leachate microbial communities from a municipal landfill in Southern Ontario, Canada - Leachate well 137-91 | ecosystem: Engineered > Solid waste > Landfill > Unclassified | place...
TATATTAAAAACCCTAAGAATATTTAAAACAGGAGTTTTGAATAATGGAAAGGAAGCTGATCTATAAAATATTACTTATCCTGGGGGTTGTAGGATTATTTTCATTTTATGCCTTCCCTTTGGATAAGCGTATTAATCTGGGGCTTGATTTAAAAGGCGGGATGCATCTTTTGCTTAAGGTAGATACTTCCCACCTTGAAGGCCAGGCTAAGCTTGATGCCTGTGATCGGGCTGTAGAGGTGATTCGCAACCGTATAGATGAGTTTGGAGTAAGAGAGACTTCCATCCAAAAGCAGGGCGAGGATGAAATTGTTGTGCAGTTGCCGGGGGTTAGCGACCGGGAACGAGCCATTGATATTATCGGAAAAACCGCGATGCTTGAGTTCAAGGTTGTCTCCGATGACCCGGCTAAGCTTAAAGATGCTTTGGCGGGTACGGTTCCTGACGGGTATGAATTAAAATATACTCTGGATGATAATGAGCCGCTGTTGCTTGATAAGAAGGCGGAATTAGCCGGGGATGCCCTGACAGACGCGGAAGTGCGCTTTGACCAGAGCCAATTTAATGAGCCGATTGTTTCCCTGAAATTTAATGCCGCCGGCGCCAAGAAATTCTCCGAAGTTACTGCGGCTAACGTAGGAAAGCGCCTGGCAATTGTCCTTGACGGCAAGGTGCAGTCAGCTCCGCGGATAAGAGAGGCGATTCCTTCAGGTGAGGCAGTGATTACCGGAAGGTTCGACGCGGAAGCAGCGCAAGACCTGGCATTGATTTTAAGGGTAGGCGCCCTTCCGGCTCCTATGCACATTGAGGAGGAGAGGACTGTCGGCCCGCTGTTAGGCCAGGATTCCATTAATAAAGGAGTTAAGGCCTGCATGGTTGGCTGCGCATTGGTTTTTATTTTTATGCTGGGCTATTATCTTTTAGCCGGATTTATCAGCGATATCGCGCTTTTATTAAACCTTGTAATAATCCTTGGGGGTTTAGGTTTATTGCCGGCGCTTTTTCCGGGAGTCTCGGCAACTTTGACTTTGCCCGGCATTGCCGGTATTGCGTTATCTTTGGGTATGGCTGTAGACGCTAATGTTTTGATTAATGAGCGTATCAGGGAAGAGATTGCCATGGGCAGGGTTTTGCGTACTGCCATAAGCAATGGTTATTCTCGCGCTTTCAGCGCTATATTTGACTCAAACCTGACTACTTTGATCGCGGCATTTTTGTTGTTTCAATTTGGGACAGGCCCGATCCGGGGTTTCGCAGTTACTTTGACCATTGGTTTATTGGCAAGTATGTTTACGGCTATAGTGGTTACCAGGGCGGTTTTTGAGATACTGCTTAGGTTAGGATGGATTAAGAGCTTGCCGATGTTAAAGTTGATCGGGGAAACTAAATTTGATTTTATCGCTAAAAGGAAGATATTTTACGCGTTATCTATTATTGTAATCGCGGTGGGTATTTTCTCATATTTTAAAAAAGGCCCGGCGGTATATGGTATTGATTTCGCGGGAGGCCAGCTCCAGGAGTATAGTTTTAAGAATGTTCCTTCCATTGATAAAGTCAGGGGGGTGTTAAAGGATATTAACCTGGCGGATGCGACTATACAGCAGTTCAAAGAGAATCCGAAGGTGGTTTTGATCAGGACATCTGAAGACAAGAATCAGATCCTGACCGATAAATTAAAAGCGGTTTTTCCTGATGAAGATATCCAGATTCTAAGGATTGAACGTGTTGGTCCGGTGGCGGGTAAAAACCTTAAAAACAAGGCTATTTTGGCATTGATTTGGTCTTTGGTGGGTATCTTAATTTATGTGAGTTTCAGGTTTAAGCATTTTAATTTTGCTGCCGCAGGGGTAATCGCACTTTTGCATGATGTCCTGGTATCTATGGGATTTTTAGTAATTACTAACCGCCAGATTGACCTCTTAAGCGTTACCGCTTTTCTGACTATCGCAGGTTATTCTATTAATGATACTATCGTTATATATGACCGTGTGCGTGAGAATACCCGTCTTTACCGGAAACTTTCTTTGAGAGAATTGATTAATTTAAGCGTAAACCAGACTCTCAGCCGGACCCTGCTTACTTCCGGGGTGACGCTTTTAGTGGTAATCGCGTTTTTGGTTTATGGCGGAGAGGTTTTAAGTAATTTTGCTTTCGCTTTATTTGTGGGTTTTATCGCGGGGACCTATTCCACGGTCTTTATCGCTTCTCCTTTGGTGCTTGCTTGGAGCCGCAGGGGAGCTAAATAGGATCTATTCCAAAAAAAAGCGGAGGACGTTTCAAAAAGGGACGTTTCTATTTAACTAAATAGAAACGTCCCTTAGTATTTAAAATTATGTTTAAATCCATAAAGTTATATCTTAATCAGGGAATTGATCTGGAAGGCCTAATTAAAAGTTTAATTGATTTTGATTATAAAAGGCGGGAGCAGGTTTCCGGTGAAGGCGATTTTAGCCTTCGCGGCGGTATTCTGGATATTTTTCCGCTTTCCTTCGAGCTGCCTGTCCGTATTGAGCTGGATGATGAAAAGATATATTCCATTAAAACATTTAACCCTGATAACGGCCAGCCTCTTTGGCAGCACAATATCGTTATTATCCTTCCTAATAAACCTTCGGGTACGAGAACTGCCGTATTTAGCGAAGAATTCCCTTTAAAAAACTTTGTTGATTTGGATGTTGGCGATTTTGTCGTGCATAATCAGCATGGCATAGGGAGATTTCTAGGCATACAGAAGGTTCAGTCAGGAGGAGGCTTTAAGGACCACCTGGTGATTGAATATGACCGTAATGAGAAACTTTTTGTTCCGGTTGATTCCATGCATTTGGTGCAGAAGTATATCGCTTTTCATACGCGTAAGCCAAAGCTTTACCGTCTGGGCAATAAAGAGTGGCAGCGCGTTAAAGAGCGTACGCGAAAAGGCATCGCTAAGCTTGCGTGGGAATTATTAAGCCTGCAAGCAATGCGTCTGGCCGGCGAAGGATTTAAGTTTTCTCCGGATACGGATTGGCAGTCTGATTTTGAGAAAACTTTTCCATATCAGGAAACCCCGGATCAGATCAAAGCGATGCAAGAGGTTAAACAGGACATGGAATCGGTTAAGCCTATGGACAGGCTCTTATGCGGTGATGTCGGATACGGCAAGACTGAGGTGGCTATGCGCGCAGCTTTTAAGGCGGTGATGGACGATAAACAGGTTGCTTATCTTGTGCCTACCACTATTTTAGCCGAACAACATTACAAGAATTTTATTTCGCGTCTAAAGAAATTCCCGGTAAAAGTTGAGATGCTTTCCCGTTTTAGGACCGGCGCAGAGCAAAATGAAATTATTAAGGGTCTGCGCAGCGGAAGCGTGGATATTGTTATCGGCACTCACAGGTTGCTCTCGCCTGATGTAAGTTTTAAGAATTTAGGCTTGGTTATTGTTGATGAAGAGCAGCGTTTTGGAGTTAAGGCCAAGGAGCAGTTAAAGAAAATCAAGGCTACTATAGATGTACTGGTGTTGACTGCTACTCCAATACCGCGTACTTTATATATGAGCCTTATGGGGGCAAAAGACTTTTCCGTGATTAACACCCCGCCTCAAAATAGGTTGCCTATTAAGACGGTTGTGGTAGAATATGATGCAGACTTGGTCGCCCAGGCAATTAAGCGCGAGCTTGATCGAGGAGGCCAGGTGTTCTTTTTACATAACCGCATTTTTGATTTAGAAAAAGTCAGGGATAAAATTGCCAAAAGCTTAAGTGGTAACGCGTGTATATCAATTGCCCATGGTCAGATGCCGGCAAAACAATTAGAACAGGTGATGTCGGATTTTATAAGCGGTAATATTGACGTTTTAGTCTCTACGATGATTATTGAATCGGGGATTGATATTCCGAATGCCAATACTATTATCGTAAATAACGCGCATACATTTGGCTTGGCGGATTTGCATCAGTTGCGTGGCAGGGTGGGCAGGTTTAATCGTTTGGCTTATGCTTATTTTATGATTAACCGAAATGAGGTTTTAGATTCGGTGGCAAGAAAGAGGCTGCTTGCTATAGAAGAGCATAGTGGTTTGGGCTCAGGTTTTAACATTGCCATGGAGGATCTTGAGATCCGGGGGGCTGGGAACCTTCTTGGCCAGGAGCAGCATGGTTTTATCGTAGCTGTGGGGTTTGATTTATATTGCCGCCTATTAAAAGAAGCAATCGCCAATTTTAAGAAAGCAGGTGTTTTTGATGAGACGAATAATTAGTCTTGTTGCGTTGGTAACCTTATTATTTTGCCCTGTCTGCTGTCTTTACGCGCAGGATAAGATGATCGCAGTGGTGAATAATGAGATTATCACGCAAAAGGATCTTAATGATTTTCTGAATTTTATACGCATGCAATATTCCCGTGAATTAAGCGGAAAGGCTCTGGAGGAGAAGGTGAATTCCGCCAGGCAGGATTTGCTGGAACGTTTGATCGAGGATAAGATTATGCTTCAGCAGGCAAAAAACGAAAAGATAAATATTGAGCCTGCAAGGATAAAAGCAAAAATTAATGAAATCAAGAAGCGCTATGCGTTAGAATCCGATTTTGAACGTGAGCTGGCTAAACAGGGATTGGTGCAAGCGGACCTGGAAAATAAAATCCGGGAACAGATGCTTACATTTAACATTATTGAACAGAAGGTGCGTAGTAAGATAATGATTCGCCCCGATGAGATCACAGATTTTTATAATGAGAATAAGCGTAAGTTTATAAAGCCGGAAGAACGGTTTCTTACGGTTATTGTCCTGCAGGATGAGGGCGCCGCGAAATCCCTTAGTTACTATTTACGCATCGGGGACAAATTGGAAGACCTGGCTACCAGGTATACCTTTACGGTTGATAAGCTTTCTGCTTCTCAGGGGCAGGATTTGCGCAGTGAGATTGAAGAGGTGGTGTTTAAGTTAGGTATGGGTGAGGTCTCTGAATCGGTTAAGATCGATGGGCAATATTATATATTCAAATTAGAGGATATCGCCGGGAGTAAACAATTAAGCCTCGCCGAAGCTCAGGATAAGATTCAAGCATTTTTATTTGAAAAAAAGATGCAGGAAGGCTTAGCGAAGTGGTTAGATGAACTTAAAAAACAATCCTACATTAAAATTCTCGACAATTAGGGTCGGCCTTACAATAGGAGATCCGGCCGGTATTGGGCCGGCCATTACATTAAAGGCACTTAAGGCATTACAAGGCAAAGCTCATTTTAGGGTCATCGGCGATAGCTTTGTATTGTCCAGGGCGGCAAAGGCCTTAAAAATTAAGTCTTTATCTGCGGAATTAATAGATTTAAATAATATAAAGAGAGAAAAAAATGATTTTGGAAGGATAAGCGCATTAAACGGCAAGGCCTCTTTGGAGTATCTTGATGCTGCGGTGGAATTTCTCAAGAAGAAAGAAATCGACTGTTTAGTTACTTGTCCGGTTTCAAAAGAAGCCGTTACCCTGACAGGGGCAAAATTCTTCGGACACACAGAATACCTGGCTGATAAATTTAATTGTAAGGACTTGGTAATGATGCTTATTAACGATAAGTTAAGATTTAGCTTGCTTACCAGGCATATACCGCTTAAAGATGTTTGCGGAAAGATTACCCGCGTTGGGCTGGAAAATAATATTTCAAATACCATAAAAGGGTTAAAAACTTATTTCCTGATCCGTAACCCCAGAATTGTTGTTTGCGGATTGAACCCCCATGCTTCTGATAATGGTTTAATCGGAAAAGAGGAATTAAAAATAATTAAACCGGCAATCTTGAATTCAAGAAATAAGCATGAAGGCTTGGTTATAACAGGGCCTCTTCCCGCCGATACGGCTATATCCCGGGCGGCCAAAGGTAGTTTTGATTGTGTGGTAGCTATATACCACGATCAAGCGCTTATTCCTTTAAAATTGACAGATTTTGATACCGGCATAAATTTTACTCTTGGCTTGCCTTTTGTGCGCACATCGCCCTTGCACGGCACTGCTTTTGACCTGGCCGCAACTCCCGCTTTAGCTAATCCCAACTCTCTTATCGCAGCCGTAAAACTTGCTATAAAATGTACGTTAAACCAAAAAAAAGCCTAGGCCAAAATTTTCTCATCGATAAGAATATTCAAAAAAAGATAATCTCTGCCTGTGCTTTATCTGGAGAAGAGATAGTTTTAGAGATTGGGGCCGGGATGGGAGATCTAACGCAACAGCTGGCAATAAATTCAAAAAAAGTTTATGCTTTAGAAATTGACCGGCGGCTTTTCCCGTGCCTTGAAGGAAAATTAAAAATTTATGCTAACTGCCGGCTATTAAAGGGTAATATATTAGAATTTGATATCGATAAGTTTTTACAGGGTGAACTGATACAGCAGAAAATAATAGTTATCGGGAATATTCCTTATAACATTTCCAGCCCGATTATCGAGCGCCTCATCCAATATCGTGCTAATATCGATACAATATTTATGACTGTACAAAAAGAGTTTGGCCGCCGGATTAACGCGAAAGCCGGCTCGAAAGAATACGGATCTTTCAGTTGTTTTGTGCAGTATTACGCTCAAACTAAGATCGTCTTCGAAATAAAAAAAGGGAGCTTTCGCCCCGTTCCGAAAGTTGACTCTTGTTTTTTAAGTTTAAAGTTTCGAGAGAAGCCGCCGGTAGACGTTAAAGAGGAGGGGGCCCTTTTTAAATTAATACGCAGTGCTTTTAATCAGAGAAGGAAAACCTTGAGAAACAGTTTATCAGGCTTTATAAGCTTAGCTTCGCTTGAGGCATTTCTGGATGAACAGGGTATTGACAGGAATGTGCGTCCGGAAGAACTCAGGCTGGATGAGTTCGCCCGCTTGAGCAATTTCATAAGTTCTCATTGAAACTCAGGGGCTCCTTAAAAAACAAAAAAAGGTCTTGACAAACATAACATCTTAGTATAAACTCCTACTTTACGTAAATACCTAGTATAACACCACTTTTAATTTGGTAATACTGTAATTAAAGAGAGAATTGAATATTTTCTTGGAGTGTGGTTTTTTTTTGTTTGAAGGCTTATTCGACGGGGCGAATCCATTATCGCTGGAGTAGCTCAGTTGGCAGAGCACGTCCTTGGTAAGGACGGGGTCACGAGTTCAATTCTCGTCTCCAGCTTTCGTAGTTAACGAACACCCGCGCAATACCTTATAAGCGCGGAGTGTAAAGAATAAATAAAATATGCGTGAAACAATAACTTTAGAATGCACGGTTTGCAAAAACCGCAATTATACGACGAGTAAGAATAAAAAATTGCATCAGGATAGGCTTGAGCTTAGTAAGTTCTGTAATTCCTGTCATAAACATACCCCGCATAAGGAAATTAAATGAGGCCATAACCTATGGAGCGCTTTAACGCGACATAAGTTATCGGCCGAATTTATCCCGCGAATGTATAAAATTTCTTTAGAAATTTTATACGGTTATGAGCGGGATATGGCAGTAAAATTAATCTTAGGGGCGTCGGTTAATGGCAAACCAACGGTCTCCAAAACCGTGACTGCAGGTTCAAGTCCTGCCGCTCCTGTAAAACTTCAGGGCGGAAGGTAAATAAAAGGGATGCTTAAAGAATGGATTTTATACTTGGCAATTGGAAAACTATAGCTTTAGTTGCCCTTGCAGCTTTAGTGCTGGTTTTGGTAATTAAGAATTACCAAAAGATTAAAAGTTTTTTATTGGAAGTAAAATTAGAATTAAGTAAGGTTTCCTGGTCAACCAGGAAAGAACTTTTGGCATCTACGGTTTTGGTTATTACCGTTACGGGGATAATGTCAATTTTTATCGGGATAGTGGATCTGGGCTTATCCAGATTCCTAAGCGTGGTTTTCAAATGAAAAAGTGGTATGTCGTTCATACTCAGACCGGGATAGAAGAAAAGGTTAAGGCCTCTTTGGAGAAGAAGATTGTCTCTAGCGGCCTTAAGGATCTAATCCCTAGCGTGGTTATCCCCACGGAGCAGGTTTCTGAGGTACGGGCCGGTAAAAAGAAGATTACCCAAAGAAAATTTTTCCCCGGTTATCTGCTGGTAGAAATGGATTTAAGTGAAGAGACATATCTTTTTATCAAGAATTCTTCCGGCGTCACCGGTTTTATTGGGTTAGGAAGAAAGCCTGTTCCGCTACCGCAAGAAGAGGTGGATAATATCCTTAAGCGTTCCAAGGAAACCGTTACCAAGCCTTCACCTAAAATAGTTTTTGAAAAAGGCGAACAGGTAAGGGTTAATGAGGGGCCATTTTTGAATTTTAACGGAGTAATTGAAGAAGTTTATCCTGAAAAAGGTAAGGTTAAGGTAAGTGTTTCTATATTTGGCCGTTCTACGCCGGTTGAATTAGAGTATTGGCAGGTCGAGAGGGTATAACTATGGCAAAAGCTATCAAAGCACAGATTAAGTTGCATGTACCGGCAGCACAGGCAAATCCTGCTCCTCCGGTTGGCCCTGCTTTAGGCCAGCATGGCGTAAACATCATGCAGTTCTGCAAGCAGTTTAATGATCAGACTAAAGGCAGGGATGGCCTTATCCTGCCGGTAGTAATCAGTGTTTTTGAAGATAGGACCTTTACCTTTATTATTAAGAGCCCGCCGTCATCCATTTTGTTAAAAAGGGCGGCGAACCTGGCTAAGGCTTCTGGCATTAGCGGAAAAGAAACTATCGGTAAGGTAACAAAAAAACAGATTGAAGAGATCGCTAAGCTTAAGCTTTCGGATTTAAATACCGCCAATATGGAGCAGGCAATTAAAATTATTGAAGGCACTGCACGCAGTATGGGCATTGCAGTTGAAGGTTAACTAGAATAGTATTGCCAGTAGGGTGTCCCTACGACAAGATAAGTGTTGTTCGGGAGATATGTAAAATGAAAGTTCAAAGCAAAAGATATAAAGAATCAGTCAAGCAGGTTGAACAGGACAAGCTTTATCAGTTAAAGGAAGCGATTATCTTATTAAAAAAGCTGCCTAAACCAAAGTTTGACGGTTCAGTTGACTTGCATTTTAATTTGAGTGTTGATACTAAAAAGAGCGACCAGATGGTCCGCGGGACAGTAGTGCTCCCGCATGGAACCGGCAAAAAGGTGCGCGTGGCAGTCTTTTGTAAAGGCGAACACGAACGCCAGGCTAGGGAGGCGAAAGCTGATTACGTGGGTGGTACGGAGTTAATAGATAAGGTTGGTGCCGGATTTCTTGATTTTGATTGCGCTATTGCCACTCCTGAAATGATGAAAGACCTGAGTAAATTGGGAAAAGTTTTGGGGCCGCGGGGCTTGATGCCTAGTCCTAAAACCGGTACGGTTACCAACGATATAGTAAAAGCCATTGAAGATGTAAGGAAGGGCAAAGTTGAATTCCGCGTTGATAAACAAGGCGGGATGCATTTGGCTGTAGGCAAAATTTCTTTTAGCGAAGAACAGCTAAATGATAATGCTTCCAAAGTTATAGAGGCTGTTAATGAATCCAGACCTGTTTCTGTAAAGGGTAAATTTGTGAAGAGTTTGAGCATTACTACTTCTATGAACCCGGGATTACGGGTTACCAGTTAAGGCAGAGAGCTTATAATATGAAAAAAATAGGATTATTAGTAAAAGAAGTATCGGAGAATCGCATAAAGAGCAGCTTTAAGTCATCCAAGGGCATGATTGTTGTAAAATACTCCGGAGTGGCTAGCCCCGATATGAGCGGATTAAGGAAAACGCTTAAGGCAGGCGGTTCAGACCTTTTTGTAGTCAAGAATAGCGTAGCTAGAAGAGCAATGAAAGAATTAGGCTTGACTGATCTGATTAAATATATTGAATCTCCCTGCGGATTGATTTTCTTTAAGGATGAACCGGTAGATATTTCTAAAATCTTATGCGCTTTCCGCAAGGATCATGAAAAACTTATATTAGAAGGCGGCATGCTGCAGGAAAAGCTGCTGACTTCAAAAGATATAGAGACTATGAGTAAACTTCCTTCTAAGGAAATACTCAGGGCTCAGGTAGTGGGAGCATTAAACGGGCCTATTGTAAAATTAGTCGTAGTATTAAACCAGACTTTAAAGAAATTTGTTTATTGTTTAGATCAAATCAGAGAGAAGAAATCAAAATAATAACAATCCGTACATAGACACCCCGCGCTTAGCGCAAATT
>Ga0265297_10012574_pt1 | contig 10125 bp, 8 predicted proteins | sample Munlanlwell13791_FD_192502 | JGI IMG/M metagenome (GOLD analysis project Ga0265297, IMG submission 192502) | Leachate microbial communities from a municipal landfill in Southern Ontario, Canada - Leachate well 137-91 | ecosystem: Engineered > Solid waste > Landfill > Unclassified | place...
CAAACCTTATCCCTCTTCACATAAGATTCTTATTTTTTCCAAATGCTTTCCCTATTTTTGCCTTAAAATTGAATATTTGCTCTTTCGTTTGATGCTATTGTAAACATATACCTTCATGAAAAAAAGTGTACTTATCTTTTGCATCCCGTTCTTTTTCTTTCAGCAATGCAATTCAGACGACAAGAAAAAGAGCCCTGATGATGTTGTCATGTCACAGGAAGAAACTACAATGATCCCCGGTGAAGAAATGATCTCCCTGCCCTTCGGCAAAATTGAACATATTGAAGGACTGCAAAAAGCCTTACATATTAATTTCAGTATAAAATCAAGACCGGTTGAGAACAATGCTCAGGTTGATTCGGTTTTTACATTGTCTTTTAAAAACAGCCAACTCAAAATCTATTTTAACAGCCTATACAACACTTATGTACTTATTGAAGCCGAAATCAATGACCTTGAAATTCCTGTTGGGAAAAAAATTCATACGGGAATGTCTTTTTATTTGCTTGCCTCCGAAATTCCTCAATTAAAAAACTCAAAAGCCTCAACGATAAGACTTGTTGACGAATCTGAATTGACTACTTTGGTTTTACGTATTCATAACAATCAACTGAAAAGCATTGTATTTTTGAACAATGAATATCCTTGATCAAATCTTGTCATGAGTCTCATCATTTTTTGTAGTTACTAATGATCTTGCTTATATTTTGTTATGCTTTCCCTATTTTTGCCTGTAAAATGAATATTTTAACTAATTTGAAAATATCCTAGTTATAGAAACATGAAAGCAAGAATACTTGTACTTCCTAATAATTTTGAATGTTCTGCAAAAGAAGAAACGTACACAATGATTGACAATAAACAGCATATAAGTCTTTTAATCATTTCTGCATTTTACCTGTTTATCTTTTTAAACAGTTGTAATTATTGCGGAAATCATCAAAACATAGATTTTGTCATCAATTCCAAGCAAATAGGCGGGATATACCTGGATAGTTCCATTAATACAATTGACAAAAAAATCCTGAATAAAAGCGAATATTCAACGATTTGTGATGAGGATGGATCTTGTCTGAAAACAATTAAATCCAAGCTGTCTCGTTCGGAATACATAATGATCACTTACGATAGTACAAACGGTCTGATAAAAAAGATATCAACCAACTCAAAATGCTTTATGACAGAAAATGGAATTAAAATGGGCTTAAATATTCATGATGTTATCAGTAATCTGAAAAACAGCTATGATGTTTGGTTCGATGATTATTCCGGTACTTTTACAATTCTTGACAAAAAGGAAAACCTGTTGTATCTGTTTACGAATGCCGAATTGTCCAACTATAAAAACAACGAAATTGAGAATCTTTCAATGAAAAAATTTACCTTCACAAAAAAAGACTTTATTCATATCCGGCTTAAAGAGATAGTGCTTATTAAATTTAAAGGTACCTCAGAGTTTTAAGCTATTCTTATTCATTATCACCGCGCTGAGTCACTTGCAAAGGACTCAGCGTAGTTAAAAGAAAACAGCCACCCTGATCACTCTTCCCATAAGGCTCTTATTTTTTCAAAAGCTTTCCCTATTTTTGCCTTTAAATTGAATATTTGCTCTTTCGTTTGATGTTACCCTGTAATTTGAATTATATGAAAAAAAGTATCCTCCTTATTGCCTGCACCTTGTCTTTAAGCGCATGCAGCGGGCAAAAGGTAAACAAGGATTTTGATTCTCCGGTAAAACATGATGCCTCACCACAGTCTTTCAAAGGGAATGCAGAAGAAGCAAAGCAGGTTCAAAATGCTTCTTTCATCTGCAGAATGAACGAATACATGATTTATTCCACCACCCTGGACGAAGGAGAATATCCCTTGCACCGCTTGTATGCATTATCTTTTAAAACAAATGAGGCCACATTGATTGACAGTATGATTACCGGAAATTGCTGGTCACAAACATCGGATTCTGCCTTACTGTATGCAAAATCAGGGAAACTGTTCCTTTGGAATGCAAACACAGGAACAAAGTCTCCGTTTATGCCATCCTCCACTTTCGATGAAATCATTGCCATTGGCTTCATTCACGATCTTTCGTATTTGGTATTGTTTGATTTTAACCCGAAAAAAAACAAACTACGGCTTAATGTCTTTAATAGGTTAAACCAGAATATCTTTAACCGGAATCTGGAAATACAATTTGCCGAAGTTGAAGGAATATATCCCGTAATTGAATCAGTAAATGAATATCTGGTGTTTTCTGTGCAGAACCACTTATTCCTGCTGGATGTAAAAAGCAGTGAACCGGTATTGAAATCCGTTTCTGATAAATGTGATGATTTTTCCATCTATGAAGATAAAGGCATTTTATTCTATAAATTTATATCGGATGAAAAAACATCGGGCTTCATTTCCTTTTTTGAAGATTTGAATGTGGTTGGTATTGATCCTCTTTTGGATGAAAAAATTTATAATTGTGTCAAATCAGATTTGTTTTCCATACAAAATAAGGACAGAAAAACACCTCTTTATCTTATTTGCGGCATGCCTTATATATTCTCAGATTCTAAATGGCATAGTTTAAATGAGGTAATACTCTATCAGGATGAACAATTATTGATTAAGCTGATTGACCATAAAGGGAATTTTAATGACAGGGACTTTGAATGGAGTTTATCGGAAGATTAATGTTTGGTGCTGCAGAAAAAAAATTTTTACAAAGACAATTATCTCCCCCTGTTCCTGCAAGACTCCTGCCTTTTGGTAAATAAAAAATACAAAACTTAAGGTTTCAGAACTCATGCTCCTTTCTGTTGTTACTTGTCATTCAAAATGCTTTCCCTATTTTTGCCTGAGAAATGAAAATTTAAGCTAATTTGAAAATATTCGATTTATAAAAACATGAAAACAAGAATACTTGCACTTCCTTTCATCTGCATCATTTTCATCGCTTGTCATGGTACACAACATAACAAAACCGGAACAGAATCCCCTGCTTTGGTAAAATACGATGAATACACTTTAAACAATAGCTATATTTCCGAAAGTGATACATATAATGTGCAGTTAAGCGTTTTGAATCACAGCGAAAAGGCTGTAAAATACAACAACGGCACTTATTCAGACAGGGCCTTATTAATTGTTATGAATAATAAGGCCAAAGGCATTTTTGAAATTAAAATTGAAAAGGAAAAGCTGGTCAGTAAAGATCAGGACATTGACTTGTCGGAGTACCTGATCTATAATGTTTCATTTGGTGAAAGCTGTGATTCACTTTACCTGTTTTGCGTAGAAGTTAATCTTTGCATTCCGGAGTCCGATAATTGCCATTATTTCCGGATTTCTTTCAATCAGGAGGGTGAATATTCGGTTATCGAAGATGAAATTGAAGAGGAAGGAGAATGATGATCTCGCCTGTCGCAAAATCAGTGTTATAGTCAGTGATCTGTTATTTCCTGTATAAAGATGGAAAGTTGTCGAGGGTAATGTCTTTAATTTTCCCGTTGCAATTTTTAATGATTTTCCCAAGGTCATTTTCATCACCAAGCCGGATGTGTGTGCAGCAATCGTTTTCTCTGTTGTCCGAATATTCTGTTACAAAATACCCTGCACCTGTGCGTTCGTCTTGGTTTGATTCCGGCCCGAAAAAGAAACTTGAAATTATATCTGCATGTCCGGTCTGGTTGTGACTTGTTTTTCCGAACTCAACCATTTCAATTTTATAATCAACAGTTGTGTAATTAATACGCTTTACTGTTACAGCAATTGCCAAATTGCCTTGTTTGCCCGTATAAACTCTCTTTTCTCCGATTTTTGGTGTCCTTGAAAATCTAAAGGTGTCTTTGTTGTCAATAATTAAGAAGCTGTCAACAAGTTCGATTTTTTTATACCCCAGCTCTTTAAGTCCCTGAACAAAGTTTTCAGAATAGTCCACTTTATTCTTTATTACTACTTCAGTTTCCTTCGTGCCAGTCTGTATTTGATTGTCAATAGCTGTGTTGTCTGTGACTGGCGAAACTGATGCAATCGTGTCCTCAGATGCTGAAATTCCTTTGTTATCTGTCGCTGAATTCTGGCAAGCAACAATGGCTAGTCCTGATAAAAGTATCAAAAAATATTTCACTGTCGTCATTTTTAAATTGATAGTTTTTGTTTTATATATAAGTAAAATCTGTTCTAAGCGTACCGATATGTCTATAAATGTAAGGTTTTTCGACTTTGCATTTTTTTCAAATTAACTACATTTTTATAAATCATCCAATGGATAATGTATTTTTATCTCCGCTCTGAGTCACTTGAAAAGGACTCAATGCAGTTAAAAAACGATCACCCTTTGATCTTGTTTTTGCTTTCAGTCTCTGTTACAGATATTGATTTAATTCGGCAATTGTTTTATTCAAATCCCGCTCTGATTTAAGTAAGTTGTCAATACTTTCGTAGTAAATTGAAAGTTCAAGAAGGTAATTAATAAGCGAAATCTCACCCTTGTCAAATGCCTTTTTACTTAATTCAGCATTGTTGATTGCTTGCAATTTTATTTTATAGTCAATTAAGTTTGCTTGTTGCGAAACGGCTTTTGTATGAAGCATCTTTAGATGACTATAATGTTGCATCTTATTGTCGGATGCTGTGTTTTCCATCGCAAGCGCATTCGCTTTCGCGTATTTTACCATGTTCTTATCCTCCCACAAGGGAATTGAAACGCCTAAGGTAAAACCTTTAAATTCCTGTCCAACCAATGATTCGCTCATATAACCTGTCTGAATTTTGGGCATACTCAGAGCCTTGTTAAGACTAATTTGTTTTTTCCTTAATTCAACCTCCTTTTTCAACCAATTTAATAAAGGATTGTTTTGTTCGGCCTGAACATACCATTGCTCAAAATCTGCCGGCAATACGACTGGCTGAAACTCATTATCGGTAAGGTTGATTATAACACCACCATTTAAACGTATCAATTCAGCCTGCAAGCTTTCCTGTTCAATGCTAAGAACTTCCATTTCGTTTTTCAGATTCAGCAAGTTTAATTGTGCTTTATTGTATTCCAGAATGTTGGTTTCGCCCACATCAAGTTTCGATTTATATGCATCGGCAATGCGTTGAGCATGATTAATCCTCTTTGAAAGTTCAGCTTTCAGGGCATTGGTATAAATCAAATCGCAACAAATTAAGCGGGCATGTAAAAGCAAATCCTTTCGTAGTTTTTGATACTCAAGTTCAACTTGTTCGTTTTTAATGTTCGAAATTTGATTTTTAAAGCTGTATGCTGTTGGAAAATCAAATGTCTGGGTTGCGGAAAAGTCTGTTCGGTTGCCAAATCCATCGTTACCCCATAGATAATTAAATTCAATTTCAGGATTATGGAGGTAAATCATTGTTTTATTTCCAATTTTATCGGCTTCGGCTCTTTTTTGTAAAGCAGAAAGTGTGGTGTTATTTCTTTCTATCTGCGCCAAAACAGAATCAATGTTATTTTGTGCGAATAGATTAACAACTGATGTTATTATTGCTGATATGATGATTATTTGTTTCATAATTTTAATTGTTTAATGTTGAATTCTGGATTTTAAATGTTGCATGGTTTTTCATTTAACATGTACAATTCATATTTTGACATTTTTGTAAAAGATACTGTAAACAATAGGCACAATAAAAATATTCAGCAAGGTTGATGTTAATAATCCTCCCAATATTACCTGTGCCATAGGGCTTTGAATTTCATTGCCCGGTAAGTCGCCTTGCAAAGCTAATGGTATGAGTGCTAAAGCAGCAGTAAGAGCTGTCATTAAAATAGCATTCAAACGATCGGATGAACCTTGAGTTATTGTTTCAATCAGGGAAACTCCCTGACTTTGTAAGCGCTGGTAATTAGAAATCAGCAAAATCCCGTTTCGCGTAGCAATTCCAAAAAGCGTAATAAAACCAATAATTGCAGGGATACTTAATATTCCCGAAGTAAAATAGATTGAAAATACACCTCCGATTAAGGCCAGAGGCAAATTCAACAATATAATACCTGCAAGTTTAAAGCTCTTAAATTCCTGAAATAGCAGCAGGAAGATGATTATTATAGCCAATATGGATGTTAACATCAGTGTTTTTGATGCATTGGCTTCGCTTTCGAACTGTCCGCCATATTCAATCCGATACCCTTCGGGTAATTCCACATTTTCGGCAATGGTGCTTTGTATTTCTTCCACCACACTTCTTAAATCCCGCCCTGCTACGTTTGCAGCTATTACAATTTTACGCTGTACATTTTCTCTGCTTATGGAACTTGGTCCTGAAACTGAAACCACATCTGCCACTTGTTCCAAAGGCACTTTTTTACCATTGTCGGTATCAATAAGCGCAGCACGAATACCCTCAATGCTTTCAGTATAATCGCCATTAAGACGCAGAACCAAATCGAAACGGCTTTGACCTTCATAAATATCGGCTCGTTTTTCACTGCCAAAGGCCATATCCACAAACTCATTAAACTGTTCGATAGTGATACCATGTTCTGCAAGCATATTGCGATTGGCTTTAATCTGTATCTGCGGAATTTCTATCTGCTGGTCAACATTTACATCTACCAAACCTTCGATTCCGGTAATGGCGCTTTTTACCTGATTACCTATGATGAACATTTTGTTCAAATCGCTACCAAATAGTTTGATGGCAATATTTGCTCTTGTACCTGAAAGCATGTGGTCAATACGATGCCCGAGAGGCTGACCGACCGTTGCAGCTATGCCCGGAATACGAGCTATGGTCTCACGCACATCAGCCATAAATTTTTCACGGCTCCGGTCTTTGAGTTTAAATGTTGCATCAATTTCGGCACTATTGACCGTTTGCGAATGTTCATCAAGTTCGCCCCGGCCCGTTCTGCGTGCCGTTCCGGTTATTTCAGGAATGGATAACAATTCGGTTTCAACCAGATTACCCAACTTGTCACTTTCTTCTAAAGATGCACCCGGTTTTGTAACTACAGAAAGTGTTAATGAGCCTTCGTTAAATTCAGGCAAAAAGCTACGCCCCATGGATATAAATAAAACAAGTGATACAGCGAACAATCCAAGTGAAGAAAACACGACCGTCTTCTTATGTTTTAATGACCAGCCAAGCGATTTTTCATACCAGGCGGTTAATTTTCGCACCAACCACTTTTCTTTTTCATTTTTAGCCAGATACCTTTCATCGGTAAGCATCAACTTTGTGAGTAAGGGCGTCAAAGTCATTGCAACAATCAGAGAAACGAACAGGGAAACAATGAATGAAATTCCAAGAGGTTTTAACATACGGCCTTCCATACCAGACAGGAAGAATAATGGCAGGAATGCGACAATGATGATTAATGTTGCATTTAAAATGGATGCACGAATTTCTTTTGATGCTTCAAAAACAACGGTAAAAGAAGATAGCCTTTCGGTTTTCGGCTTTTGCTGGTTTTGCCGTAAGCGTTTATAAACGTTCTCTACATCAATAATTGCATCGTCAACCAGGGAGCCAATTGCAATGGCCATTCCGCCCAAACTCATGGTGTTGATGTTTAAGCCCAAGGCTTTCAAGACTAAAATTGCACCTAGTAAGGATAAAGGAATTGCAGTAAGCGAAATAATGGTAGTGCGAAAACTGCCTAAAAAAAGAAATAAAATGATGATTACAAAAATTCCTCCTTCGATTAAAGCATTTTTCACATTATTTACCGATGTTTCAATAAAATCAGCCTGTCGAAAAATTTTTGTATCCAAAACAACATCGGTTGGCAAAGTTTTTTGCAGACCTTTTAAGTTTGTTTCAACCAGTTCTGTAAGCTCCAAAGTATTGGTATTGGGCTGTTTTGAAACGGCAAGGATAATTGCAGGTTTGGCATTCTGAGAAGCATGTCCCATTTTAACAGCAGCACCAATTTTTATTTCGGCAACATCTCTGATCCTTACAGCTTTCCCATTAACCGATTTAATAAAAGAATTGCCCAATTCTTCCAAATCTGCAGTTCGTGCCATTCCTCGTACAGCATATTCATTACCATACTGCCTTACAGCACTTCCTGATGAATTCTGACTTATACCTTTGCAAATATCAGCCAGTTCTGGCATCGAAACATGGTAGTATTTCATTTTCTCAGGATTCGCCAGTATTTGATATTGCTTGTAATCGCCTCCGATGATGGTTACTTGCGACACGCCTCCGGTTGCTAAAATCAATGGTTTTACATTCCATTCGGCAATGGTTCTTAAATCCATCATGCTGGTGCTGTCCGCTTGAATCCCGATAAGGAAAATCTCACCCATAATGCTTGACTGAGGAGCTAAAGTCGGCTGTCCAACCCCAATAGGCATTTGCGATGAAACACTGATAAGTTTTTCGCTCACAATCTGGCGGGCTTTGAAAATATCAGTTCCCCAATCGAATTCAACCCAAACAAAGGAGAAACCTTGTGAAGAAACGGAACGTACCCTGCGAACATCGGTTGCTCCATTTACAGAAGTTTCAATGGGAAATGTAACCAAGCGCTCTACTTCTTCCGATGCCATACCATGTGCATCTGTCATTACAACCACTGTCGGGGAAGTAAAATCAGGGAATACATCCACATCCATATTTATGGCGGTTCTCGTCCCGATGACCACCAAAAGCACTGAACTAAGCAAAATTAAATATTTGTTGTTCAGTGAGAATTTTATAATATTATTCAACATCTTGATAAATTTTAAATTGTGAATTTTAAATGTTGAATTAAGTGGACTGCGAAGATTTGACAATTGCAGTCAGGATATTAACGACATGCTCAATCTCATCAAGTAATCCCTTAACATCAACCTGAACGATTTGACTTTTGTCGATTAATCTCAACCAATAGCGGGTTTCCCTTGCTTCCTTAGATGCAATTGACATTTTTGCTGTAAAGTCCTTTTTTGAATAGGCAGCAGTAGCTTCTTCTACGTTTGCACCTATGCTGGTTCCACTTCGAAGTACTTGTTTTGATAAAACAAACTCCTTCTGTTCAGTCATTTGCTTATACAAATGAATTATTCTGAGAGCAAACTCAAAACTTCTTTCAAGTATTATATTTTCTTTCTGCATGTAACTTTCATTTAAAATTTATAATTCAACATTCAACATTTCCTAATGGTTATGACCTGAATGAGCATCTAAAGTTCCTGTTGCCTGTGCCAGTTTTACAAGAATGGCACCTTTGGTTACAACACGTTCCTGTCGGGTAATGCCTTTTACTATTTCAGTTTTCAAACCATCAGTTGCACCTACTTTCACTTCTCTTTTCTCGAAAAGTTCGGGATGAATCTGCACAAACACAAAATAAGAGCCTTGTTCTTCCAATATCGCGTCATTTGGTAATGTTAATGCCTTTGTATTCGTTAAAGTTTTCAAGTATAATTCAACAAAACCCCCTGAAATAAATGCTCCTTTATTATCAATCCGGATGTTTATTGGAAGTAAAAAATTATTGTTATTTGTATTCCTGCCAAAAGAGACTATTTTCCCGTTTAATTCTTCCAGTGTATATGTCGTATTGTTTTGAAGTGTGCGAATGTTAGCCGAATTGATAGTGGCTAAAACAGGCGCATACTTTTGTTGAACCTCTGCCTTTAACAACAAGGTTTTGTTTTGAGAAATGGCTACAATGGCTTGTCCGGCTTCAACGTATTGTCCGTTTTGCACGAACACCTGTTTTACAAATCCATTCATTGAACTTTTTACATTCTGACCGGAAGTATTAAAATTTTTAACCAGATTGTCGTAGTTTGCTTTTGCATTCTCATATTGATTTTTTGCATAGAGCAAGTCTTTTTCTGAGGTAATCTTTTCCTTTATCAGTTCCCTTAAACGCTCATAATCTGCCTTTGCCCTTTCGTAATTGTTTTTTACTTCCTGAAAATAAACAACAGAATTATTATTGGCTAAACCATTTCCCGATACAGAAAAAAGTATTTGTCCGTTAGAAACAATTTTTCCTTCCAGCACATTTTCAGCAGCAAACAAAACAATACCATTCGATTTAGCGGCAATTATAATTTCATCACCCGGAGCAGATTGTACCTGCGCAGTAGTCTTTATAACCTGACCAAATGCCTCAACTTTTGGATATTCGGTGGCGAAATCAATTTTCCACGATTGTTCTTT
>Ga0265297_10012575_pt1 | contig 10124 bp, 7 predicted proteins | sample Munlanlwell13791_FD_192502 | JGI IMG/M metagenome (GOLD analysis project Ga0265297, IMG submission 192502) | Leachate microbial communities from a municipal landfill in Southern Ontario, Canada - Leachate well 137-91 | ecosystem: Engineered > Solid waste > Landfill > Unclassified | place...
CAGGCTTGCGGAGCTACGTTGTTTAAAACGGAAGAAGTAATTTGTACATTTTGCAATTACCATTTACCCCGGACAAATTTTCACCTCGAACAGGATAACTGGGTTTCCCGAACTTTTTGGGGCAGGACGGATGTGTTCTCAGCAACAGCTTTGTTTTATTTCAATAAAGGAGGAAAAGTGCAGCACCTGATTCATCGCCTGAAATACAACGGAGAAAAGGAAATAGGGATTTTTTTAGGAAAGCAATACGGATACGACCTGCAGAAAAGTCCGTTTTTCAATTCGGTGAAAGTCGTTTTGCCTGTTCCGCTACATTCCAAAAAGGAAAAGAAGAGGGGTTACAACCAAAGTGAAATGTTTGCCATAGGTTTGGCACAAACCATGCAAATTGAACTGGTAAAGAACAATCTTATAAAAACGATGGCTACGGAGTCGCAGACCCGGAAAAGCCGTTTTAAACGATGGGAGAACGTTAAGGAAATTTTTGTGGTGAAAGATGCTGAGAAGCTGGAAGGGAAACATGTCCTGTTGGTAGATGATGTAATTACCACCGGAGCTACTATAGAATCCTGTGCCAATACTTTACTGAAAGTTCCGGGAATTAGGGTTAGCGTTGCAGCCATAGCTTTTACCCAACATTAAATTTTACCACCAAGCACTGCCGTTTTTTTGTAGTGCTGCACTTTACCTTTAAGGTTAAATACTTCTACATACACTATGTAAATCCCGATAAGTGCCTTTTCTCCATCTTCATTAATGCCATCCCACGAAAAGCTGCCGGAGGTTCCCAGCAGTTCATTTTTTACCAGATAACGAACCAGATGTCCGGCTGCATCGTAAATGGTAATATTGGTGGTAAATCCGGGTTCATCCAACGTATAACCAATATTTAAAACATCATTGTAGCCGTCATTATCGGGTGAAAATATTTCCGGAGAAAGGGTAATGGCATTTTTGTAAGCTATTTCGGGAACAAACTGTGAGTTTGTATATCCCGGGGTTGCAAACCCGGATTTTTGAGAAGCAGAATGCCAATTGGTAACATCGTTGGTTCCCCTTTCCGGACTGATACGTTCGAGCGAAACACCTTCCACGCTGTTCAGTAAGGCATAATGCATTTCTTTGGTATAATGAAATTTATCAATGATTTCCTGTCCGGTTGTTGCAATCACCACTATGCCTTCATCATTATTACAGGGCGGAAAAGATTCCATCGCAAGAAATGCGTCCGGATTGGTTGTTTCATACTGTTCTTTCACTTCTTGCGGATTAGTAGTCAATACCATATATTCCTCTGGGAAAAATAGGTAGCTGATTTCCGTTAACGGGCAAACAGATTCCAAGGTACCGGAAATGCTATCGGAAGAAGAAAGCGTTAGCCCAGATAAATCTATGATTTTGCCAGAACGGTTATAAATTTCCACAAAATCAACTCCATTATCTTTGGGGTTAAAAAGTATTTCATTGATAACCAAATCATTTTCTACAGCAGCTTCGGGTAGGGCAAATTTGCGACTGCTCATTATCACCATGCTATTTTTGGCACAATCTTGTAAAGTATCATTAACCAGTAAAGTATAGATAATATTCTCTATAATAGGTTGTTCCAAAAGCAAAATCGCAGAATAAAAACCAGGAGCAACAGGAATAACCTCCAAAGGTTGCCCGATGCCGTTATCAATCCTGAATTTTGAAGGACTGCTCACTGAAATACTATCCATTTCTTCACTAAAAACTATCTGAATATGAACTGAATCGCAGATAATAATGTTTTTTAGGTATGGCGGCTGGCTGTCAGGATTGTCTGCCAGGACAGAATTTACTCTTCCGGGCGTACCTCCGGAAGGGTCAACTGAAGCTTTCCAGTTGGCAGCTTCTCCACAGGGATTTTGGGTGTCTATCTGTTCCAGTGCCCAACCTCCCTCGTTTTTGGTATTGTCGGTATACCAGCCGTCAGTATAGCCGATGTAATGCATTATTTCCCCCTGCGGATTCCGGAGCACAAGAACAGAGCCGGTATTGGTAAGGGTAAAGTTTGAAAAACCCACAAATTTCCCGAAGGATTCGAGTTCAGCTTGGGCATCATTATCTGCAACAATAAGAAATTCCAAAGGTTTAATAATGATATCGGGGAATTTGTGCTGAGACGTACCTGTTAAAAGTGTCCAATTTTTCAGATGTACCGGAAACAAAGTACAGTTATAAATTTCAAGATATTCCCATTCAGGCAAGCCCACCGGTGGCGAAGGGTCTGCCATTATCTCGTTTATTACCAGATCAAAAGATTTAAAACAGTGCCAGGTAAAACTTTTTATCACTTCCGACATGTGATTTCCAGCCATGTCTTCAATATTTTTTATAGTTAATTGATATTCTTTATCTTCCAAAAAAGAAGTAGCAAATGTTAAATGAATCAAGGCATTTCCTTCCAATTCCGCAAAAGAAGGGTTTCCGGACTCCATTCCGGCAGAATAATTCAGGCAGTTTGCAGCAGATGTTTCTTCAACTGTTTCGTTAAAATATATATCTAATTGATTGGATGATATTGCATTTACTAAAGTTATCTCCGGAGGAGAAGTGTCTATTTCAATATTTCTAATTAAAAAATCATCGAAATAAAATTTTGTGCTGTTGCTGCCGGTATATTGGCACAAAATTCCGAAAAATGTAGCGGTAGCTAATGTATTGTCTGTTCCGGCTGCCTGTTGTGCAAAATTGAATCCTCCGGCAGAATCGGCAAAAATTTCCCAAAACCCGTTGTGTTTCCGGGTAACTTTTACCCTGATTGCGAACGAATTTGCTATTTCACCTTCTTTCCCGCGGCAAACAGATGTAAGCTGGGCTCCGTTTTGACGAAAAAGTTCTATGGCATCATTGGAGCCGGCTTCGCCAAGTTGAAGAAAGTATCCGTTCAGTGGGGCAGTTACATCTGCATTGTCGGAAACGAGATAAATCCGGGCAAAATTATTGGCAGACGGATCAAAGGCTAATCTTATCCAGCATTGCCATTCGGTACTATCCAGGAGGGCATTTTGTGTAGAAAGATAAGATATTCCTGACATAGAGGTGCTTAGATGTAATTGTTTACTGCTGTTTATTTCAAAATTTGCAGTGGTTCCGTTCCAGGCAGGATTGCCAGAAAAATTACCATCGGAGAAGTTGTCTGCCATTTGGGCTAAAGCGGTGATTGGCAGGAAAAATAAGCAAAACAAAATTTTTTTCATACCAGTGTAAATAAAAATCAACCGGTAAATATACTACTTTTGCCGTGAAAAATCAACGAATTAAATTTTGTACGGATGAAAATAGCAATAGTAGGTGCTACAGGATTAGTTGGCACAGTGATGATGAAAGTTTTTGAAGAACGTAAATACATACAAAATATTGATAATATTGAGTTTTTGTTGGTTGCATCGGCAAAATCGGCAGGTAAAGAGCTTATGTTTAACGGCAGAAAATACAAAGTAATCGGTCTTGAGGAAGCTGTTGCCAGTCATCCACAAATTGCTGTTTTTTCCGCTGGGGCTTCCACCTCAAAAGAATGGGCTCCGCGATTTGCGGAGAACGGTACCTGGGTAATTGATAATTCTTCCGCCTGGCGGATGGATGAAAACATAGCTTTGGTTATCCCTGAAATAAATGCTTCAGCGATTTCTCCACGGCATAAAATAATTGCAAACCCCAATTGTTCTACTGCCCAACTGGTTATGGTACTTGCCCCGCTTCACCGAAAATATAAAATCAAACGTTTGGTGGTTTCCACCTATCAGTCGGTTACCGGAACCGGAGTGAAGGCTGTACAGCAGATGGAAAATGAAAGAATGGGAATTACGGGAGAAATGGCTTACCCCTATTCTATTGATTTAAACCTTTTTCCTCATGGAGGTGCTTTTTTACCAAATGGATATACCATGGAGGAAATAAAATTAGCAACTGAAACAAGAAAAATTTTAAGCGATGATACTATTCGGGTAACATCCACTGTAGTAAGAGTCCCGGTAAAAGGTGGTCATTCGGAAGCTGTAAATATTGAATTTGAGAATGATTTTGATGTAACAGAAGTAAGAAATTTATTGGAGAATACCCAAGGGGTAGTGGTCCAGGATGATCCTTCTTCAAACCTGTATCCCATGCCAAAATATACCGAAGGAAAAGATGAGGTTTTTGTGGGAAGAATCCGCAGGGATATTTCAAATCCCAACACGCTTGATTTGTGGATTGTAGCCGATAACCTCCGCAAGGGAGCCGCCACAAATGCCATACAGATTGCAGCTTATCTGATAAATAAAAAGTGGATTTAAAATTTAAAAATACTTCGTGAAAATATATAGAAACATTGAGGAACTTGGCGCCATAGCTCGACCTGTAGTAACCCTTGGTACTTTTGACGGGGTACATATTGGCCATCGGAAATTGCTTGAAAAAGTAGTAGAAATAGCCCAAAAAGAAAAAGGAGAATCTCTTGTTGTAACCTTCGACCCCCACCCGGACATATTATTCGATTGCGAAGGAGAAACATTCCGGTTGTTGAATTCACTCAACGAAAAAATAAGCCTTATAGAAAAGTCAGATATAAATCATTTGCTTATTCTTCCGTTTAACGAACAATTGTCGGTACTTACCGCTGAAGATTTTATACGTAATATCCTGCTCGAAAAAATCAAACCAGTACATATTGTTGTGGGTTACGAATATGCTTTTGGAAAAAATCGTTGCGGTGATTTCATTGATTTGCGAAATTTTGCTATTGAAAAAAAATTCAAACTCACAGAAATTTCGCCTCAAAAAACACAAAAAATTGCTATTTCTTCAGAAAAAATTAAACTTTTACTGCAAAATGGCAACCTAAAAGAAGCCAACGAATTACTGGGTTATCCATTTTTTATCAGCGGTAGGGTAATTCGTGGAAATCAGATCGGAAAATTAATCGGTTATCCTACTGCCAACATTCAAATTGACGATCCTAAAAAACTCATTCCGGCGTTTGGAGTATATGCCTGTCGTGTACAATGGAAAAATAATGTGTACAACGGAATGGCAAACATTGGAATACGACCTACCGTAAACGGAAAAAGATGTACCGTGGAGGCGCATATTTTTGATTTTAACGAAGAAATTTACGAAAACGACATTTGTATTTCTCTATATCACAAAATGCGTGATGAAAAGAAATTTGGTGGGCTTGAGCAATTAAAAGAACAATTGCGTAATGACAAAATAAATATTAGCAAATATTTTATTGATATTACATAATATTTTACTTTATTATCAATGAAAAACTCCTGATTTCGGAGGTTTCCACTTTAGGGATAAGATTTTCTATTTTAATTATATATGTTCCTTTTTCTCCAAAAGGAAAATCCTTACGAATTACTTCTTCATAGCTGAATTCTCCCCCACTTTTTTCAACTGATAAAAACTTTCCTTCATTATTCCTGAGTATCAACTCATATTCTTTTTCGCGCATTTCCCCGGAAGGAGAAGTAATGGTCATGTGAAATGGCAATCTGTCGTACTGAAATTCGCTGGTATGGCTGATAACTATAATAATATCATGCTGACCGGTTGATTTTATAGGAACAGTAAACTCGAGGGGTTTAAACCGATCCCAAATGCCGTTTTCAAATGTAACCGTTTTTTCAAATTTTGTTGATGAATTGCATGAAAAAAGTAACAGCATATAAATGCTTACCTGTTTAATAATATTTTTCATTTTATCAAGGTGAGGAATTGGCTTAATACATATATTTGTGATGCAAAAATAGCGATTACCGTTGGCAAAGCAAAAATATTATGTAGTTTGGAAAGGAGTATCTCCCGGGGTTTTCGATAATTGGGCTGAGTGTTTGCAACAGGTAACTAACTATACAGGAGCTATTTATAAATCATTTAATACCAAACTGGAAGCAATAGAAGCCTTTCGTTCCGATGCAGGAAAATATTTCGGGAAGCCTGCCAAACCCCAGCTTACATGTCTTGATGCAATTTGGGTAGGCAAGCCTATTATCCCAAGTCTTTCGGTGGATGCAGCTTGCGCCGGGAATCCAGGAGTAATGGAATATCGCGGGGTGGACACGCAAACAGGTAAAGAACTTTTCAGGCAGGGACCATTTAAAGAGGGAACTGTTAATATTGGTGAATTTCTTGCCATAGTGCATGGACTTGCTTATCTGAAACAAATAAACAGTAATATTCCTGTCTATTCCGATTCAAAAACAGCAATTAAATGGATATATAATAAAAAAAATAACTCAAAATTAATTGAATCATCATTAAATTTTGAAATATTTGATTTAATGGGACGTGCAGAAAAATGGCTTCGTGAAAATTTCTACAATAACCGTTTGCTAAAATGGGAAACGTCAATATGGGGTGAAATACCCGCAGATTTTGGAAGAAAATAGTTAATACAAACTCACAGAAAAATGTAGCCGGATATCAAAATACAATCCATAATACAATCCCAGTCTATATATGCAAAGTGCTGCCAACATTATAAGTAAATATTTAATGCTAACTTTTACTTTTCTTTTTCCTTCTTTCCCTGATAAAATACGCGGCTTGACTTCTTTATTGAAAAAAACAGGAGTAACTGCAAAAAGAACAGAACATAATGCCATCATATCATAATCGAGGATATTTTCGTGCTGTGGCATTTTGAAAGGTATTTTAATAAAATATAACAATGGAATACAAATTAAAATAGGAATAATACCCTGTGATAAATAGAAAATAAAACGTTGTTTTGATTTTAATTGTATCATGGGAACCTCAAAAAAGAACCGACTTAAATAATACCCTATCAACGTAAGGGAAAACAATAAAATCAAACTTAACAATATCCTGAAAAAAGTATTCAGAAACATCCAATCGGCTACATATCCAAATCCTTGGTTTGTAACGATTCCCGCAACAAATGCTCCAAAGAACATGCTGTAGGAATGTACTGTTAACCAATATCCCAGCAACTTGGTATTACCATACACTTTTTTATTCATTAGCAAAAAACGATGGTAAATAATACCTGCTATCAACGAAGCAAGAGGTCCGGCAAGAGTTATAGCTATTATATTCAGAGGTGTCCATAATGTTGAACTGTTTCCGATAGGGAACAATACTTCGAAGTAGTAAAGTACCGCATCTATCCGAAACAAGGACGCAGCAATAACTACTGCAAACTGATATATAAACCAGCATACCAGGTAAGCAATAAAAAAAATAAAAATCGAATTTGCAGAAAATATGATGTTCCTTTTAAAAAGATACTTTTCTTTCCATGAAATATTTTCTTCCTGTTGCTGAGAAAAAAGTACCGGGATAGGTTTATTCCTTTTTCTTTTAAAAAGTCGTTCAAAAGAAAAATGTTTTTTTCGTTTTTTTATTCTTATTTTTCTTTTAATTCTAACAGGTTTTTCAGATTGAGAAAAAGAAGATTGATTAAACACATCGTCAAGAATATCCGGCAATTCTTCATTTTCTTCTTTTACAAATTGGGTTCGTACATGCGGATGTTTCGGCGTATGTAAACCATAAATTCTACGTATAAATCTATCGAAAAATCGGTTAATACTATTCTGACCGTTTCTGTGTTGATTTGCATGTCTTTTTTTTGAGGCCATCTTTTTTTATTTAAGTGAAAAGGATGTCTCTCCAATTACGTTGTCTTCCTCAAAGATTGTAAGCACATAAGTGCCGGCTATGAGTTGTCCGGGTGAATGGTTTGTCCAGTAAGCTGTAATATCCATTGCCTGGTTTTCGTAATTAACATCATACCTTATGGAATATTGCAACAATTCTCCATTATAGGTAAAAGAGTTATCGTTAGTTAAATTTTTTACAAGTATTTTATTGTCGGGTCGCGCAATTCTTATATAAATTGATTTTCGTCCGGGAAGAATAAGTGTGTTTTCGCATAGAGTAAAGTGTACACTTATTTTATCTGTTTTTTTATATTTTGCTGTTTTTTCCTCCCTGTTACCAGTCTTTACTTTTATTGCTGTTGCTGAAATATCATATGCTTTTAACAGAGCGGCTTTATTTATTTTATTTGCTAATTCATCACGGTTTTTGCTAATATCGGCATTTTTTTGCTGTTCGTGGGTATAATTGTTTTTAATCTGCCTATTTTCCTCTCGTAACTCACTATTTATCTTATATAAAGAATCAATTTGATAAATATAAGTTTGTGATAACTTCCTTAATAATTCGAGTTTCCTTTTTACACGTTTATAATCAGCTTTGACAAAAATTAAACTTCGGATTTCCTCTGCATTTGCCAGAATAATACTGTCTTTTTGTTTTAAATTAGTAGAGGTAACATTGTAAATTGCTTTTACTTTTGCATGTTCTGATACCAAAGAATCAAGTTCTGATTGTAGTTCTTGTTTATGTTGTTCGTTTTCTAACTTTGTTGTTTTTATAAAAATTCTGTCTTTCACCAAAAGCCCACATAAAACAAAAATAATCACAATAAGTATTGCTATAACACTACGGTAAAATATGATTTCTTTTCGTGTATCCATAGATGTACGATTGTATTGCAAATATAGCTGATTTTATTAACCAAAAAATTAAGAGCCAACCTTTACCCGTAAACATTCTAACAGTTTTCCCATTTTAACCCGAAGCGGCAAAAACGTCTCAGAAAAATATCAGCAGGTAATGTTAGCTCTTAATTTTATATTGAACAATATTAATGTGCGTTTTGGACTTTTACTCTCAGTCGGTCACCTGTTTGTTCAACAATGTGCCTGTACCAATCTTCTCCGTAACCAGGCTGTTTCACCTTAGGATTCATTTGGTTGGGGACAGGAGTTTTAATGTTACCATCCATGTATTTGGTAAACAAATATTCAAACAACTGCTGCCAGCGTTCTACGGTACTGTTTCCCATATTTACAGAATAATCGGTGATAAACTGACGTCCCAGTTTGGGGTCTTTGTTGTATAAATCTACGGCAGCTTTATCAATAGCCGGTGTGTAAGCAACAAATTTATTTTCAAGCTCTGACTGTACAGCCTGAATTTCAGGAATCATATCGCGGTAGCGAGTGTATGCCCAGTTGTTTACCAGATTGAAAATCCAAAAAGCAGATGTTTTGGAATAAATCATCATGTTGCCGTTTCCTTTGGCAAAGGTTTCCGGTACAGATGTCATTCCGCAATACATCGGAATGTAAACGGTACCGTAGGTATCGTCAACACCGAACCAGTTGATACCGCCGATATGGTCGGGTAACCAACCACGGCTCTGGGTGATAAACGAAAAACCGGTTTGCTGGGTAGAAGTCGCACGTTCGTTAAGGTAAGTTTTTCCATCTAATTCCCATGTCATAGGACGCCAACGATAAGGCAGAGTGTAAGGCCCTGCACCCATGTCTTTGGTCATATCCAATGGGGTCCCTTCGTAATGGTCTCGCATCATATTCATCACATCCTGTACGGTTAATTTCCTGTCTGGTTTTATCCAAAGAGGCATGCGGTGGGTTAGGTTTTCTCCCTTTGCATAATCCAGATACTGATCCATTCCTGAATTAATTTTGCGAAAAGCCGACCAAACACGTGCTTCACAAAAACGGGCTCCGTCGAAGGTAATAGGGTTATAAGTATCGCTAAAGCTGAAATCTTTGTCGTTTCCGCTGAACCAGCCTTTTTCGCGGGCAAAGCTGATAACGTCGGAGGAATAAATACAGTTTTCCGGATCGTTGAGCGGGAAGGTGGTGATACGAGCCTGGTTGGCGTGTCCGCATACATAACCATCGGGTACACGGCGTGCTACCCAAACGGCGCCTTTTGTAGTATTTTCAGTAGCTTCAATTATTTTTTCTTTGAATTTCTTAAGATTATCGTCGCCGATGATTTTTTTAACGGCATCGGTAAAGGCTTCTTCTTTGATGAAATTTTTACCGTTAAGCTTTTTAAGTCCTTTTAGAACGTCTTTAGGGAGGTTTTCCTTGGCAAGCATTTCCATACTTTTGGATGTAAGAAGATAGGAACGGCCTTTCCCAATCATTTCGAGTATCCAAACTTCGTTGGGATCAGAAATGGAAAAAGATTCTCCTTCACTTGCATAACCATATTCAGCAACCAGGTCTCCAAAACTTTTTATAGCTTCACGAGCAGTT
>Ga0265297_10012576_pt1 | contig 10124 bp, 4 predicted proteins | sample Munlanlwell13791_FD_192502 | JGI IMG/M metagenome (GOLD analysis project Ga0265297, IMG submission 192502) | Leachate microbial communities from a municipal landfill in Southern Ontario, Canada - Leachate well 137-91 | ecosystem: Engineered > Solid waste > Landfill > Unclassified | place...
TCTGGACGCTGGCTCAAAAATATATCCATCTTTGGCAGGAGTAATAACTCCATCCCATCCATCCGGAACAGTAACTGTGTAAGCACCCGCATCATAAGTAATATTTGCTGGATCAATATCAGTGGCACTGATCGTTACACCGGTTAAATCCCATTGACTGGTTATCGCACCGGAAATGATGTGATTAACTTGAACTATCGGATAAGGAGGAACAATCATTTCCAGACCAGGATTAACAAATGATACTACACCAGTTCCCGCTGGGACTTCAAAAGTCCTTTCTGAATACTCATATAAAGGATAGGGCTCAACTCCAGTAGGATTGGTTGCTGGACCTGTGTACCAAATTCTAATTTTTACATGGGATCCTTCAGGCCAAACTGCTGGCCACATTGATTGATTGAATATAGCAGCAGCATAATAATTATCAACTGTTCCTACTTTAGCAATTTTGATTACACTTGCTGGATAACCTAAATCTGTTCCTTTTTCTATATCTGACTCAATATGTAAAACCCTTAATATATAATTTTGGCTATGAGTAATACCTGTATTGGTAACATAATCAAGAATGTTCTGAGGATGAGTAGGATCAAGAATTAACTTTTGCTGTACAGTTCGACCTGGAGTTTGAGCAAAAACCAAGCTCAACGATACCAGTAGAAACATTGTGAGGATTAAAAACTTCTTCATCTTTGACTCCTTTATTTACTTGCTCTTGGAGCTAAATGGGATTTTGCAGGAGGAGCGGAGGGCCAGGTAAATGATGAGTAAGCATTAACCATTAAGGGCATAGCAATACTAACTGGGAAATCACCATCCCAGAAACCACCAAGATTAGCAGCACCTACAAAAAATTGGTTTGTATTATCCCAATAATAAACCTGATCAACATTACCTGCAACCATATTATCACCCACCTCACTTGCCAAGGCAAATGAACTATTATTAAGGGGAATCATAATAGTATTATTTCCAGTAACTATATTGTAACTTGCGTTCGTTGCTGGCAGATTACCTATACTATACATAACAGTTGGAGTAGATGAATTAAGCATAAGAACATCACCAGTATGAATTTCAAAATCACCATCCCAGAAACCACCAAGATTAGCAGCTCCCACAAAAAATTGGTTAGTAGCATCCCAATAATAAACTTGGTCAACACTGCCACCAAAACTATCGCCTAATTCACTTGCATAATCCCAAGGACATTCCATAGGAATAGCAATAAGGTTATTGCCTACTAATATATCATATTTTACATATCCGACTATTTCGGAAGGTTCTGATTCAACCGCTGCAAGCATGCCAACGGCAAGAATCAGCAGCAGCGGCAATAAAATTTTCTTCATAACATTCCTCCTATAAGGAAATGATATAAGTTTAAAAACTAAATCATTCGTTAGTTCCGGCTTCTTTTATCTCCGGAACTGTTGAATTACATCCATTTTTTGTTCTTCCGGCATTGCTTTAAATAACTGCCGGCGTTTCCTTTTGAAAGGTTAATAAATACTTTCATCGCACATTACACTCTATAATATCATTATAGTTTCTATCTTCACAATTCCCTTATTTACCAATAAGAAAATCTTGTCAAGAGCTAAATTGCTTTTTTTTAATTTTGCATTGTTCTTTTGTGGAATATTGTAAACAGCTTGATAATTGTATTGATTACAACTACATTCATTGTTCTTCCCTTGATTCTATTACTGTGGCTAATATTTTGTCTAATAGTGTTGCATTACAGCGCAGTTTTGACTCTAAACCGATTCTTCCTGCGGTAGCGAAGTTTTGACTCTAAACCGATTCTTCCTTCGTTTGCAACGAGAAACTGACGCAACAGGAAAATTTGTTCATTACCCGATACTTGCAAAGCTGTAGCTCGGTTTAGAGTTAAAACAGAAAATCACTTCGAAGCCACTATTTCTGAACAATTCCAACCCAACCCATCTGAAATGTTTGCAACGAGATGCAGACGCAACAGGAAAAGTATTTCGTTGTCTTCAACTAATAAAGCTGAAGCTCGGTTTAGAGTTAAAACAGAAAATCACTTCGAAGCCACAAATAACGAACAATTCCAACCCAACCCTTCTTTCTTCTTGTTTTAACTCACAATTTCGAAGATAGGAGACCAGTTACAGTGCGTTTGCCAGTGTTTACAATTTGAGGTATTTGCTTACAGAGGTGGCAGTGGCAAAATTGTAAGTCAAAACAAGCATCGGTCTGTCTTTGACTTTAAACCGATCCTTCTTGAGATTGAAACGAGATGCTGTAGTAACAGGAAAATTTGTTTGCTGCCTGATACTGTCAAAGCTGAAGCTCGGTTTAGAGTTAAAAAAATTGTGGGCTTGGCTGAAGCTCGGTTTAGAGTTAAAAAAAGCAAATGAAAAAGCCCTTCAGAACAAAATGCTATCTTTCTCAAATGCTTTTTGCATTGCCTTCTTTTTGGCTATTTCAATAACATTCAATCTGTATAATTCCGGATTAACAATATAATCCATTAAAAATTGTTCAGAATATAGTGTCCCTTTGCGCATTCTGAGATATTCCCGGAAATTGGAATATTCCCAATCTTCCGGAAAATTAACTAAACCAGCTTGAACAGGATTTCCATGAATATAGGCGCAGGCATTCAAGAGATAAGTATCAGTTTGTGTTTCAATGTGATTTAGAGGACTGCGAAATATTCTTCCTTTGCGATCATATTTTTTATTGTAATAGCGTGCGTATTTTTTATGGGTCTTTTCCAGCAATGCAGTTATTGCTTCTGATTCGTTTTGGCGGAGGAGAAGATGAAAATGGTTTGGCATAAGGCAATAGGCAATCACAATTACTTTATAATCCAGTTCTTGCTTAAAAAAGTTAAGGTAGGTTTTATAATCACCTGAGTCATAAAAAAGTTCTCTGCCATCAACGGAGTGATTTACAATATGGAAATAAGTGTTGAGCGAACTGTGAATCATTTTTGTACGCATTCAGAAATCTCCTGTTTAGTAGATATGATAAGTGATTTTGGGAAGAAACAAATAAATACTTTCTTCTTGTTTTAACTCACAATTTTGCGGTAGCGAAGTTTTGACTCTAAACCGATCCTTCCTTCGTTTGCAACGAGATGCAGACGCATCAGGAAAAGTATTTCGTTGCCTGATACTGTCAAAGCTGAAGCTCGGTTTAGAGTTAAAACAAAAAATCACTTCGAAGCCACAAATAACGAACAGTTCCAACCCAATCCATCTTTCTTCTTGTTTTAACTCACAATTTTGAAGTTGGGAGACAAGTTGTAACTCAGTTGTTAGTGTTTACAATTTGTGGGATGTGGCTAAAGAGGTGGCTGTGGCAAAATTGTAAGTCAAAACAAGCATCGGTTGTGTCTTTGACTCTAAACCGATCCTTCTTGAGATTGCAACTATAATTTGAGGTAACAGGAAAAGTATTTCGTTGCCTGGTACTCTCAAAGCTGAAGCTCGGTTTAGAGTTAAAAAAAATAGTGGGCTTGGCTGAAGTTCGGTTTAGAGTTAAAACAAAAAATCACTTCGAAGCCACAATTTCTGAACAGTTCCAACCCAACCCATCTTTCTTCTTGTTTTAACTCACAATTTTGCGGTAACGAAGTTTTGACTCTAAACCGATCCTTCCTTCGGTTGCAACGATAATCTGACGTAACAAGAAAACTTGTATGTTGTCCGGTACTCTCAAAGCTGAAGCTCGGTTTAGAGTTAAAACAGAAAATCACTTCGAAGCCACTATTTCTGAACAATTCCAATCCAACCCATCTGAAACGGTTGCAACGAGATGCAGAGAGAACAAGAAAATTATTTCATTACCTGATACTTTCAAAGTTGAAGCTCTGCCGCCAGTGCGCTTTCTTCTTGTTTTAACTCACAATTTTGAGGTTGGAAGAACAATGAACATTCGTTTGTCAGTGTTTACAATTTGTGGGATGTGCTTACAGAGATGTCTGTGGCAAAATTGTAAGTCAAAACAAGCATCGGTGCAACAAAAAACCCCCGCCATACCAATAGCGGGGGTTATATTGTTCAGGGAATACAAAATTCCCTTGGTTAGTTATTTGGAACGCATAGAAAATCCGTTAACGGGACCGAAATCGTATCTATCGTTCTGATTCAGTTTGCCGTTGTATTTGATGGGCTCACGGAATCTGATTTCCTGATGGTTACTTAGTTGTCTTACGACTACAGCGGTTACTTTATAGAACTTCTTGGGAGCAGAAGGTCCGGTGTATGTAGTTCCACGGACGGTTGCTTCCAGAGTGAAGGTTCCATAAGGATCATCAGCGCTGTAAACATTATAGGCAACAGCTCCGGTTACTGGAGTCCAGCTAAGTTGTCCTGTTCCGGAAATAGTTGCAACAGGTGCAGTAGCCAATGCTCCATAGGGGATAGCAAAAGCAGTTAGTTCATAACCGCTGGCAGTGAAATTACCTACTTTATAGGCACCACCATAAGTTGTATCCAACCAATATAAAGCTCCTCCACCTGCATAACCAGCAAGGTAAAGTAAACCATTCTCCTGATCAAAGGCAGCGTCTTGAGCATAGTTGAGGTCTATTCCTAAGAATCCTACCAAGGTAAGTTCATAGGTAGCAGGATTGATTGTCCACAGGCAATCGTTACCTAAATCAATACCATAGAGGATATTATTGGTATTGTCGTAAGCTATGTCAATCATCAAACCACCAATGTTAGCTATACTATAATTGGTTCCTTCCAGGTTATACCACAAAGAATCTCCAACGCCAATGGCTCCAGTGGCAGGATCCATTACATAAAGGTAACCGGTACTGGCAACACCATACATAATGTCGTGAGTATCATCCCAAGCATTACCCATAAGGGCAGCGCCCAGATCACCCTGATCAGTGTAGATACCTGTTAATGGGTCAATATTTACATAATTATCTGTAGCAAGGGTTCCGTCATCATATTCCACGCCTAACCACTGACCGTTTTTCCAGTCCGCTCCGGCAATGAAATAGCTTCCGGTATAACTATTAGGAAGAGCATTCAGAACTCCAGGATTTGCCAGATTAAACTGCACAAATTGATCGGTCTGGGCATTATTGGCTAAACCCGTTACATTTAGAGGCAGGCAGATGAGGGCTGAGTAGAAGGTATCATTAGCAGGAACCTCATCACCAACGAGGTTAGTAGTGATTTCTACGGATTCAGCAGTCCAAAGAGCAGGAGTAACAGGGGCGAAAGTAACTTGCTGAGTAGCTCCCATTGCCAAGCCACTTACGGTTTGAGTGCTGGAATAAGTTCCAATGGTGCAGGTAACTGCAAATGTTTCAGTATTTACACCATTGTTACCGACAGTAGCCATCGGAGTAACCACCGTATTTTCCGGAACAACCTGATTATCTACATCATAGCTTACCACCCTAACATCATGTTCAGGTGGTAAAGATATAGCCACATCATCAATATACCAGTAATCAAACTGAAAATGATTACCATCCAAAACCCAAGCAACATAAGTAGTGGGCTGATTTGTTAAACCGGTAATTAGAGCTGTTTGATTGCCTGTTACATCGCCACCACCGCTGATGATGGACCAAGGAGTATCAAACCAGGTATTGAGGTCAAAGCTATACTGCACTTTGGCAGTTATTCCGGCTGCATAATCATCGTAATAGGTATTGAAGTTAATGGCAAAATTGGCAATTCCATCAGTATTTAAAGGAGGTGTAACCAAACGGGATATACCTGTTCCAGATGCATAACTTGCCTTCATTTCGTAAGCAGTTCCACCGGCATTACTGGTGTTACTAAGAGACCAACGATTACTGGAAATTCCACCGGAATAGGTCTGAGCCCAATTAAGGGGCCAGGTTCCAGCAGTTCCAAAATCCTGGGTATAAGGGATATTAACGTGTGGATCAGCCATAATTTCAAAAGAGTAAGGCGGATCTACAACAGCGTTGCCATCATCATTTACTGCCTCTACTGTCCAATACCAGCGATCCAGATAATTGAAAGTAATTCTGGATTCAGGAGCAGGATCAGTTACAGGATTGAAATGGGTATTAGTAGTTTCCCAATAATAATCATCATAAATTGTTGTTTCATCTTGAGACATATAGACAGCATAGTATGATGGCGCTCCACCAGTAAGGGCTCTTGTCCAGGTTAGGTTAAAGCCGGTTTGTGGAATTTCTGTAGCTCCATTGGCAGGATAAGTTAAAGTTACCGGATCAGGTGGTCCTGAAGGAACATAGAGATTGGGACCAGCTACATCATCAATTATCCTATAGTTACCACTAGTGTGAATACTCTTGAAGGCAATAACTACATTCTGACCGTTATAGGCACTTAAGTCAATAGATGCCATCTGCCATGTGGTCGTGAAGGTTAGATAATCACCTGTCCACAAAGTAGTGGTAAAGTTCTCAGGAGCATTACCCGTGGTGGAAAGCATTACATAGGTATATTCATCAGGATAATCCCATGATGTATCACTGCTGTAATCACGATACCAGAAAGTAAGGGTATTAGCACCATCTTCTATGGCAAGAGTAGGTGTCATCAACCACCAGGTTCCTGAACTATAACCGGATTTTACTGCTTTTGTTCCTGTATGAGCATAAGTAGTGTAAATTTCCCAGGGAGTTGTTGCAGTTGACCAATCCGCAGGCGGGAAAGTAGCACCTTCAAAACTTTCATAAAGGGCATGTTCACCTAAGGCATTTCCGGATAAGGCAACATCATAGTTGGTAGCATTATAGACCATCCGTAAGGTAGCAGTATGATTGCCTATAGCTGTAGGATTATAACGAACAGGAATAATTACTGATTGATTAGTACTTAATGCTGCCGGCAGATTTGCAGGATTGAAAGAAAACATTGAGGCATCTGTTCCAATTATATCAACATCATCTACAGAAAGATTAAGTATTCCAGCACCGGTATTGGTAACAGTTACATTTTGATAAGCAGTGGGGGTATTAACAAAGCTAGTTCCAAATGCTATACTGGTAGGGCTATAACTAAAGATCGGAGCAGCAGGAATTGCTTCTAAAAGAAAATCATCAATTCCGAAATCCCAAGCAGTAGAACCAGATGCAGTTTGATGGAAGGCAACATAAATTGTATTACCAGTAAAGGCATCCAAATTCAGTGTGTGTTCAGTCCAGGTAGTCAAGTTGCAGGTAAAGGTTCCCAGATTGTTTGTGAAGGAGGCAATATTATTATCAGTAGTAGAGACCAATACAGTATAGGTATTGGGATAAGTAGCTGATTCAACAGCATCCCACCATTTAATCCGCAGGTCTTCACTTGCTTGAATAGGAGGGGTAATCAACCAGTCATCTGTATTTCCCATACCTTGAGCAATATAATCTCCTGTGTGAGCATCAATATAAGTTGGACCTCTTCTCCATGTATAAGAATCATTATTGGCGTTTATAACTGTCCAACCAAGTACAGGTGCTGGAGGAGTTCCTGTCCAGGTCTCTTCAAAACCATTGGAATAGGGTAATTGAGCGCTGGTAATCGTAGGATCATAACATACAGCACTCAAATTAACAATTGTTGTTCCTCTATTATCAGTAATAGTGACAGTGCCATTGTGGTTTCCCAATGCCGTAGGAGCATACTGAACAGTAAAGATAGCAGTTTGACCAGCTGTAAGGTTTACAGGAGCAGGATTGGTAAGCAGTGTATAATAAGCTCCTGCTACAGCTATGGAAGACACATTAAGAGTGCCGCCACCAATATTACTAATCGTAAATTCCTTAGTTTTAGTAGTGTTAATCAGTACCTGTCCAAAATCCCAACTGGCAGGAGTACAGCTTATGATCGGTGCAGCAGGAATTTCCCTGACTGTAACATTATCTACAAATAAATCGTTATCTCCATTAGATACAGTAGATTCACCGTAAAAAGCAAGATATTTAGTCCCTGAATAAGTATTCAAGCTTATGATATGGTTTTCACCCGAGGGAGAAATATTATCATACACATAAGTTGAACCTGTGTTATTCCATTCTCTAAGAACGGTAGGATTGGTCATCAATGGGCTATCACTAATTAAGACGATGAATCTATCATCTGCTTGTGCTCCAGGAGTAGGTGAAGTTATTCCACTATAAGTAGTTAACGCCAAATCAAATTTAAGCTCGTAACCAGCACCAGGAATTGCAATGGGCGGTGTTATTAACCAACCATAACGGCTCGTTCCATAAATATTGATTTTTGCACTTTTATTGACTGGGGTTGTAACATTACCAAAATCATCTTGAACCCATTGAGTTCCAGTAGTTAAAGTTCCTCCCAATAAGCCAGAAAGTTGACTCCAATTGAGAACTGGCCAATCAGTTGATAATGTCCCAAAGTCCACAACCCAGGGGAAGGTAGAAATAGTTGGATTTGCTCTGGTTGTAAAACTTCTTACTGTGGCAGTTGGACTATTACCTGCTCCGTTATACGCTAAGACCGTCCAGTAATAAGTTGTATTATATGCCAGAGAAGTAGTTAAAGTATAGGTAAGAGCATTCAGGTCTGCTTTCAGAGTTGTAGGTGGATTACTGGTATCACAGTAGAGTTTGTAGCCGGTAGGCACGCCACCTGTAGTAGGCGCTGTCCAAGTAAATGTAGTGAATTCATTTACATTGGTTGCCAGGTCTGCCGGAGTGCTTAAAGTAGGAGCTCCGGGTGCCTCAGGAGTAATTTCAGGACCAATAACCATGTCAACATAGAAACTTGCTGATTGTAAACCGGTTCTGATTCCCAGGTAATAGTTATTTCCGGCAAGAGAACTTAAGTCCACAACTTTATTATACCAGGTATAAGTTGCAGTATGGGTAATATCAGTTCCAATTTGCGTCCAGGTAGTTCTATCCGGAGAATAGAGAATTTGCAAAGTTCCTGTAGTAGCAGAACACAATGTCCACAGGTCTAAAATACTGGTACTTGTGATAGTAACTTTAGGAGTGGAGAGGATATATTGGCTTGATGATGAACCATATTTGTAAGCTGAGGCAGTTCCGTGTTTAGCATAACTTGTGGAGCGACTCCAGGTACCTGGATTTGCCCAACCCGCTGGCGGAAATGATGTATTTTCAAAACTCTCTGCCAGTTGCGTAGCAGTTGGCGTTTTGAAACTCCAGGTAGGACAACCGGTTGCTTCTCCAATAACATTTGCAGGTACAACTTTCCAGTAATATGTATTTCCAGCTGCTAAGGCTGGAGTATAAGTGAGAGCTGTTTGATTATCACTAACCAGAGGAGGGGTTGAAGATGTTCCAAAATATACATCATAAGATGAAGGAAATCCGCCACCACTATTCCAGGATAAAATATCTCCAATCATAGCCCAGGCACCATTTGCAGGGCTAACTAATACTGCTGGATTAGGTGCTGAGGTAGGATTAGATGTTGTCATATTTATCTGGATATTGGGTCTGGAAGTAGATAAGCTTAAAGTAGGAGGGTTTGAACTATCACTATTTCCCAAACGGCAACGATTATATCCTGTAGTAGCTGTATAATACCAGTATGAATGAGGTGCAGTGTATGGTGCATTTTGGGTATATACAGAAACAAGTAAATTACCACCAGTATAGTTAAAATCGGTGATATCAACTTCATACCATCCGCCACCGGCACCGAGATCAATGTTGGCAATTTCATAAACTAAGGTTCCGGGATCTTCCCAGTTTACATCTGTAAGCACTGCATTGGAAACTGTTTTAAGCCAAATCTGGGTAGTCCCGATAGCGCTTGCATCGGCACCGGTATCACTACGATACCATCTTAATTTATTAATAGTGCCTGGATATCCTATTTCACTTTCTAAATAAATGCACTGGGAACGAGAATACACAAAATAGTCATTAAAAGGATAACGACCCGTGGATGTTCCTGTTCCAATAGTTATATCTGTTTGGGCAAAAGCCAAAGCAGCTATAACCAGTGCTAATGTTATAAGTAATAATTTCTTCATACTAAAAAACTCCTTGTTTAGATGTTTTTCTTGAAGAGTTAGTTTATTGGTTAAACGATAGGCATTGCCTTTGTTGTTAAGCTAAGAACTTGTGATTTGAATAATGGGCAAAGGAATGCCGATTTTGATTTTGACGGTTTAAGCTTTAGGGAAATAAC
>Ga0265297_10012577_pt1 | contig 10124 bp, 5 predicted proteins | sample Munlanlwell13791_FD_192502 | JGI IMG/M metagenome (GOLD analysis project Ga0265297, IMG submission 192502) | Leachate microbial communities from a municipal landfill in Southern Ontario, Canada - Leachate well 137-91 | ecosystem: Engineered > Solid waste > Landfill > Unclassified | place...
GGAAACCAGGTCGCCGGTCTGCCGGTGAAAAACAGCAGCCCGACGTTGAGCGGCATGGGGGCTTCGGGTGGGCCGCCAAGCAGGTGCATATCCTGCGCGACCTCCGCCAGCGGACGGCTCGCGGACAGGGGTGCGAGATCGCTCTTCACCCGCGTGAGAAAGCTCTCGATAAAACCGAACTGGAGATCGCCGCCCGGCACCCAAATAACAAGCAACAGTTTGCCCTGCACCTGCACCGGTTCGCAAATCGGGTGGTAAGCCGGACGCAGTTTGTGTCCCAGCTCCAGCAGCTTCTTCTGGATGGCATCAGCCTGCTCAGATTCCAATCCTTTGGGCGGCAGGACCGGCTTCCCGTCTTTTTCCGCGACGCCGATGACGAGGTAGCCGCCGCCCCAGTTGTGAAAATCGTTTGCGAAGGCGCAGACGCTGCGCAGCACGTCCTCCGGGTTCCACCCCTCCTTGAACTCCAAACGCTCCCACTCGACCACGCGGCCGGTGAAGAGTTCCTGGATGTTAATCGGTAGTGCCATCGAGATAGTCAGCGTTCAAATCCGGGCAGTTGTCCATCAGCTAGTTTCGGTGCAGCGGAGGCGACGCTTTCGATGCCGGTCCAACTCGTGATCAGTTCGTTGTAGGCGCGGGCGTCTTCGGCTTGGCCGAGGCGTTCGCAAAGGGTGTAGAGGCGGTAGGCGAGCTGGCGCAAGGCTTCGGCTTTGCCGCCGAGAGCCGCGAGGAGCGCGCCGGAGGCGGATTCGCCGCCGTGCTTCAGGGCGCGGATGAGCTGGTGCAGGGCTTCCCAGACCGGCGTGCGCGTGTCGGTGCGCGGGTCCCAATCGGTGGGATACTCGGCCCACTTGAGCAGTCGCACTTTGCCGCCGCCGCTTTGCAGCACTCCGGCTTCCCTCATGGCGTCCACGCTGGTGGATTTGGATCGGGCCAGCACGTCGGCTTCACCAAAGACGCTTTCCGTCCAGCCGTGTTGCTCGAACCAGTGCAGGCAGAACTGGGTGTCGGGATCAAAGTCGTCCTCGGCGAGAAAGCGGTTGATGAGCTGGAGGGCGGTGCGCACGCTCATGAGCGAGCCGTCCGCCTCCAGCACGGCGGCGTATTTGGAAAAAACAGCCATGCCCGGCCCGATGATGGCCTGTGAAAGATCGACCGGAGCAACCGGGGAACGATCACCCCCCGAACCTTTCGTCATTTCATCGAGAGCCTCTGGCAAGACCGTATTGAGTTCGCGAATAAATTCGCGGCGGGAAATAGTTGGCGCGTCTTGAGACCGTTTGCGGCACACAAGAATAATACTCGATGCAAGGGCATTTACTCCGTTTTGGATCGACCTACCTTCCTTCTCGGTTCGCATCGGCCATGTGCCGGATAAAACAAAACCAGCCTTGCAAACTGCGTCCAAGAATGTTTCCCATCCCGAAGATGATGTGCCCGAGACGGAACCCGTTTCCGACTGTTTAAAAGCATAATAAATCGTAACTGGAACAGATGGATGGCACTGTGTGGACAATGAACTCATCGCATGAGTCATGCCTTCAAGAAAAAATGCTTCAGCACTCTCACGTCCACCGTGCCTATATGACGTAGCCACTAACTCTTCTGCTTTAGGGACAACAATTGTTGATAGTAAATCAGGAAAGACCCCTCGCAAAGAGCGCCTGAGCCACACGTAGAAGAAGTCTGATAAGTCAGCGTAGGCAATGTTATCGTAGTATGGTGGGTCCGTTGAGACTATCTTTAAGCTGGAGATGGTCTGGGTCTGAGCATCCGCCTGAAACGCTTGTCCGGCACTGCCATACCCCAATGCGCTCATACCCTTCACAAGCCTTTCGAATAGGTTGTGGTAGCTTCCAGATGACTCGCTGAAAATATTTACCTCTGCGTAATCCCAAGTCATAGCAATCGCTTGTCTAGAGAACACCGACCGCATTTGTGTATTGGGATGGTTCCATCCGCAGAGGCTCGATGAATGGTTCGCAACTTGACTTATCAAAAACGCCAAATACACGCTTACAGCTTCCGAATACGCCGTTGCGCCCACCCCTCCTTCGTCCAATCTGGTCGTATCGTCATGGAGTCCTGCTTCGGTCGCGTCCTGTCGAATCCGCTCGCGCACCTCGGAGACTAAGTCACCCATTGTCGTTAAAGCGACCAATTGCCTGGGAGTAAAGAGATCTCCCCACTCTTTTAGTCCGTAGGGAACGCATGTGCCTCCAGTGAGTCTCGCAGGGACTTCCCCAGATGGTTTCCACTCCAGTTTGGCGGATTTGGCTACCATCTCCATCTCATCAGTCGGCGGCAAATATACACGTCCGGAAGGGCCTTCAGCGACTACAGCCATGAGTCGAGCCCCCATTCTCCCAGCTTGGCCTTCGGCTTTGATGTAATCACCGCTTATTGCTGCGTCAGAGACAATGCACCGAAAATTCGAGCCTCTTCCGGCTGCCTTTGTTCCGGCTGCTGCCTCATAAGTCGGAATGCCCAGCCGAACCGTGAATGTGTAGCTATCAGACTGAATAATTGGTCGCACATAAGCTTCGCGGCCAGTCTTGGTGGAGAGAATAAATGTAGATGCCAACGGAACATTTACATGTGAGAATGCAGGGTTGGGACTTTTAACTGTGCGAGCCCAAATCCATGCGATGACCGTAAGCTTTTGCCCAATGATTGGCTTAAGATCAGCTCGCTGATGCGCCATCTCGTTTGTAACCTCAACCAAGGGATACAAGGTTCCTATACGTTTCCGCGCTTCCGCAATCAGCCATTCACCGTAGAAACGAACGTCCTCAGTTAGCCCGGCTGCTCCCGTCCATTTTTGATCTAAACCAAGATCCCGCTTTACGGCAGTATTTCGCTTGGCTGAAAGATGCACAGGGTGTTGACCTGCAAACCGCGCAGGAATGTCGAACATCGCCTTATTGATAAGGACAGGCACGGGATTGAGATCCGATGCGAACGCCTGCAATCCAAGGCGCTGCGCCTCGAGCGGTATGGCACCACCTCCTGCAAAAGGATCGTGAAATGCAGGAATACTCTCAGGGTTAAACAAGACATCGGCTTGGGGATGATGTTTGTTAAGCTCACAAACTTCTCGCCACGACCGGCGTATCTCCTCGCGTGCTCGTTCGATCACAACCTCGTTAGTGGTGTTTTCCCATAGCACCAAGTCTTCGATAATCTTAAATAAGCGTTTGCGCTCCTCAGCGGCCTCCTTCTTGTTTTTTCCGTATTTGAAACCGCCACCTTGTTGATAACCAGGATCATTGACAAGTTGGGCGAAAATTACCGCCCGCGCCGCGGCTAGCGGACGCCGAGCCCACCAAAGATGCAGCGTGGAAGGATGCCCATGCCGGATGGATTTCTCCCGTGCACATGCCGCATTGATCGCATCCAGCGGCAGGGCGACTTCGATCAGCTTGCGGGGGGATTTGATAGGAGGGCAGGACATTGTAATAATTACGGCTTCCACTGCCATGACGACCGATATACAGGGACACCTCGCTGAGTCCACATAACCTTTTCCCACATTAGTTTTTTAGGGTCTCCTCCGAATTTCGAGGACTCATTTAACGCATTGAATACCCCTTCGGTAATGAAGGTGGCATAGACGCCCTCGCGCAAAGAGCAGAGCTTAGCGGCATAGTTGGCTGCTTTCCCAACCCAAACAAGATCATTTGCGCCGCGAAGGCCAGTGCGAGCAACAAGCAGCTTCCCCGTATCAACACCCACTGCTTGTTCGAGTTGAAAAGCAGAGTTTGGGTACTCCTTCTTCAGAGCGGGATTAATGATTTCCTTTGAAAGATATTTGATTTGGAGAGCCGCTTTTGCAGCCGCCGAGTTTTTGAAATCACCGATGAACACCGCCATGACGCGGTCACCGTCGAAAGCAGTGATTACGCCATTGTTATTTTTTATGATTTCACAGGCACCTTTCAGGTAGGCCTTATAGATTTCGGCGGCGAACCAGTCTTTGTATCCCACAACAAGGCCGGTAGAGTCAGCCATGTCGGCGTAAAGCACGGTGGCGTCAAGCTCCACGGCATCGTTCCCAAGTTGGACGTCTTCCGCTTCCGGCACTGTCCGGCCTTCGCGTCGATTCCATTGAGTTTTCAGGATCTGTTCGATCTCTGTCTTAATGTCGTCGTGTGATTTCATATTAAATTGGGCCAATATTTGTGACCGCTTTTCGGATCTCGTTGCTCACGATGGAAATTTCGGACTCCTGCCAAGATGATTTAGTATTATCGTATGCCAGTGGCGTCACCCCGAGGAGATCAGTTGGTATTTTGATATCAGCCTTCCTGGGGCTGACGATGAATGTGCGGTGACGACCGATGGCGCCTATAAGTAGGCCTAGCTCGAATACTACATTGTCACGAGGTGCATTGTGGTTTTCGCCCCGAGAAACAACCTTGTCGTCGGGTGTCACAATCATGATGCCAAAGTCGCATTCCGCTACGATTCGAACGAGATCCTCAATTGGCGTGGCTCCCGCATTGAATATTCCTTTTTCCCATATTTTGACCACGAACGGATCGTGCGTGAAATTGGCTAGAATTTCGCGGGCGATGGGAAGGCCTTCTACCGTTGAGCCGATGAAAATAACAGGCTGGCTGCGCGGCGGGTTGTGGAATTTGCTGCGCTCTTTCAGGCGTCGGGATAATTCCACGGCCAATCGTCTCCAAATTTGCGGATGCCGTTGTGCAATGGGGTCAAAATCGTTAAGTTTAACTTTGGCTACTAAAGCGTGCTCATGCGCGATAACGGTCGAGCTTCTCCGCGATGTCGGGTCTATTGCGACCATCTCGCCAACATGCATTCCGGAAACACGCGATGCCGTGTGCCGTTGATTAACCAGTATATCGAAACTACCCGAGAGAATCAGATATATGTCATCGTCGCAGGCATCTTGCTGTATAAGAACATCGCCGGGCTTGACCTCAATCAGTAATGCTACCGCCACCAACTCGGCGGCCAGAGTTTCCTCTCCACGGACAATGAATTGTTCGAGGATAATATTCGTAAGCTTCTTTTTGCCCGCATCCCCGTTGAATCGAGAGAGAAGTGCATCTGCAGGATTGGAGACTGAGTTCGTCATGCAACATTCCCTTTCGCACGAGCGAGGAGTGCACCGATGTCGTAGTTGACGGAGGAAACGCCCCAGCCGGGTTCTTCCTTGAAGGGATATGAGATGTAGTGCGGGCCGTCGATGGAGTCGTCTTCGCCAACCAACACGATGGCGAGGTGGTATTTGACGCCCTGATTCCAGCTCTCGAAGATTTCGTTCTTGGTCACCGTGACCGTGGTCGCGCCTTGGATGCGGCCTTTGACTTCGATGTGGCGGGACTCGGGCAATTTGCCATCCACGGCAGGTGCGTAGGAGGTGATGTCCCAGCCGCATTTCTGGGCGGAGACATCCACCACGCGGCAGCCACGGGCTTCTTCGGCGAAGCGAACGGCATTCATGGCCAGCATCTCGATGCGCGAGCGGGCGGCGGGGTCGGCAGAAAAGGCAGCGACATCAGGCGCAGGTTCGCCGCGCAGATTCCACAGCAGGCCGATGGGGACTACGAGGGCACCGCCGAGAACGACGGGCGTGCAGTTGGTGACGTGGCGCATGGATTGCAGTTCCTTCTTCCGGTTTTCCAAGCGGCCTTCGAGATCGTTGATCGTACGCTGGATGTTGTCGAGGTTCAGGCGCACGTCCTTCCCGGCTGCCTGATCGTCCTTGAGCCGCATCCAGCGGTCGGACCAGAAGGCGATTTCCTTTGTGAGCCGCTCGTGGACGGCGGCGAGGGTCTTGTCCACATGGGCGATGCGGCGTGTGGCCACTTCGCTGTAATGCTCGGGGACGAGCGTGGTGGCGGCAAGGGCGAGGGCACGGTGCTCCTGATCGGCGCGAATCCAGTCGGACGCCAGCAGGGCGGTGAGCAAGGGACGGTCGGCGGCGGCCAGCGGCTCGTAGTCGAGGTGTGGTGCCCAACCGGCAAAGCTGGCTTTCCCCTCGGGTGTGACGTGGACGAATTGGAGGCGGTTCGGGTTCCATGGCAGGTCGTAATTGACCATGAGATTGGCGTTCTGGAGGTTCACGCCTTCCCCGGCGGCATCAGTGGCAAGAAGGATGCGGACTTCGGGGTCGGAGCGAAACATTTCCTGGCGCTTGCGGCGTTCATCTCGATGCACGCTGCCGTGTATGGTGGTAATGGCGTCGGGGGTTCCAAGGACGCCGCCGATTTTCCGCTCCAGATAGTTCAGTGTGTCCTTGTGCTCGGTGAAGAGGATCATCTTGCGTTGGCGGCCATCGGCGTCGCGCATTTGGGGATCGTTTTGGAGGATCTTCGAGAGTTCATCCCATTTGCGGTCCAGTCCTGAATCCACAACGCCACGAGCCTGTTCAACGAGATTGGCGAGAATCAGGATCTCGGCGTCGAGTTCGCCGATAGTCTGAGCGGCAGTGGCGGTGTCGGTGAGCTTTTCTTCCAATTCTTCCTGCTCCTCGGCGGTGAGGTCGTCGTCATCTTCCGGCGGGGCTTCGAGATTCTGGGCGATGAACTGCTGGCCACGGGACAGGAGGCGTTCTTCGCGGAGTCGTTTTTCGAGACGTTCCTTGCGGCGCTTGAGGGATTGGAAGATGGCCTCAGGACTGGAGGCGAGGCGGCGCTGGAGGGCGGTGAGCGCGAAGCCGACCGAACCTTTACGCGGACCTTTGAGCGCGTCGGCCTTCCCCATTTCGGTCTCCACGTAGGTGGTGACCGCCTCGTAGAGGGCGAACTCAATTGCGGAGAGTTTGTAGTTCGCCGTGTAGGCGCGGCGCTCCGGGAACAGGTGGGTGCCGTCGAAGCGAAGCATTTCCTCCTTCACCATTCGTCGCATGAGATCGCTGGCATCGACCTTGTGCTCAGCATCGCCCCCTCTACGAAATTTGCCATAGAAGCGGTCGGAATCGAGCAGCGAGAGGAAAAGGTGGAAGTCCTCGTCCTTGCCATTGTGCGGTGTGGCGGTGAGCAGCAGGAGGTGCCGGGTGCGGGCACCGAGCTTCTCCGCGAAGATGAAGCGCCCGGTCTTTTCCAGTTTCGAGCCGAAGTGGGCGGACAACTTGTGCGCCTCATCGAAGATCACCAAGTCCCACGAGGTGGCGAGGAGCTTTTCTTGAAGCTCATCGTTGCGGGCCATCTGGTCGAGACGGACGATGAGGTGGTCGAGATCCTCGAAGGGATTGCCGGTCGGGGTCGCGGCTTCGAGGGCGGCGGAGAACACATTGAACTGAAGGCCGAATTTCTCGAACAACTCGTCGCGCCATTGCTCGACGAGGCTGCCGGGTGCCACCACGAGGATACGGCGAGAGTCCGCCCGCATGATCAGCTCGCGGATGTAGAGGCCCGCCATGATGGTCTTGCCCGCGCCGGGGTCATCGGCGAGGACGAAGCGCAGCGGCTGGCGCGGCAGCATGGACTCGTAAACTGCCGTGATCTGGTGCGGGAGCGGCTGCACGTTCGACGTGTGGACGGCCATCATGGGGTCGAAGAGAAACGCGAGGTCGATGCGCTTGGCCTCGACTGCCAGCTTGAAAGCCTCGCCGTCGCCGTCGAATGACCATGGGCGCTCGGTGGTGGCAACGGCCAAAGTGTTGATATCAGCGGAACCGACGAGTCGCTCGTGGATGGTGCCGTCTGGCAATTTGTAGATGACTTGAGTAGCGCCGGTGCCGATGGGAACAGATGCAATCACGGACACGATCGTTCCTGGTTCAAGACCAGTGAGCGAAAGGCCGGGCTGGATTTCTTCGAGTTTCATCAGTCTGATAAATCCGTCGATCTTATCGGGTTGGTAGGACATCCGGAGGGCTACATACCTCTTGCTTTTCTAAAAAAGCGCAGAATTCTCCTCATTGCCTCCCGATACCGAATTATTGCAATCTGGCCCCCCCGGGCAAAGCTGACGCGAACTGAGGGTGCAGGATTGCATGGCGTATGAGATAACGCCTCAAAATTGAGCGAATAACAATCGTAAACGCTTTCAAACACCCATCGATTTTGTGGTTCTCCTCCTGGCTGTTGATAGACACTTCGGAGTAGGTTCGTTGAGCACAGCGCCTCACCGCGCCGGTGTCCGACGGGGTGCCGGACACGCTCCAGAGCGCCTATGTTCTCCGCCATAGAAAATGTCAGTCCCGCGTTTTGTAGCATTTTTCGGGAAGCCATGCGATTGGCACATTGAAAGCCCTTTCCTGCCGGGTTGTCACGCATGGGCAGGATGCCCGTGCCACGAAGCGCTTTCCACAGAACTATGCGGTCAGCGCAAAACGCTCGGATCCGAGGAGCCCGGATTTTTCCAGGAAATAATCGTAGCCGCCGGCATAGGTCGTCACGGTGCCCGCATTGATGTGGAGGATCCGGTTGGCGAGTTTGCGGATGAAGTGGACGTCGTGGGAGATGAAGAGCAGCGTGCCTTCATAGGCTTCGAGGGCGAGGACGAGGGACTCGACCGTGAGGATATCCAGGTGGGTCGTCGGTTCGTCCATGAGCAGAAGGTTCGGCGGATCGACGAGAAACTTGATCAGATTGAGCCGGGTTTTCTCTCCGCCGCTCAGCACGCACGTCTTCTTGTGGATGTCGTCCTTCTTGAAAAGAAACGACCCGAGCATGCTGCGGGCGTCTTCCTCGCGGAGCGTGCCATTGCTCGCGAGAACTTCCTCGATCACGGAACTGGCCGGGTTCAGGGTGGCCGAGCGGTGTTGGCTGAAATAGCCGATCTTGGAATTGTGGCCGGCCTGACAAATGCCCTTCTGGATCGGAACAACCCCGGCCATGATCTTCAGCAGGGTGGATTTCCCGGCCCCGTTCGGACCGACCAGCGCCGTGCGCTCCCCCCGCTCGATGAGGAGATCCAAGCCCTTGTAAATCGGATGATCCCCGTAAGACATATGAACCCCCTTGAGGTTCATCGATTGCTGCCCGCCGCGCGGCGGTTGCGGAATCCGGAATCGGAACGGTTTTCTCGGCGGCTCCGGACGCTCGATCTTTTCCATCCGCTCGATCTGCTTGAGCTTGCTCTGGGCCTGGGCGGCCTTCGAGGAGACGGACCGGAAGCGGTCCGCGAATTCCTGGAGCGCCGTGATCTCCTTCTGCTGGTTTTTCCACGCGGCGGCCTGCTGCTCGTAGTTGGCCTCGCGCTGGCGGAGGGACGCCGAAAAATTTCCGGTGTAGGACACGATTTTTTTGTCGGTGATTTCGAAAACTTTTTCGACGAGCGCGTCCATGAACTCGAGATCGTGCGAGATGAGAAGCACGGCTCCGGAGTAGGATTGAAGATACCGTTGAAGCCACAGCAGCGAGAGCAGGTCCAGATGGTTCGTCGGCTCGTCCAGCAGCAAAAGATCCGGCTCCATCACAAGGAGCCGCGCGAGATGGGCGCGCATGACCCAGCCCCCGCTCAGCTCCCTGGCCGGCCGCTCGAATTCCTCCTCGCGATAGCCGAGGCCCTTGAGCATCTTCCGCGCTCGGGCCTCCACATGGGAGTTGCAGAGCGCCTCGTGCTTCGCATGGGCCTCCAAATACTCCGGCCCCTCGACCTGTCCCGCTTTTTCGAGCCGCGCGAGCACTGCCTCCAGAGCGGGGATTTCCCCGGCTTTCCCGGTCGCGATGTCCAGCGCCGTTTCCTCGCCGACCGCCTCGCCTTCCTGCGGCAGATAGCCCAGCATCGTCCATTCATCCCGCTGCACCGTCCCCCCATCGGGCTCGTCTTTTTTCAGGATCAGGGAAAAAAGCGTGGACTTCCCGGCTCCATTAGGACCGACCAACGCGACCCGCTCGCCATAGTTGACCTGCAAAGAGGCCCCCTCGAAGAGCAACCTCCCTCCCTGGCTTTTCCGCAAATCCCGGATCGTCAGCATCGGGTCAGCCGTGCGGGTTCAGCGGACGATGCCACGTTGGGACTGCTCGATGAAAGCCAGCAGATGGTTCCGGACATCCGAGGAGGCAACCTCTGCCGCGATCTGCATGCAGGCTTGCCTGACATTGAGATTCGAGCGGTAGAGGAACCGGTAGCATTCGCGCAGGGAACGCACATCGTCCGCGGAAAACCCCCGCCGTTCCAGACCGATCTGGTTCACCCCG
>Ga0265297_10012578_pt1 | contig 10123 bp, 17 predicted proteins | sample Munlanlwell13791_FD_192502 | JGI IMG/M metagenome (GOLD analysis project Ga0265297, IMG submission 192502) | Leachate microbial communities from a municipal landfill in Southern Ontario, Canada - Leachate well 137-91 | ecosystem: Engineered > Solid waste > Landfill > Unclassified | place...
TTTAAAAACTTTTGAAATCTTTTATCAAGATCAGGTTGTTCATCTGCGGTCCAGCTACTCTGAGTTACAGAGGCATAAATTAACTTTTTGCTTCCCTTTAAAACGAGGTAATGGGATCCTTCATACAATATTTGAAGTATTACTTTTTCTTTTGTATTTTTCTCGAAGTCTGTAAACCACCATATGCTTCCTAAATCATAAGGAGACCATACTCTCATAGCAAAAATATTAGCTTTCTTCAGATTTTCGACGAGCTTCTCTTGGCAGAATTCAGAAGAAAAGAAACTATCCCAGGAAGGGTAGTGAAATCTATTATTTCTTCTATGCTTAGACATTTTTGCGAAGCAGACCTTTTTTAAGCAGTATTTTCACAGTCTTCAGAGAGCAAGAAAACGATTGATTGCTAGTTGCAGAAATTCTGAATCTATAGTTAGCGCCCTGTAGAAATTGTTTCCCAGCAAGATAATCATAAGAATCACCTATCAATGTTTTTTCTGTAAGCCTCCCACCGATAGCTTCTACAAATTTTACAGCGTAATAAATGTTATTAATTGCCTGTCCTAGCGGCACTTCGGCTTTGAAGAATCCAAAAAATAAATGCTCTTTGCTTTTTAATGCTTTAAGATCACTAGGGATAGAGAGAACAATCTTCTCTCGTTTATTTCTTCTCCTTTTAGACATTATTTTTATCTGATTCTATACTTCTTTAGAAAAGCCTGAAATTTAGTATTGAACTCTGACTGTTCGTACTGATACCAAGTCGCTTGATTTAGTGAGGCATAGATTAGTCGTCCGTCATCTAGAACAACGAATGGACGCTGCGAGGGAAGAACAAGATAGAGTCTTACTGCTAAATTATATCTTGCGGAGAATTTTATAAACCAATCGTTGTGTGGCTCATATGGCGAATAAACCTTCTCTGCTTTAATTCCTGTCTTCTTGAGATTTTCGAGAAGCTGCACGTGTGAAAAGGTTGGAGAGAAAAAGGTATCCCAAGAAATATATTTCTTCCGACTATTTCTCCTTCTTTTAGACATCTCTTACTTAGAACTCAAGACCTCTGAATTCTTTGAGCTGGCTAAAGATGCTTTTTGCTATAACTTTTGAAGAAAGGCTAGGATCTGTCGTAATTGTATATTTAACATGAAGCTTGATGAAATCTTCTACTGCCTGTATTGGAAATTCTGTAGGGACAGAGACTTCACAGAAAGCATACTGCTTGATTTTCTTTACTAGTTGCTTCCGCGCTTCGACCCTAGAGAACTTGTCCTTCAGTGATTTGGTAGAGAAGACATACTCATATAGTCCTGTTGTCTTATCCTTTAGCCTATAAGCAACAGAGATTGCCGCAGAGGTCTTCTTGGGAAAGTCGATACAGAGATATCTAAGGTAGATCATCCTATACCCGCGATCGAATAGGAATCTGGAGTCAGTCTTCTTATCGAAGATCATCTTCTCCTTCTCTTCCAGATGCTTGGCAGTCTTGAGCTTGTGTTCCTGTTGTCTCTGCTCGATGAAAGCTCGTTGCTGGGCGATATCTAAAGCTCTGAAAGCTTCGATCTCCTTCTTGCGCAATTCAAGTTTTTCTTTTGTTATCATCTTTTCTTTCCAATTGTTAAGAGCAGTTCCTTTGGAACTGGCATTTTTAATACTTTTTGGAGAGCTTTCGTCATCTGATCGCTTTGAATCCCGAATGTAACTTCTACTTCGTTCCTGTCAACAACCTCTCCTCTTATGATGGTCTTGTCTGAAAGGACTGACCAACACTGATCTCCTTCTAGATATCCTGGTGTTGAGAAATAGAATACTTCCCTAATATTGGTTCCTCTGTTTTCTCTTATCCAAGAGATAGCGCAGGGAAATTTTTCTTCGTTAGTGTCTATACAAGGGAACCAGTGTAATCGTGATGCTGTTTTTGGTAAAAGAACTGTAGCTATTTTACTTACCAGAAAGTTACAGAAAGTAGGATAATGCTCTAATTTTCGCTTCGAGGAGGAAAAGAATAAAGATTCTAATGTGTCAGCCTTGCTGAGCTTCCTTAGATTCCTTCTTCTGCGAGACATTAGATCTTGTCAGCTTTCTTAAGATTACAGGTAGTACACATTGTTTGAAGGTTTTCTGGTATATTTCGGCCACCTTTTGAAGTTGGAATAATATGATCCTTCGTCATTAGAATTTCTTTGCCATCTTTGACTGCATATAAGTTCGCATGAGGAGCTTCTTCTTTGTTCGTCTCAATAGCAAAAAAATTCCCTTTAATACCACATAGAGAGCAAGTTAGAGATCGACTAAATATTTGGTATCGAAGAGAGGATGTCTTTAGCTTATGGCCCTTTACAAAAAAGTTTTTGCATTCTTGTTCTGCGGCGGGAAGGTAGGAAGAGAAGAATTCCTCTACGGTACAGGTGTCAATCCTAGTCACTTCTTCTTCCCCTCAAGATAGTCAATACTGACTAGTTTTAGGATAACTCTTCCACATTCTGGGTCTCTGCGTGGGACTAAAGGCTTTACAACGCAGCCTTCTCTAATGTGCTTGTCCAGAGCACTAGAACCGTCAGCAAACTTTTTACAGTCGTCTGACCAAGGCCCTTCGTAAAACAAAGGAGCATAATTAAGCTCAAGTTCTTTGCATATCTGTCTAGTGACCAAAGGAGGAAGCCATTCGTCTTTATTGAGGATATCAAAGAAAATTAGATCCCTTTCTCCTCGTGGCAAGCCATAAGGAAAATGCTTTACTCCTCCATAAAGCTCTCCATAAAAGACATAATTCGAATATTTTTGTAATTTTGTCGCTAGGGCTAGTTTCTTCGCTACCTTCCACCATGGAATTCTATCATCCTGTATCTTCCATCGGGTATGAGAACTAGCATGTAGCTCATTGTCCGCCCACACGAATCTAGAGTTCTCTCCATTAATTTTCTCTGTAATTTCTACAAGCTCTCCTTCTTGAATGATGTTGTTAAATCTTCGTAGATTCTCTACATCATACTTTACAGAGTAAACACTTGGTGCTGGAGCATCCAGGCCATCTCCACTTGGCGGAGGATCCCAATGTTTGCAGCCAAGCTCTTCAAAGACGTCGTCCCCTTCTCTCCATTCTGGTCGTGCCTTGATTAGTAGACCGAAGGAAGAGATTCCTCTCAGCCTTCTTGCTCTAATTCTGACAAAACCATCTTCGTCTTGCCCCGCAAGAAATGAAAATTCTGGCTGAGAAACTGGGATTAGGGTGTCTGGCTCAATGAATACACCAAGATCTCCAATCTTGAAGTCTCCAGCCCTAACGCAGGTTGTATAGTCCCAGATAGGAATAATTTGTAGCTTATCCGCATTTGGGTGCGCTTCAACTTTTCTTATCTTGATGACTTTTGCTTTGTGTTCGCTCATGAATTATTCTCTTTTGCCAGTTGTTTACTCTTGGCTGTACAAGCAGCTCTTATCCGCCGCTCATCTCCAAATGTTACTTGGTCAATAGGAGAGAGGACAATGATATCTCCTCTATGAACGTTGTGCTTTGGATCTTCAGTTGGGGCGACTATCTGTTTATACAGATAAGCCTTGAAGTCCATCAAGTCACGGATATCAGTGCAATCCCTAAAGAAGTCTCTGACCTCTTCCAGGATCTGCTGCCTTTTAGTTTGCCATCCTGTCTTCCTGCCCTCTGCTTCAATGCCAGACTGAATAGGAGATATTTCATGAATCCTTTGCTTCTGGATTTCTAGTTGCTGGTAGATCGTGTTCCACTGATCTTTTGTGAGGTTGAGGTCCTGGAAAGCTTCTGCTTTCCTTTGCCTCCAGACGCTATCGTCTATTACTTTGGCCGGGGAATAGAGTTTTGATCCATGGAACTGAATCATTTTGTTTCCACAATCAGGACAGACGGCCTTTTTCTTCTCTTTGAAAGTGGCCTTAATCTCGTGATTGGAATTGCAGAGGGAACAGCTTGCCTTATACAAATAGACTGCGTCTAACCTAGCTGCAACACGATCGAAATGGTGCCAAAGAGTTTTCTCTCTAATCGGCTTGTCTATTCCTTTGGCAATCAGTTCTTGCTCAAGCTTATCTCTTCCCTGTTTGAAAGAGCTAGGCTGTTCGAGCATTTCTCCCGACTCTAGCTTTATCTTTGTTGGTTTCTCGCTCCATCGGAGAACGAGATCTTTGTCTTCCTGGTTGAGGGCTCGTATCTTTCCGTAAAATCCGCTCTTGCGGTCGGGGCCATAAAGCTCGACTACCGAACTAACTATCTTTGCCTGAGCGAGAAGAGAGGCGAAAAGCTCTTTCCTCCTATCCGCTGCTTCTGAAGTAGAAGCCTGCTGCTCCTGCATAATTCGCTTCCATACGGGGCTAGGAGGAACATATCCTTGTGATAGATACGGACTATCCAGTCGACTGCAGAGAAGATTCTTTAGGGCAACAGTCTTCTTCCTGAGAATCCACTCGTTTATCGGGATCTTTCTGGAAGTCTCCTTGGCCCAGAGAAGATCTCTCTTTTCTTTCTCTGCCGGAATAACTTTCTCCAGGCTGGAAAGGTCTGGGATAAATGAGCTTTTGATATTACTTTCGTGTAGGGAAGGAAAACTTTCGTTGCTTTCTTCCTCTTCTGTCTCGTCTGAAAGGATATTGATGTCTGAATAGCCATGAGCGAGAGCTTGATCAAGCATATCGTCAGAACTATCTTCTTCTGTAGCCAAAGCAAGGAGAAGGAAGGCTTCATCTTTCGTTCGGACTGTAATTTGGCAGATTCTATCTAGACAGAGGATGGATTGAGCATGGAGGATCTTAGTACAGATAACCTTGTTTGGGAATTCCAGCGTTATTGTGGCTTCCCCGGCCAAACTGGCAATGAGCCTCTTCTGGTCTTCCAGAATATTGAAGTGAATAGGAGTAGCCTTGTTTAGAATGACTGGGTGTATCTCTGTAGAGATATAGGCGGGGAAAAGATCTCGCATAAAGGAGACCAAAGACTGGCTTCCTGTATGCTCCATATCGTCAGCTTCGTCCAGGTCATAGCCTGCAGCATTTGGGAATTCGTAGCTGCCGTCGGGAAGAATAGCTTTTGCGGTAGTAACAGGATCTTCTCCACGCAAAATCCTGTTGCCATAATAGATCCAGGAAGGATCTTCTATCATCAAGCGAACCATAGAAGGCATATTGTCGATGATGGAGTGAGGACTACCATACATGACTTCTTCTGATGGCGCGCTCAAGAATTCAGCATCAGAGGTCCAGTTTCCTTCCTCTTCGCCTTCAAATTCTTCTCTAGAGTAACTTGCGTGATCGGCTCTTCTGTGCCGCTCAAGAGGAAATACTCTTGACTTCTTAGAGCGGTTTTCTTTAGGGAAAAGGATGGGCTGAACAGCCCGAACGAGCTGGAAGGTTTCCTTCGTCTTCACTAGAAGCTCCTTTGTGTTGATAGCAATTCAGGAAGACAGGACGCGGAAAGTAGGATCAGCGACTGCAATTCGCCTTTACGGCAGCAAAGGACATCTTGTCCAGCTTCATGACCTTGCAGACGTCTGCGCTGGTATAATTTACCAATGGCTGTCCGTCTGAGGTCTTTGCCGTAAGGGGGATTGCAAGTGCTCTGACCATGTCCCGCTGCGCCTGTGACAACTGCTTAAATGATTTCATTTTCTTACCTCCTAGATAAGATTACTTGCGCCACGGCCATGGGGCTCGTGTCGCAATAACGAAAAACTGGCCCTGTTGCCAGATCTTCTATATCCCATTTGTCTATGGATTGGATACATCTAACAAGAGTTTTTATCCGTTGCTCTGTTTCTTCTCGTCCAAATGGTCTTTCTGTAACAGCCAAACGAATCCATAGAGATTCTGCTTGAGATTGTTCTAATACCTTTAGAACTATTTTTGCTTTATCTGCGTCCAGACTGGAATCGAAATCTAGATCGAATCCTTTCCAATAGGAAGAGTCTTTGCTCAATAATTTATCAATAGCCTTCAATACATCTAAATTATATAAGGTAACTGTTTCTGGTAGATGGAGGCTTAAATATTGAGAAAGTTGGTGCTTATAAACCAAGGGGTTTGTCTCACAGGAGATAACTCCTGTGGCCAGCTGCATATCAAGATATGGTTGAATTGCTAGCTGTAACTTCTTGCCCGCCAAGAGAAGGACTCCTCCTCTTAATCCGGGATTATGAACAAATGATTCAGCAAGTCTCCTGTTCAAGAAATCTTGAACCATTCGTTTCTTTGCTTGTTCGTCTGAACCGAGTTCGGTTATTGGGCCACTTCCCTCTAGCCGCCATCTAATAGCATTCTTTACTCGGATAGTTTGATCTGTGTCCTTTGGTAGGGGGAACAGACTTGGAACTCCCCATGTCTTTCTGGCCGAAATAGTAGGCTGACTTACTCCTTCTAAAGCAGCAGCCTCAGAATGAGTGCAATTAGCTGCAGCTAGTAGTTCTCCTACTGTCTGTATCTGTCTCTTCGCTGACATCTTTAGTCCTAAGCAAGGGGATTAATTTTCTGAATTTTGGAGGATAAGGTCTTCCACGGAAAGACTTATACAAAATATATTTTTTACTTGGCTTTTATAGGTTCCTAATTATTTTATTGGATTTTAGTCTTTCGTCTCGCCATACCAGATGGTCCCGACACCAGCCTTAACTACTTCGTAGGGCTCATCTTTCATGGAGTCCTTAGTTAAGGAAATCTGGCATCCATAGATTGCAACTTCTCCAATTGGTTTTGGGGCTGGTATCATTGGATCAACAAAAGGTGGGATTACAATTGGATCTGGTTGTGGTATCTCTGCTGCTTCCCAGTCCCCACACCACAGAGGATCGGCGAACTGCGGGAACCGGGCAAACCCGTCTTCTCCGCGTATCGGCGGCATCTCTGCCCGCTGCTGAACCGGCAGTTGTTGCAGGATTGATCGCTCATATTGACTCTTCTGCTGCATCCTCGGCCGCTTCCGCCTTCGCAGCTTCGTACCCGGCAACGTACCCGGCGACGTACCCATCCGAGAAGTCAGACAGGCTGTAGGAAACCATCCTCCCGCCAGCTTCTTTCTGCATCATTTTCGCACGCTTCTCGGCAGCAAGCGACGCATCTCTCGGATGTCAGTCTTTGTGTCGCTCATCGGTCGCCCTCCTCTCTCGGCGGCTCGGGGAGAGGCACGGGCCACCACTCGCCCCATGATACTGTCTCTGTGTTTTCATCTTCAAAGTACAATCTCACAGATTCCGGTTGCATCCGTTCCGGTCCACCTACTCCGATGAACCGAAACCAATACCACCCCGGCTCCGTCGGCGGCGTCGTGCTCCACCTCGGCGGCGCAGTGTCAGTCTTTGTGTCGCCCATGGATTTCGCCTTTCTGTTTTCGCAGAATGCCACCGCAAAAATTAGAGCCGCAAGGACGATAAACGGAAGGGACAACAACGCTATCAGTGCATCGTTCATGGCGTCTCCCCTCCCTCCGACGCGGCGTCGGAGGCGGCCTCTTCTTGTTCAATTTTCTCCGCACAATCCCTGCAATACAAACAAGGGATCATGGAAGACCAGTTGGCGTAACAAATCACGACATCGCATGTCGCACATTGAATAGCCCTGCTGACAAAACGTGTCATGGCTCCCTCCCGTCTGCGGCTTTGAGAACGGCGCGGGCCTTGCGAAGATGATCCTCGCGTAGTTTCTCGTGCGACGTAACGTCGCCGAATTCTATGATGCTCAAGGCGTCAGCCACCCGCTCCACTCTGCCCTCATCGCGGGCGCGGAGGGCGGCGAGTTTTCCTTCCAATATGCGGTTTTCAATCTCGCATTCCCGCTGGCACTCGGAACACGTTTTGTCCTGAACCGCGAGTTCCTTGACCTCCAAGTCGTGCTCCGCCTTTGCGACCCGCTCCTCTGCGGCGGCGAGCTGCGCGCGGAGGGAGGCGAGTTCGGAAAGCAGTCGCGGCACCTTCTCCGCCACGACCCTGCGACAGCTATCCCCCGCTATCCCGCCTAGCATCCGCGCGATGGCCTGCGCGTCCCACTCGCTCTCGACTTCGGTCGCGCTCTCCTTCCATGCCCGCAGCCTCTCGATCTCCCGCTCCCTCTCCGCGAGTGCGGCTTCGAGTTCGGAGATGCGGGCGTGTGCCTTCGTCAAGCACGGGCTAGCCTCAGTCGAGAACGTCTCGCCGCAGAACGAGCACGGTGCCGCGTCCTCTCCGTCATAATCTTCTTCGCTCATCTCTTTTGCCTTTTATCTTTTCTTACTGCCGTACAATCGCTTCCTGATTTATCTATTGCATCTGCAATTGTATAGATTCGGTCAGCGAATTCACGAGCTGTTGCTGCTATCATATCCAAGGTGGCGAAACCACCATTAGAGAAATCAAATCTAATTCGGACACAGGAACCTAGCTCTTTATGGTCAAAGAAGCCTATTGTCGGTAGTGTATCTAAAATAAGACTCATAATCTTTTATCCTGCTTTTAGAAGTCTGTCATATTCTTGTTTATAGAGTTTTGCAAGGACATTATAAAGTTTGTCTGCCCGCCTATCAAAAGTTCTTTTGTTGCAGTTGCCCCAAAAGAAATCTTCAGCTTTAGCATATAGAGATCCTGGTTGATGACAAGATTTATGTTGATCTTGAAATAATGGGCAATCAATACAGGCACCATCATAAAGCCAACACAGCCCACAATTTCCTTCTCCGCGCCATCTGGTTTCTGGCATCCATTTAGCAACAGAAAGAGCTATTGCTAAAGCTTTATGATATTTCTCTTGAGTATAATCAAAAGCTTTTTTGAATGTTCTATAATAATCTTGTATTGTAGTATTATAAGGATCGTCTGCTGTTTCTTGCCAGACTTTTTTTATCTCTTCCCAAGTCCAGATATGTGTCTTCATCTTGCTTCTTTCCTCTCATTTTTCCTCGCGCTCTGCTCCACAAGTTGGACATCGCTGTTCTATAAATACTGTTCGACAATAGGCACAATGCCACTCATTATCTTGATGTATTTTATTACTTTCGAATTGTTCTCTGTATTGACGTATTGTAGCTAAACTCTCATTGGGAGACATCTCTCCCACATCTATATACGCTACTCTCCGTTTTGGCGGTGGCATCGGTATTGTGCCCATAGTTACCCTCTTCTTCTCTAGATTTCCACCAAGAGTCTTTCCTGATAATTACTTCTCTCTCCTCTATAGCCAAGAGGATTACAAAGACATCTTGTTTTGTCTAAAGTTTTATCAGTAAATTCATGTGTATGACCAAAGATCCAAAGATTAGGTTTATAGGTTCTTATAAGATCATAACAGTCGGCAGCAAAAGAACTATTTAATGAACTTCCTATAAATTTTTTACTGACAAGGGAGAAGCTAGGCATATGATGAGTAATTACTACTTTTTTCTCCCCGGCCGAAGAAAGACTTTCTTTTAAGAATATTCTTGCTTCGCCGTAAGCAGAAGAAAAGTCAGCAGGAGTACTCTTCCTAGTCCCTTCATCAGTATCAACTCTGATGAAGTCAAAATCATTCATCCCAAAGCGCGCAGCAGCCTCACCACGGCCTTTATCATAGTCTGTCCACATAGTGCAGCCAATGAATAAAGTGCCATTAAATTCGATTGTGGCGCGTTCTAGAAGGGTTATGTCTAAATCATGAACAACTTCCCGATACTTTTCCAGTGAGGACGGAAAGATATTATCGTAGTATTCATGATTGCCGAGGACATAAAAGATAGGGACTTTATTGGTCTCGCGAATCTTCTTGAATATTGATCGTACTTGGCTTGGTTTGGCTCCAACATCTCCGGCAAGTATCAAAAGATCAGCTTCGTTAGAGATTTTAGGAAGATGACCATGAAGATCTGAGAGGATCTGGGTTAGCATAATTCATCTGCTTTTTTGTAGTCTTCTTCTTTGTCCTATCGCATATTGGATATGGAGAATATCACCAAAATTATACTTCTCTCCATAATTTTCCAGTGAGAATGTATTATCCTGTTTTATTGTAAAGTCAGTGGCTCTTTGAGGTTTATCTGAAGGGTTTATGCAGCTGGCGCAGGCAAACTTACCTTTGTATTTGGTAAGCAGACCGATGTTATAGCAGCCTTCAGTTTCGCAAAGACCACGAAGAAGTATTGTTCTGTCGCTCATTTGCGGAGAAAAGA
>Ga0265297_10012579_pt1 | contig 10123 bp, 15 predicted proteins | sample Munlanlwell13791_FD_192502 | JGI IMG/M metagenome (GOLD analysis project Ga0265297, IMG submission 192502) | Leachate microbial communities from a municipal landfill in Southern Ontario, Canada - Leachate well 137-91 | ecosystem: Engineered > Solid waste > Landfill > Unclassified | place...
CCAAGCTCGCACCGAGATTTGAACTCGGGACCCCTTCCTTACCAAGGAAGTACTCTTACCACCTGAGCTATGCGAGCTCACTTCGTTCACTCTCATTCGTTTTAACCAAATGAGAGCATTTAACTTTTTATAACTGAAAATTTAAAAACCTTTATTCTACATTCTATTATGGAAAAAACTGAACTTGCAAAACTCAAAGAAGATTATAAATTTTTTCAGGAAAAATATTTTTTACCTAACTTTGATGAATTAAATAAAGACTTTCAAATTGAGAAAATTGCAGAAACCGAAACAGATTTTATTTTAAAGGAAATCCGTAAATATATTACTGACAAATTATTTAATTATCTTAGATTTATAGAATCTTTACTTAACCCTGCAAATGCTCCGATGTTTGTCTTTGCAATTGTAAAAACTTTGGGTGTTTCTGAAAAAGAAAAACTTGCCGAGATTTATAAAAAGATCACAAAAATTGAAATTGATTTTATTAAGTTAGATTTAGATTATTCTGAAGAGAAAGAAGCAAATTCTATAAAAAATTATCTGCAACTTTGGAATGAAATTAAAAAAGGATTCTTGGAAATTATTTTAGTAATTGAGAATAATCTTGATAATAAATCTGAAGAAAATATGAAAGGTTATTTTGGATAAATATTTATACTTAATTTCTTAAATTAATTTATGATAAAAGTGCATTTTGTAAAAAAACAAGTTTTAATTTTGTTCGTTTTTTCTATCTTTGTTTCTATAGCATTAATCATTCATGGAGTTTTCTTTGATTTAGATTTTTCTCAGATACAAAGATTAACTTTGGAAGGATTTGTCCTTACATTATTTGTAATTTTTCCCGCAATTTTATTTTTAGAATGGGTTTTTGATTTAAATAATAAAAAACGATTTGATTCTTTAGAGAAAAAGATAAAAAGAAAAAATTAATTTAGTTTTTCAAAAATTTTTTCTAAATTAATTTCAAATAAGGATACGGGCATTTTTATTTTCCAATTTTTTAAAATTTTTGGATGGATTTCTCCGATAAAACCAATTTGTTTATCTTCTAAAATTATTCTTGCAGTTCTTCCGTCGATAAAATAGTTTGGGACTTTTTCTGGTTCTTCAATTTTTATCTTTCTATTTATCATTCTAAAAAGATATTCTAAAATTTGTCTGATTTCTGTAAAATTTGAAGGAGCAATTGCAAGTGCTAAATTTTCTGTTTCGTCTGGCGTGAAAACTTTTCCAATCTCAAAAATTTTCTGAGGATATTCTGAATCAACATTTTCTGAAAGGACTTTCATTAAATAATGAGTTAAATCTTTTCTTAAAATTGTAAAATCTGTTTTTGAATTTTCAACTTCGATTATTTTCTCTTCGGGAATTATCATATTTTTGAATTGTTCTCTTTTGGTAGTCAAGTGGTAATTTGAAACTTCAATTATATTCATTCCAGAAAGTATTTCTCCAATTTTTCTTTTTATTATTTCTCTTTTGTTTTCTTCTCCGACTGTTGAGATTTTTGGAATTTCTGGAATAAAATTTTCGTATCCATATGCGATTGCAATGTCTTCAATTAAATCTACTTCATGGAGAATATCTGTTCTCCACGCCGGAGTTTCTATATAATTTTTATTATAATTGTGCCCCATTTTTTCAGTTAAATTTTTTACATCCTTTTCTTTCAAATTTATACCAAGAAGTTCATTAACATTTTTCTGATTAATTTTTATTTTTTCTGGATTTAAGTTAGGTGTTATTTTTTTATCTGGATAATGAAGTTCCATTTGGTAAATTTTCCCACCCATATCTGCAAGATTTGTGACAATTATGTTTAAGCATTTGTTTAGTGAATTAAAATCAAATCCAGAACATTCGACAAAAACATCTTTTGTTTCTGTTGTTACTTTTCCTGTTTTATGAGAATTTATTACTGGAGGCATACTTAAGACATTTTTATCAGCATCGATAAAAACAGGGAATTTTGCTTTTCCAGCAAGTAAATGTGCATATTCTCTTCCAGTTGGATGTCTTTGTAGAATTTGTAAACCAGACATTTCTCTTTCTGATTCGAGTGGAATGAATTTTATTTTGTCTGGTTCCATCGCTGTAAAAGTTATAGGAAGTTTAATCTGTTCTAAAGGATAAATTCCAATTGCTAATTTTTTTCTTTTTCGTCCAAGTGTTTGATGAAGTTTTTCTTGAATGTCAATCATTTCTTTTATTTTATCGTCGTCAAATTTTAATCCTTTAATAATTGCACAAGCAGTATATGGACGAATATTTTTTAGAGAGGAATCTATTTTTATTTTGTAATCTTTTTCTGGTTTATGAACTTGGTATTTTTTTAATCCTGTTTTCTTTCCTAAAAATGCAAGGAAACTTCTTTTGAATCCGTGGTAAGAAAGTAAATCAGGGCGGTTTGGAAAAACTTCAATTTCAATTTCATTGTCGTCAAATTTTTCTAAAGGAGTTCCAAACATTGCAATTTTATTTTGCATTTTCTCATCGAGTTTTCCTATTTCTTTTTCAAATTGTTTTCTTGGGAATGTTGCGTTAGCCATTTTAATCTAAAATCCTCTCCGCGATTTTATTTAATTCTTCTGAATCTATTGGTTTTCTTTTATTACAAATTTCATCTGGAAAATTAATTGGAACTAAATGAACATGAACATGTGAAACTCCAAAACCTTCTACAATAATTCCAATTCTTTTTGGATTTAATTTTTCTTTTAATAGTTTTGCAACTTCTTTTGCTTTTAACATTAGTTCAGAATATTCTTCATTGTTTAAATCAAAAATGTAGTCGTCGTGTTTTTTTGGGATTAATAAAGCGTGTCCTGGATTTATTGGATTCATATCTAAGAATGCTAAATATTTTTTGTCTTCCCAAATTTTTAACGCAGGAATTTCTTCTCTTGCAATTTTACAAAATATACAATCTTCGTTTGTTAAATTTTTATTTTTCATTTTTCTGATTTAATTTTTTTATTATCTCTTTGTTTATATTATCTATTTCTCTCCCTTTTTTATTTATTTTTAGTGCAGTTATTAATAAAAGAATAAACAAAGAAGATAGGATTATGCTTGAATAGATTATCCTAAAATTAAGTGAATCATAAATAACAAAAAATGCTGCCCAAATTGCGATTATACAGGGAATAAATCCTAAAAAAATTGAGATAAAATTATTTAATGCCCACCACTTTGCTTCTTTTTTAAATTTTAAATCTTCTATTTCAATTTTTAGTTTTTTCTTTTCTTTTATTTCCATTTTATTTTATCCAAAATTTCATTTTTCTTAATTGAGATAAATTGTTTTTGTAAAGTTCTCGTAAATCTTTTATTTCGTAATAGTCCATAATCATTCTGTCGAAGCCTGGGCCCCACGCGAGGATTGTCATTTTTTCTCCGAGTAATGGGATTGTAACTTCTGGACGAAAAATTCCTGCGCCACCGAGTTCAAACCAGATTTTTTTCTCTGGATGCCAGACGTCAATTTCAACGCTGGGTTCTGTGTAAGGAAAATATGAAGGGCGGAATCTTATTTTTTCAAAACCCATTTTTCCAAAAAATTCTTTGAGATAACCTAATAAATTTCTGAAATTTAATTTTTCACCGACGACAATTCCTTCTGATTGGTTAAACTCAAATCCGTGACTCCAATCAACAGTTTCATTTCTAAAACATTTTCCAATTGCGAAAAATTTTGCAGGTAAATCTTCTTTTTTTAATTCTGTAAGTTTTTTTGAAGATATTGCTGTTGTGTGAGTTCGTAAAACCATTTTTTTTGATTCTTCTTCATCCCAATTATACTTCCAACCTTTGCTGTTATCAACGCCTTTTTCATGAGAATCTTTAACTGCTTTGACTAATTTTTTATCTGGTAATTCTTCTTTTTTATTTATGAAAAATGTGTCTTGCATTTCTCTAACTGGATGGTCCTGCGCTGTAAATAATGCGTCGAAATTCCAGAAAGAACTTAATATAATTTTTCCGCCCATTTCTTTGAAACCCATTTCTGTCCAGATTCTTCTTGCGTAATCTGTTGCTTGATTTACAAAATGTCTTTTTCCACCATTTATCGAAGGTAAAGGAGAAGTTACATCATATCTTCTGAATTTTTTTCCTTTCCACGCTGATTCTTTTTCAAGAATTTTTGGTGTGATTGCTTCAATTAATTCTCCAACTTTTTTATCTGATTTTATAATTTCTTCTCCTAATTTTGTGACTTCAATTTTTACAGTTTCTTCTTCTTTTATTAAAATAATTCCTTTTCTTTTTTCTAAAGATTTTAATCCGAATTGTTGTTCTGGTGTGAGCAATTCATAATCTGTTGGAATTAATTCTAAAAATAATTCTTCTAAACTTTTTTTTGCAATTTCCTCGCCTTTTCCCTCGAGAGTTATCTTTTCGTTTTTAATTTCTATTAATGCTTTTTTCTTTAATGCTCCGATTGATGCTTTGAATTCGTCGTTAGAAAGTCCGCTTTGTTTTTGTGCTTCGTCGAGTTTCATAATTTTCTTTTCATTTAATAAATTCAATAATCTTCTTTCAGGAAGTCCCTTTCTTTTGTATAATGCTCCATTAACTCCAAGTTCAACTATCTTTTTTTTATTGTGAGAAAGATTTACAATTCCCTTATTTCCTAAATATTCCAGTGCTCTTAACACAGATGTTTTGTCTAATTTTGCGTTTTTTGCAATTTCATCTATGTCTTTTTCTTTTAGGTAAGGAAGAATCTTTATCTCATTTGGACTTAAAGAATCTATAATTTTTTCGTGAGTCATATTGTTTCTAAATAATTTGCATTAAAAAATGTTTTTACAGGGTTTTTATCATCCAAGTTGGCATTCCGAGAACTAAACCAAGAGATTTCAAATCGTAGATATTCCTTTTATTATTTTTGTATATAAATTTCATCTTTAATTTATTTTTATTGCAGAGTTCTATGTTCTGTTGAACTCGTGCAAGAATTCTTGCTTTTTCTTTCTCGCTATTTTTTATTATTTCATCTAGGTTTATTCCTATTTCAATATCTTTCTTTTTTGCTAATTTTGCAAGAACATGATTTAATCCAGAATTTCTTTGTTTCTGAAAATCTTTTCTTTTTTCCATATTTAATAAAAGAATTTGTATATTTTCTTTTTCGAGAATTTTTCTGTTTAATTCATCATCGTCAGATGTGAAAATTATTCTTTTGTCTATATTTTCTTTTATAATTTTTCTTGCTTTGTCAAAGTTTGTTTCTGAAATTAAAATTTGATTCATATTTTCAGAAAGATTATTAAATATTAAAATCTATCTTTTTTAATGAATAATAAAAGAGATGAAAATAAAATATTTTTTCATAATAATTTTTTAAATAAAAGAGGTTTGTCTGCGATTATAATTACTTTAATAATTGTTGGATTGTCTCTCGTCGCTGTTGGAATTGTTTGGGGTGTTGTTTCTAATTTGTTGCAATCTAGCGAGGAGCAAACTACTTCGCAATATGATACTTTATTTTTAGATATGAAAGTTGAAAAAGTACAAATGGGATCAGATGGGACTTTTTATGCTAATATTGTTCGAGGAGCGGGAGGGGGGGAGATACATGGGATTAATTTTGTTATTTCGGATGGAGATAACTCAATTACTTTAAAAAAAGATATTGTATTAAATCAATTGGAAACTTATAATCTCAAGTTTAGGTTGGATGAAATTAATCTATCAACTGTTAAGGAAATTTCTATTTCTCCAGTTATTGGTTCAGGACAGATTGGAAATATTATAGATACTTTTTCTGTTGAAGATAGTATTTTATATGGAGGAAAAAGCAATCCAGGAAATTCTTGTTTAGATTTATTTAATGCGGGGAGAGTTTTTGATGGGATTTATTGGATTTCGGTTGATGATTCAACTTTTAAAGTTTATTGTGATATGACTACTGACGGAGGAGGATGGACTCTTGCTTTAGTTTGTCGTCCCGAAGATAATCCAAATTATCCAAATTTTTTAGATTTAAATGGGGATAATGCCCAAGATACTCCCAAACCTGTTTGTTGGAAAACAGAATCTGTTGGGGAAGTTATAGATCCCACTTCTCAAACTGCTGTTAAACTTTCAGATTCTGTGATTATTTCTATCTTGACAAATGGGGAAAAGACTACTAGAGCATATTGGTCTCAGAAATATATAGCGAATGTAAATAACCCTCGTAGTTTGATTGTTTATAATAAAATTGAGAATCCTAATTTATGGGCTTCTTCTCCTTGGGGGGAATCTGGGAATTTATTAAGAAATTTTTATTATAAAAATGATTATTCTTCTAACTGGGGGACTGCAATAACTCCGACTTCTTCTACTTGTTCGGGTGCTGTTAATGGTTGGAGCAATACTTTGATGCAATCATGTGGTCCTGCTACCTGGTATGCGAGTTGTGAAGCTGGGCCTTCAATGTCTCATGGTTGTGCATATAAAACATATGATGAAAGAGCAGATGTGGTGGTATATATAAAATGAAGGATAAATCCTTATTTCTTTCTGGAATTATTTTTTTACTATTTTTTCTTCCTTTTGTGAATTGTGTTGATTTTGATGGAGATGGAATTGATGATGGAGAACAAGATTTATGTGGAGATTATATTTGTCAAACAGGAGAGTCCGAAACTTGCCCTATTGATTGTGAGGGTGTTTCAGAAGGTGAATTTTCTCTTCTTTTTTCAAAAAATAACTTTCAGAATGAAGTTCCTTCTTGGGCTGAATCTGCACAAAATAAGAACCTCCCTTTAAAAAATAATTTTTTTAATAATCCTCTTCTTTTGACAATTTTTGCAGGAGTTATTCTTTTTGTAATAATTATAGTAATAATTTTTATTTTAAGAAAAAAGAAATCTTCAGAAAAAGAAAATGTTTCTCAAACTCCGAAGGTTAATTAAAAATAGTTGTGCCTTTAAACTTTTTTTTGTTTAGTAAATTATCTAATTGTTTCATGTCTTCGCCTAGAATGTAAGTTTTTATTTTGTTTTCCATAATCCTTTTTGCTGCTGTTTGGTCTAAAACGAAATGTTGTCCTGGTTTAAATTTTAATTTATTTGCAATGTTGTTAAAATCTTTCCACGAAATTTCTGGGATGAATTTTGCGTCTTTGAATTCTTTTGGATTTTTTGTGTAGAGTCCTGAGACATCTGTTAAATTTATGAAATCAGTTTTTAATTGTCTCGCGATTTCTGCTGAAGTTGAATCTGAAGTTTGATTTGGTTTGTATTCTAAAGCTCCGCAAAAAGTTATATCTTGTTTGTTTACATATTCTTTCAATAATTTCATTGTGTGTGGAATTCCTCTTTCAGGATTTTGATTAAAAAAGTAGTTCATAAAACGCGCGTTCATTCTCGTCGCTGAAATCCCAGAAAAACTTTGTAACTTGTCATTTATTCTTATTTCTCTTAATGCAGAAATATATTTTCTTGCGACGCTTCCACCACCGCACACGACGACGAATTTATATTTTTTTGTATTTTTTAAAATTACTTTTTTGAATTCTTTAAGATATTTTGTATTTACTTCGTTTGGAATTATCAGACTTCCACCGAGAGATAAAACTATCACTTTCTTTTTCATAAATAATAAAAGAGAAATGGATTTTTATATCTTGTTAATTTAAAATAAAAACTTCTTCCACATTTTTTCTCTTCAATGCTTTTGTAATCTTATAAGCAAGTTCTAAACTAGGATTATATTTTCCTTGTTCTAAAGAAATTATTGTTTGACGAGTCACTTCGACTTTTGTAGCTAGTTCTTCTTGTGTTAGTTTTAACTTTTTTCTAAGTTCTGTAATTTTTGTTTTCATTAGTTTTTCTTTTCAAGAATTTTATAAGAAACAAGATAAACTAAAACAACTCCGCAGACAAATGCACTCATAAATTGAGAATATGGAATTGTAATTGTTTTTATTCCGTCGATAACCATTGTTACAAATGCTACTAAAATTATTGCAACATATGTTATTCTGGAAGCTTTCATCCCGATGAATTGTGATCTTTCATCAACAATCCTTTTTTTACCAGATATAAATTGCAAGGTTACTATTGCAAGCATTACAAATCCGATATAGATTAACCAGTTACCAATGGAGTTAAAATTAAGAAATTCTTTTCCAATATTTTTATAATTTAAAATTAATCCTGTTAAGATTATAATTATCGCAAAACTATATCTCCAAATTGCTTGTTTTTTCTTTTCCATATAATGTAAAAAATATATTACTATTTAAATGTTTTGTTTTTGTAAAAAATAGTTTACATATAATTATTTTACAGTAAACAACTTATCATCGTGAACATCAAAGATGTCGAGGCGAACTCCTGAATCAATCCATCCGTGCGCGTAGTTCAATGCTGCGAAGCAATTTACAAAATCTCCTTTTTTCTCAAAATGTTTCGCGTCAGAAATATAATTCTCAACCATTTCAATTATTTCCTTCGCGTATTTTTCTTTTCCTTTGATTATATTTTTCTTTACTTCTTTCAAAGCAGTTTCTGTTATATGAAAATATTTTTCAATTTTTACTTTATCTATCCTGTCTTCCATTTGAACGACACCTCCGGTTTCTTTACACTCATTTTCCCACTAAAATTCTGCTCAAGGCTGATTATCATATTTATTCAAATGATTTATTCTTTATAAATTTTCAAAATGTTTTTAAACTAGAATTTATTTAATTCTATATGAAAATAAAAGTAAATCAGGAAAATTTACAATTATCTTCATTCGCTAACGAGGAATTTAACAAATGAAAATAAAGGATAAAAGAGATGTTTTGATTTTAGCATTGGGAATTGTTGCTGTTGCACTTTTACTTGTTGTTTGTTATATCTTTCTAGTTCAGCCGGCTTTGAATGGTTTGGTTGTTAAAGGATATAATGCAGGAGTAGAAGATGTTGTCTTGACAATTGCTCAACAAGCAGTAACATGTCAGCAACCAGTTGTTTTACCTATTGGGGAAAATCAGACAATTAATTTAGTTGCTCTTGAATGTTATCAAGAAAATTCTCAATAATTAAAATTTTTTAGGAATTATTTGGTAATTTTTATTTTGATTTTGTAAAGGAAGAATCTTTTTTATAACAAATCTTGAACCTATTGCTTCTGAAACTATTGCTGATAAAATTAAATTTTCTACAACAACTCTGTAAATTCCTTCTGTGACTGGGATTTTGGATTTCTCTGAAAATTTTTTAATTATATTATCTATCTCTTCTTTTGTTAAAGTAATTCTTGTTGGTTTTGTTCCCATGTCTCCCATAACAATTACATTTGCGTCTGGAGTTCCTTCTATAATTTTAACGGCTCTGTCTTTGACTAAAGGATTTAATTTTTCTAAATTTATTCCAGAAACTTCATTTATTGGAATTGGTTTCAAATATTCAAGATGTTTTGGAAGTCGTGGCTCAGGAATAAAAAGCATTTGTCTTGCTGTAAACCTCGGTGTTGGTTGGATTATTGGTTTTTTAATTTCCTGAACTTTTCTCTGAACAGGTTTTATATTTAGAGGTTCTCTTTGAATTGGTGTTATTTTTGGAGGAGAAATTTTCTCTTGAACAATTGGTTGGGTTTTTTGTAACTGAGGCTTAAATTCTCTTTTTGAAATGTTTTCTTTTTTATTTAAAATATTTTCTAATTGAATAATCTCTTTTTGATTAGAATTCTTAATTAATTCTTTTGTAAAAATAATCAGAAAATTTTTTCTAAATGTTTCAGAAAATTGCACTGTCATCTAAACTCCTATTTTTCTTAGGTCTTTCTTTTCTTCGGTAGGCATAGAAAATCTTTGAGGCATTGCTCTTTGAATTGATTGTGTTGGTGGCATTCGTATTTCTCTTTGAGGCATTTCTTCTTGGGGTTTTTCTTTTTCGTATAAAAGTGCAACACCTTTTGCAATTATTTTATTTTGTTCAAGTAAGTTATCCATTTTGTCCGCGACTTTTTTGTCCTCGAGAGAATATCCTTTTTCAGCTAAACTTTTTGCAGAGATTTCAAATAGTTCAAGCAGTTTTGAAATTTGTGTTGAAAGAGAATCAAATTTTACTGCCATTGTTGTTAAAACTTTTTGCAAAGAAACAAAATTATCTATAAGTGCTTTTTCAACATT
>Ga0265297_10012580_pt1 | contig 10123 bp, 7 predicted proteins | sample Munlanlwell13791_FD_192502 | JGI IMG/M metagenome (GOLD analysis project Ga0265297, IMG submission 192502) | Leachate microbial communities from a municipal landfill in Southern Ontario, Canada - Leachate well 137-91 | ecosystem: Engineered > Solid waste > Landfill > Unclassified | place...
ACTTCGCTTTCTTTAGGGATGTCGCCAGTATTTACCGTAAGATAGTGCCTGATAAAACCATCAAAATATTCCGAATAATTCACCTGACCAAAATCTTTCTCCATCGGCCGCCAATATTGGTCGTAAAGATTAGCCTGCAATTCCGGTTCCAATCCCATCAAAATAAAATTACGTATAAGGTCTGCTTGGCTCAATTCGCGCCCCGTAGAATTAAGGCTCTCGAAAATGAGCTGCGGGTTATCCTGATCGCGGCTAAGCGATATATCCACAATAATGAGCTTTGCCAACCCCTTGCAAACTACCTCAAGATTATCTTTCTGTTCGTTGATTTTGTTGTTGAAAAATTCAAAATTTGCCTTTATTCGAACGGAATAATCTTGAGGCAGATCGTTTTGTTCGAGCAAAGCGATTAAGGATGTTTCATCCGTTTGGGACAATATCAACTTGTGCTTCTTTTCTCCACTTTCATCTGGATTAAGTAGATAGTAATTTCGGATTTTTTTAGCCGAAAAGCCATCAACTATTTCTTGATCTCCAAGAACACGAGCCAGCGCCTCAAGCAGCAACGATATTGTGGTTAATCTTTGTTGGCCGTCAATCACCAGCTGCGGCGACCAATTGGTTACATTTGAAAGCCCTTTTTCCACATAAACAATGGAGCCGATAAAATGGGCGGTAATATCGTCGCTGCCACCGGTACGCAGAATATCCTCCCATAACTGATTGCACTGTTTTTCGTCCCAGCTATATGTGCGCTGATATATGGGAATAACGAACTGGGTTGAGTTCTTGAGAAATTTTATTAATTTTGCCGCATCAGCTTTCATAGTTTTGTTTTTTATTAATGGAATAATTCAAAATACGAATTTTTCGACTTCACATTGCAATCTTGAAATTTTCATAATTTAAAATCACTCACCAATTCATATTCATATTCGGATAAATTTAATTCACAAATTCTACATTCGTAATGATACCCGCCGTTTGAAATTATGCCATCGGGGTTCCAATCAAAATCCACAAATCCGATTTTATTTAAAGACAATTGATTGCAAGCGGGACATTCTACGGTTTCTTCAATCCAGGTGTAATCATCTATTCTCTGTCCTTCAATACTGGCTCTTTCCAATATTTCGGGTTTGCTCAATGCTTCAAATATTTTTTTATGTTCTTTTAATTCCGTTTTTAGACCATCATTCCTTTCGTTTCTTTGTTTTTCTTGTAATTTTTCAAATTCCCGCGATGTGAGCGGATTGAATTCATTTAAAGATATACCGCAATGGGCCACTACACATTTTTTACATATGCGTAGCGCAGAAACAGCTGTTTCTGCGGCTAAATTATTGGAAATTGATAAATCGTCCGTCGAATGAAGAATATAATTTCTGATATTAAATAATTCCTCTATGTTTGCCCTGTGCGGTTTGAATTCATCTTTATATTCGCACATCTGGGTGATGCATTTTTTAGCCGTGGCGGTTTTTAACCGTATAATTTCGTTTTGCGGTATTTTATTTAATGCTATACAAGCCTCCATTTCATCTGAAATATTCTTTTTATCAAAGTATAAAAAAGGATTTATTTTTCTCAGTTCTGCTTTAAAAGATTGCTCAATAAGATAAGCAGACAACACAACGCCTTCAAATGTCTCGTTTGGATCGCGAGATTGAAGCAGTTCTATGCATTTTTTCAAAACGCTTCTGTTATATTCTTTTCGTTTCATATAAATTTCCAATCAAGACTTCGACAAACAAACTTTGCGCATTTATGATACTCGGTGCTGATATTTTTGCAAATCGCATTTTAGGATGAATTCCTTTACGTTGGACAACTCATCGGATTCCTTTGACTTGATGCTTTCTTCAGGCGACAAAGCAAAGTCTTCAAGGCGCACATCCTTAAATTCAAATTTCCTCGATAAATAAGGAGACGGTATGCGAAAACCCGATCTTATTTCACCCATAATTTTAGAATCAACGGAATAGATTGGTATGGTAACCCTTAATAAATTATGGGCGATCCTGGCCATGGTTTTTAGCTGTATACGGCTTTTGTAGTAATCCCACGACCATTCATCTTCACAAATATAATATCGGCAGATTTCATTTTCGCCTATATGGGAAATCACTTCCGCAAGGACAAGAACAATGTTGCTATTTTTGTTGATTGCCCGACCGTTGCAAAACGCGATTATCGGGAATAGAGGTTGCTCGCTGATCATTTTTAAATCCTCAAAAAAACGGCTTGGGTTTTGATACCACCAATAACAATCGTAAATTTTATTGCCAACGCCCTCCAGCCACTCGCGCCGGACTTTGAACAACTGTGATGCTTTTTCCATAACCTCGTCCGTTAAAGCCGGAATCAAAGTGCTGCAATCGCGAGATTTATCGAGAGTGATCTCGGGGATAAATCGAGGAATTTGCGAATTGGTAATCCCATGATCATTAAAAAGCCGCAAAAATCTTTGAGCAGGAATTAGAGAAAAATCCGGCTTTGTTTTTCCAAACTTAAAAGGCAGGCTTATTTCGGCCGAAAAAAATTCCCAAATCTTAAAAGTAAATTTTGCGTTTGCTCTATTTTCTTCCATTTTTAAGACGTAAATCGCTTTAATTTATCTTCGATCGCTTCATAGTCGCCCAGGTGAGTTTTCATCAAGCTTTTCCAGAGTTTGCCGTGATTGGGAACGTGATAATGCAATATCTCGTGTACGATTACATACTGCCCAAGCGAGCGTTCCATGCCAAGCAGCTCCACGTTAAACGTAAAATAGCCGTTTGTGGAACAGCTTGCCCATTTGCGGGTCATTGGTCTAACGGTGATCTGTTTTACCTTCACCTTGAATTTATTGGCGTTCAAATAGACCTCTTCCTTGAATTCCCGCTTCGATTCCCAGGTTTTTATTGGTTTTTTTGTCATTGGCTCGTCCTTGCGATTGTTTCAATAATAGCATCGGTTATTTTTTTCTGGTCAGTAAGCGATAAACCTAATGATTCCAGCCGGCTGTATAAATCATTTCTCAAATCGCGGGTCAGTTTTTCGCTTTTGGCAAACTCCGGATATCCGCCGATTATTGATTCCAAGTCCTTAACCGCTTCCATGTCCACGATCTTTTCATTGGCCAAAACATCGCGGATGAACCACGCCACACTGGAAATGCCTTCCTTGAGCTGTTTTTCGCTGCGATCCGCTTCCCCTTCGGCTAACTCCAATAGCTGCTTTAAAGCCTCTTGTGTGGTCACTTGGCGGCTTGTATAAGCATCCATTATATCCTCGGCTCTCTCTTTGACTGAAATTAAGACCGGATCGCCGGATTTTTCTTCAGCCAGGCGCTGGATGGTCTTTATGAGATTGATTATCTTAACTTCGTCGGGTTGATTTTTGCCTTTTATGATCTCAATGCCTTTCGCATCGAGTTTTATCAGCTCCGTGCCAAGCTTAACCGGACTGCTTTGTATTTGTTCACGCACAAGGCCGGCAGTCTTCTTTAAAAATTCGGTGTCATATCGCACTTGTTTGGTGAATGCGTTACGGACAACCTGATACATGCTTGCCAATGTGGTGTATTGATCAAGATATTGCCGCAGGAAAGGATCGGGAGAAATTATCTCATAAAGCATTTCGATTTCGTTATAGAGCTTGAAAAACGCCTTCCGTTTTTCTTCATCGCGAAAATGTTCGATCAAAATACCCGCCAGTCGATCATTGAATGGTCCCGCCAGCAAATCAAAATACTGTTTGGCGTCCTCGTTCAGCTTTTTCACGAATTGGGTTTTAAGCAGGGACAAATCCTTAACAATCGCATTAATTTCGTCGCTGTCAAACGAAAGCGCTTTTTCGAGTTTGTCAAAAATACCCACGAAATCCAAAATGAATCCGTGCGGTTTTACCATCTTCATTATTTCATTCTCATAGGGGCGATTTACGCGGGCGATAGTTTGCAGCAATGCATGATCCCGCATCGGTTTATCCAAATACATGCAATACAGAATTGGGGCGTCGTATCCGGTTAAAAGTTTTTCGGTAACGATTAAAATCTTTGGATTAGCGCCGAATTTGGTGAAATCACGCCTAACTTCCTTTTCTTTATCTTCGTCGAGGGTAAATTCCTTTAATAGTTTGGAATCGTTGTTGTTGCCAGTGTAAACCACTTCGCTCCATTCCTTGGGCAGATATTTATCCAGCTCTTGCTTATACAGGGCGCAGGCTTCCCGATCGACTGCCACCACAAACGCCTTGTAATTCATTGGCTCGATATATTGCTTGAAATGGTCGGCAATAAACTTACCCACTTTTTCAATGCGTCCCTGGCCTTTTAGGAAGTTCCTCGTATTTACTGCTCGCTCCAATATCGCGTTTAACTCCTCAATATCGGTAATCCCGTGCTTTTCGGCCAAATTAAAAAATTCCCGTTCAAGAGTTTCTTTTGGTACCAGCATCTCGTTGGGCGCCAATGAATAATAAAGCGGCAGAGTGGTTCCGTCCTCAATGCTTTCGCTGATGCTGTATTTATGCAAATATCCTTTGGCATCATCAACGCCAAAGGTTTTGAATGTCCCTCTGCCATATTGGGTTTTATCAATAGGGGTGCCGGTATAGCCGATAAATGTGGCATTGGGCATTGCCGCCATCATAAAAGTTCCCAAATCGCTGCCGGTAGTACGGTGCGCCTCATCGATTAAAACAAAAATGTTTTTTCGAGTATTCAAATCCGCCGGCAATCCCCGAAATTTATGGATCATGGTAATAACAATTCCGCGATAGTCAGAGCGCAGAATATCTATCAAATCACCGATGCTTTCCGCTTTGCGAACATTTTTAATCCCTGCTGCGGTTAAATTACCCTCCATTTGCCCCTCCAACTCGTTGCGGTCCAGCATCATTATTACCGTTGGCTTATCCGCGGCGCTTGATTTAAATAAAAGTTCGGCGGTTTTGATCATCGTGAATGTCTTTCCCGATCCTTGGGTGTGCCAGATCAACCCGTGCGCTTTTTCTTCGCCCAAGGCACGTTTTAAAACTGCTTCCACGGCATTCGCCTGGTGCTCGCGTAAAATAATTTTGGTCAGCGTTTCGTCCCTTTCAATAAACATTATGTATTTCTCAATAATGTTTAAAATATGCTCAACGTTGAAAAATGTTTTGATTTTGTTTTCCAGTTCGCCCACCTTGTCGCCCTTCCAAACAAAGATATTGCGCCGTTCCGTATTCCAGGTCACGCCGTATTCCAGCCTCATTCCTTCACTGGCGACAAAACCCTGCTCCAGAGCCAAAAGCTCGGGTGTTTCGCGATGGTAGCGCCGAATTTGGTCCAGCGCCTTATCAATCCCTTCGGCAGTGGTCAGGTTTTTACATTCCAAAACAATTACCGGTACTCCATTGATCAAAAATACAATATCCTGCCGATTGGTATAGCGGCCATTGGAAAATGAAAATTCATCCGTCACCTCAAACAAATTGCGCTCCGGATTTTCAAAATCAATCACCGTCACATTCCGCTCCCGTCTTTCATTCTCATCATAAGCCGTGCTTTGTCCCCGCAACGTCAAAAGCATCTGTCGATTGCCTTCAATTTTGGGCAACATCACCGGCAAACTAAAATTTTTCGGCAACCACGGATTAAACTCTCGCAATTTCGGCATCAAAACATCCAAATAATATGGTTGTTTTTTATACGCATCATCGCCATCGTTTGCAATAGTTTCATCGCCGGCGGATCGCCGGGCATCGCTTTCATCGCGACCAACATATCTCCACCCGATTTCCGTGGCGTATTTAATTATTCGATCTTGGACTGATTTTGATTCCGTTGGTTTCATATTATGTATTAATTAGAGAAATCATTTTTTCAATTGACGTTTTGAGTTGTTCAGGTGAATACATTGGCCTATTTTGATTATCGCCATGATGAATCCTATTCCGAACATATGTCATCAATGTTTCCTTACGGCTCTGTTCGTTTGAATCAGTCCAAACGATTTCTCTCGCAATTCCCTTTGACTCAAGCCATGTTTCAACATCCTTTTGTAATATTTTTTGATCGGAATTGGCTTTGAGGTTGTCTTCTATCGTTGAATATAAGTCATCATGGAATTCAGTTGTTGGAAGGCCATAAGCGAAATAACATATTTCACCCCAAGATGGGCTCCATTTGAGTAAACCAAATCCTGAAGTACGTGCATCCTGAATCAGAATATTACCATCCACTTTCTTCGATAGTAATAATTTGATATTGCCATCCTGGTAAACGTTTTTAAATAGAAATGGCGAATGAGTTGATACAATAATCTGAATTTGTTCGGATATTTTTTTGAAATGATTGAATAATTTTTCTTGTAACTTTGGATGTAAATGTAATTCCGGTTCATCAATGATAAAAATAATCTGCTCTCTGGTTATTTTCGCCATTGATTCAAGCAAAGCGATTGCTATTGCCATTTCAACGCCTGACCCAGCATGTTCTATTGGTAGCTCGAAACCATCAAGCGGGAAAATTATTTCCGCGTGATCATAGGGTGTTAATGTTTTTAATATGCTAATGTCAATATTTTCCACTTCTAGCTCATTTAATATGTCATTGGCTGCGTTAATAGTTTTTTTTAAAGTATCTCCATCGGTTTCCGAAATTACTTTTTCGTGTAATTTTTTTCTCTCGTGTTTGAAATGCTCCGCCTCGCTTTTAGTGCGTTGCGTTTTGTCAAAACGCCAGTTTAAATCATTTATTATATTCGTAAAGGAGGAGCTGAAACCTTTAACTAATTGCCTGTTTCTGTTTTTTTGAAAATAGAAAACGTGTGGTAATTTAACTTCTGGCGATGGAAATGATAATTGTCGTTCGGTGAACTTAAATCTATTCGTAGAAGCTTTTCTGGGTTGTGACCAGCCTTCGTCGCCTTTAACGGCGATCGGTACAACAAAATGAGTAACCGTCACTAAGTCTGAAAATGCTTTTCCGGCCGCAGATCTGTCGCGCTTCTTTGCGATAAATGTTGCTTTGTTGCATTCAACATCTTGTGAACCATAACCATCGGCTAATTTTGCAAAAAAATGGCTGTCGAATTCAATTGTAATTTCAATAACATTATTATTGCCTTCCGGAAAATCATTTATATCTAATCGCGAGGCAGCATATCCAGGCGAGAGGCAAAAGTTAATTGCTTCCAATACGGTCGTTTTTGCTGTGCCATTATCGCCGATAAATATATTAAAATCGGAAAAATCGATTGGCTGATCAAGCTCTTTGATGCCTCTAAAATTTTTTATACAAACATTTTTAATTTTCATAATTTATGAGCTTATCATTCCTTCCTTGGTCAGCCCGTGCGCAATTATTTTTCGTCTGGATGATACTCAATTTTTAATGGCAAATCGGTCATCGCATAATGAACAAATTGTTGCCCAAGCTCAGAGAGTTCGTATTTATCCTCTTCATCAAAAGCCGACTCCATTTGTTTTGGGCCTGCTCCGGTTCCAAATGCTCTTTTTTGAGGGGCTTTACCATAAAAATTGCCGTTAGCATCTTTTTGCCTGTGTTGCCTAATAATCCCGCCGATATTGAGATCGCGAATAAGGAGCCTATATAAACCAGCATCTGCAGAATCTTCCCGTACCGGCTCCCTGCCTATTTTCTTCCATATTTCACCCCTGCTGATACCGTTTGAATTGTTGTATACGGCCGCGATGACCTGAAAATGCATCTCGGAATAATTCTTTAGCCAATCTATGAAAAGTCTGATGACATCATCGCTTGCAATCGCTGTCGCGGCGGCATTTGATAAAATATTCCTAATATATTGCCGTTTTAATTCACTTTCGGCTCCAGCCCATTCGCGGAAGGTTTTTTTGAGAAGCGACTGATATTCGCCACTTCTTAATCTCTTGGAAATTTCTTCATCATGCATGTCTAACCTTGAAATGATTTCTACAATTGTTCTTTCCTTTTCTCTGATTTCATCCTCAAGCATTTTAACCCACTCCCTGAAAAAAGAATTAACCTTGTCTTGCTCATGTTCAGACCAAGCGCCGGCAGCTGCGGACAGCAAACCACCCGCAAACGGAATAAGTCCGCCAGCGATTTGCATTCCTCCCCTTGCTGTTTTGGCAATATTACCATCTGATGGTATTTCGAGTTCCATGATTTTATAATTTTATCCTTCGTTTGCCGCTCTTTAATTAATGAAGTAGGGTTTTGGATAGGCCTTGATATAGCGATTTTGGCTCAGTTGGTTTCATGATTATTTCTTTCTGCGGTTATTAATTATAAACTCTGCTCGATTATAGAGTTCGTCATAAGTCAAAATGTCAATATTTTTTAGCTCCCGCCTAAATAATTCGAAAGTTTTTTCTTTTAAGGTTTTTATTTTTGGGGTATCTTGTTCAATTTCAGTCCAGTTGCCTATTATTAAAATAACTTTTGAGTTATATGCCCTTTGGGTAATTGGATGACCATTTTCGTCATGCAAAATTTTGGACGTTTCTATTTTTATTTCCCCCTTGGATTTTTGTTCTAAAATTTGTGAGACAGCATCCATTAAATCATTGGATAACTTCCAGCAACCGCTACGATTTTTTGAGTTACCAAATAGCGGAGTTGTCGGCAATTTTACCTCGACAAATGTTGTGAATTTATTATCCCCCATTAAATAATCGCCAATAACGCCGTCGCTTCCATCAGCTTCGGTGTCAGAGGCATGAAACTCTCTTTGTAATATAGAAAGAAATCTGTAATCTAATCCATAACCAAAAATCCATTGATTTCTTTGCATAAAAACTTGCCACGCAGTTTCATCTTTGCATGATGGTTGCTCGATGTGTTTTTTAAACTTGGTTAATTCATCTAAATTTTTAATCGCTTTGTTAAAAAAATTTAGAACGTTACTTCTAATAGCCTGAATCCTTCCCATGGATAACTTCGTTGCAAGGTTTGGATTTTTCTCAACTAAACTTGCCCAAACTTCCTCACTATATCCTTCGCTTAATAGTTTGTTGATGTAAATTGCTTTGTTTTTGTTCGTAATAATTACCTGGTTTGCGTTATCAGCTTCCGCGGTTATATAAGTTGCCCTTCCGTATTTGATGCCTTGGTCATTAAGTATTTTGGTTAATTTATTAATAGCGTCATCAAAATTCTTTACAGCTTTTGTTGGCAAGTCGATATTGATAAATTCATTTTTACCAAGATCCCTTATGTCGATTGCTTTATCTGGAACCCAATCATCTTTTTCCGATTCACGCCTCTGGCGCACAATTCGTCCACGTATGCCTTTGCTATGAATCTGCGCTCTAAAAACAAGGCGGGACATTGGCTCCTCCGACAAAACAAAATCTTCCTCAATTGAGGCTATGTTTTTTCCAACAGATTTTGTTGATATTGATTCCATAGCGTTAACTTGTTCGTCGTTCGCCGCTCATTAACTCGTGGAGCAATGTTCTAAAAAGATTTTGGTAGGATAATAATTTTTCTTGAGTGACAGCAATTTTCTGGTCAACTTCCTTTAGTGCTTCAGTTATTTTTCGCTGCTCATTGATTGTCGGAAGTTGAATTTTGAGTGTTGTGAGCCTGGTTGCGCTAATATTGCTTTGACTTACGCCGCGAGTTGCCAAGTCTTTGAGTCTTCTCTGGGTTGCTTCAGTGTTCATATAAAAATTAAAAAAATCTGGGAGAAGTTTGTTTTCGTCAGTTCTAATTCTGATTAAATAAGAGGCAAATACGACACCTTTTTGATCATGCGTATAGATTGCGGTTCTGCCTACCAAATCAATGCTGTTTGTTCGATTGAAAATTATATCACCGGATTGGATTTCGAACTTCTCCAATTCGCTGCTGGATAACTCAACATATTGGAGTTTTTTTAGGGCAATATAGCCATCATTTTGATTAGTCATTCTCAAAATTGGATTAGTCCCAGTGTTGTTCCCCTTTTTTGATAATCCGTATTGTGCCTTCATAATCAACTTACCAAGTTCTACTGTTCCCCAACTGTTCGGAATCTCGCCGATTTCGGTCATTTTGGTTTTTTCGCCTTTGGTGCCGTGTGTAAAAAGAAATAGCATCGTGCTTCGTTTTAATTCCTTGAGTTTTATGATTAGCTCCTCTTGTCTAGTAATCGCTTCTTGTGTAATT
>Ga0265297_10012581_pt1 | contig 10123 bp, 12 predicted proteins | sample Munlanlwell13791_FD_192502 | JGI IMG/M metagenome (GOLD analysis project Ga0265297, IMG submission 192502) | Leachate microbial communities from a municipal landfill in Southern Ontario, Canada - Leachate well 137-91 | ecosystem: Engineered > Solid waste > Landfill > Unclassified | place...
AATCCCGCCGCCGCTTTCTTCGTCATAACTCACTACGCCGGTATCGGGATCGTAAGAAACCAGACGTTCAACTGGCACGTAGTCGGCATCGGCGTCAACATATTCGAGCTTCAGGGTCGTTGGTTTATCAGCGAAGGCCTTGGTACCTTGGAATCCCCAGGAATTACGCGGCGTGAAATACTGGCTGACGGTCGCGCGCGTGGTGTCTATGATGATTGTGTATTTATTGTCTAACAAATTCCAGCTCGCGCGTCCTGTAGAGCAAATAAGGCTTAGTAATTGTTCAACTGTATAGTCACCGTTGATATAGGCGTTACACTCAAAGCCTTTTGTATCACAGAATGTCCACCAAGCTTCAAGCGACGTCCAATCAATATTTGCATCTGCTACGGGCTTCCGGTTGATGTTGTCGTTTTGCAAGACGTACAAAAACATTGCCGCCGGGTTTCGCGTCTTGGCCGCCACCCACTCCAACGTGCCGGATCCCGGGCCACCGGAGTATTCACGGCATTCAAGTTCCCCGATGAAACTAAGATTTTCAATTATTTCATTTAATTGATCAGTCGCGCGTATCTTCATCCCATAAACGGTAAGCTGTTCCTGCGTCGCCTGTACTATCGGTCGTTGATCTACTGCGCCTGCTCCGTCAAATGTCCCAGTCTCCGCTTGCAAAATTGACCAATATACATCTTGATGATAAGAAGCCTTATCTTCATAATACGAATAGGTTTCGCCCTGCTTGCCAAGCGGCGGGTTCACATCTTGTGTGTCGTCTATTTTGATACGAACATCGTATTGTCGATTTGCCACATAGTCGTCGCCGCCATCCGTTAAGTTGTCAAGATCAACACTTTCTACGTATCGAAGTGTTTCGTATGTGGCCGCTGTATAGAATCCATCTTTTATCGTGTGCCAATCGTCGGCGTCGGCAATTGAATATTCAATTACTACATACACCTTAAAGGTCTGCATGGCCCCGGAGCTGTCGACGTATCCAAGTCCACCGGGCAATGTCAACAGGACATTAATTTTCTTGCTATTTGTCGGGGTGCGTTTCGTTAAATAATCGGCATATTCGATTTTCTGCCCTATCGTCAGATCAATAATGCGTTTCGGGTAATAGGTGTTGACCGCAGATGCCCCGCGCTGTTCTTCTGTGTCTACATCCGAATAATTAGATAACGGACTCTCGCCGATCTTCACGGTTGCGGTATCAATATCTATTTCCTCGTAGCCGGCGCAAAACAAAAGATGAAGGTACTGATCATTGGAGGCAAATTCCGAATATGGAAGCGCAGCTAAATCTGGGACAATCAAATGTTTGCCAAGTAATACCGGCACCCTGCCGCCCAGCCGTGCCCGATTGCGAGAACCACGGATTGACGGTGCGGGATTCGGGCGAGATATTTCTGGGGCGACGCCGGGAGTTTCGGGGATATCTGGATTATATAAAAGTACGCCGACACCGCCCACCATTGTGCCAATACCGGCATAAATAAGTCCGGTTCCAATTGTCGCCCCGATACCGGCTGTAAATACGGTTAGCAAAATGCCCGCAGTAATCAATGCCGCGCCGCCGATGATACTGCCAATGCCAAAACTCTTTTGATCGCCCTTCGGCACGGCCCGCACAATCAGCTGTTCGCTTTCCGGCACCTTGCTCAGATCATCAACAATCGTATCGCCGTCGATCGCTATCAGGTCATATACTTCACGATTTACGTCCAGTGATTTGAGTAGCGTTTCAATCGGCTCGCGTTCAACGGTGAGTTCCCGACGCTCGGTGGTAAATGGATTCGGCAAAAAGGTGAGTCTAAGCGACACGGTAATATCCTGCTATTCGCCATTTGAGGCGCGGGCCGTCAATGCGTTCACAACACGTGCCGTATTTGCGCGATGTATGAAGACAGAGACCGCCCTCGAGATATATGCCGATATGCGACGCGGCACCCGCATTGCGCATCAACACGAGATCGCCTTCCTCCGGCTCTCTAACGGGTTGTGCATCGATTGTCGGAGCATTTACGTCTATCAGTTTGGCGATTGTCTCCCGGTCCTCTGCCGTCGCGTACATTACGTCAGCGAGTTCCCGGTTGAACTCATTCCGGTAAATCAGGATGACGAGTCCAAAGCAATCACAGCCCTCAAAAGACCGGCCTTTATCGAGATAGGGGATCCGTATGTATTTTGATGCGTCTATCATCCGTACAACCCCGGGAACGTCGTGTTTTTGTAAACGATATTCGATACATTGAGTCTGAGCGGATTGTCGGGATATAGTTCGCCGCTTACTGTGTGCGCGTCATAGTTCACGGCGCGCAAGTAAAACGTCCATGGTCCGGCCTCGATCGTATCGGCATCGGACGCGAGAACAATGGAGACGTCGACCGTCGGCGGCGAGTCTATTGAGCGCACCGCCTCGACCATCGCCCGATCTACGTTGTCAAACGTGATCCGGCTGTTTTTGATCGTACCGTCTTCCTCGACGGGCGGCGTAAACATGAATGCCGCCGCCTCATACGTGTCACCATTCGATATGATGCTCTCGTAGTTATTCACCAGTCGAATCGGTACGGCGAGATCCGCATGGTCGATTTCCACGAGGCATAAAAAAACCTGCTCGGTCTGTTGCCGAAGCAGGGCTTGTTTTGCGATGGCACTGAGGTTACGACTCATTGACTTCGATCTCCTCTAGCGCAAAAGACACTTTGAGGGCCGATGATTGGAAGGGAGTTGCGACATACGGCGCCTGGCCGGTTGGAATAATGAATCGCGCGTCAATCGTCGTATCCCCGTCATCTATGGGATTCGGGAAAATGAATTCCAGCACCCCGCCGCCGAGTGTCGTATCAACGAATGGTTGAAAGTACGTAGTAAACTGCGTACGACTCATGATCATCGCGCCCCGATGCACGTTGTAAACTGCGGTAAACCTGCGCCTGACTTTCGGCGGCCCCGCGTCCATCTGCGTGCGGATTACCCCGCTCCCGGGTTCGTATGAATATGAGTCGGCCTCAAAATACTGCGGAAGATCAGCTGGCCAAGTAGCCATTACGCTATCCCCTTGCGCGCGACGCCGTAGTTTTGGCGCATCGCTCCATCGAGATCGCCTTTGTTGATCGCGTCGCGCATTGCGGCATTGATGATGAAAACAAGCTCTTCGCCCGTCGGCGTTCTCCGGCGCTCCGTGCTCACTTGGGCATTCGTATAGTTTTCGACGCGCACGTTGATCTGCGTTCCCGCCGCTTTCACGCCAAGGTCACCGGACGGCGTGCGCGCAAGCGGCATAATGGCTTCCGGTCCCGCTTCGCCCATGAGTCCGGCGCCGTGCGCCATCGGGAATAACGTCGGCTGATCGACGATCATATTGCTAAAGGCTCCGCCGCGCCGAAACGGTATGACGTTCCCGCCGTCGTACGCGTTGCCCTGGGCGTTTTGCGTGAAGCTCGAAGCTGCGCCCGAATACGTGGATATCGCAGCTGCCCCTAACAGTAGGCCAAGCGCTGCCGGCCAGTTATTAATATTTTGCTCAACCATCGCCTTTGCGATTGAAACAAGTACGCCGGCCGTCATATCCATGAGAGCTGTCGTAAAATTGATAACTACATCGCCGAGCGTTTTCATGTTTTCGCCACTCGATGTCATGGCTTCGCCCAATTCGCGGAAACTGGCAATTCCCTGATCGACAACGGACCACAAAAGGTTTTCACCGATCTGGTCAAGCCTCTCGTTGTAGTCTTCCAGGTCTGCCAAATACTGTTTCATCTCGCCGGATTCGATTCGGGCGATGTTATCCCCAACATCGTCAAGGGCGTCGGCCCATTTGTTTGTTTCGTCAACAATCCCCGGAAGCGTATTGTAGTAGGCGTTCATATCGCCATTTAAACCCGCGATCATCGCTGCCGCTTGTTCGGCGGCAAATCCTTGTATGGCGAATTGATTAGTTACTTGTGGCAATAAACCGGTCAAATCTGTTCCGGTATTATAGAACTCGGCCATTGTGGCATCGCCGATTTCATATTTGGCTACCAATATTTCAAGTTCTCTTTCTAATTCTTTTACTACCTCATCTCGCTGCGCATCATGTGCCACCAAATCTAATGATTTATAAAAAGCTATCCTGGCTTCCGTGGCCTCTATCGTGCCTAGAGTCGTGCCTTTATATGCGTCTTCCAATTCCTTTAATATTCTTATGTTTTCTCCTGCGGAATCGGCATTCTCCCCTTGCGCTTTATTTTGATCTTCAAGTAATCCTTGTAACCAGGTAAGCACACCTTTTTCATACGCAAGTTGATTCAAAAATTGATCAGCAGTGCGGCTGGCCCATTCCACACCGGACTTTGAACCTTTCTCCATTTCCAGCTTATATTGATTCATCCATGCGAGAGCTTCTTTTTCGGCTTTTGCGACATTTTGTTCTTGTTTAATAATGGCGCTTTCATAATCAGTTGTACGTCCAGCGAGAGCGTCTCTTAATGCCTGTGCCGCACTAATGCTGTCATTTATTGTAGTAAATATCTCCGTTGCTTGTCTTGACGCCGGTTCCAGAACCCACGCTAAAAATTTACCGCCCTGCTCTTTCAGATCTCCAAGAGCATTTGAATATTGTTTTAGCGCGCCCAGAGTTGTAGCCCCTACCGCTTCGGCAGTGCCGCCGAATTTCTCATTGAGGGCTTGTACAATCATGGTAAGTTTTTCTGCCGGATCAGCGGTTGCGTCCAGTTCGATACCATATCTTGATAGCGCATTAGTAGTACTGCCAAGCGTTTTACCGACAAGCGACGCCGCAGCTTCTAGATCTACTTTCTGTGCAGTCGCGAAATCTAACAATGCCGGGGTAACTTTTTTTAATCCTTGTTCATTAAGATTTCCTAACTGCTGAAGCAACGCCATCGCGCTGATAATCACTTCGTCGCCATATGTAGTAACATTCTGCAAAGAAGATGCAAGTCTGTATAATGCATGTTGATTTACGTCTGCTATATGCCCGGTAGATATTAAGGCGGCATTCAATATTGCCATAGCATTCTCTTGCTCTCCGTAGGCGGAAACAAGATCATCGACCGCGCGCTTTACCGTGCCGAATATTTGCTTGGCTAATTGTAATCCTTGATTGAGAGTAATGATTGTTTTGCTGAATTTGCTCCAAGAGCTTTCAAGTTTTTGAGTAGATTGTTCGGTAGTATTTCCGGTGTCACCAAGTTGTTTGACGCGCTGATTAGCAGTAACAACGCCGTCCGAATCAATCTTGATTCCCAGATGTGCTATGTCCGCCATTTGCTCTCCACTTCAATATCTCTGCGTTCATCGCCCGCAACGCTTCCAACTCCCACGCCGCAAAGCATGTTCCCGTGAGCCTGCAATACGCCTCTATCTCGAAGTAACTTAGGCTTTGATCGGTACGCAGCCGCCAAAACTCCTGCCATACAAACGCGCCGTCATCGGGTGGTAGTACGTCCTCGCCCCTGGGCTCCGCTTCGCGCCCGAGGCTTTTCATCGCCTGCCGGAGGTGCGCCCCGCGGCTTGCCTTACCTACGGGCTCCGCCGCCTCTATTCGCTCTCGGACGCATCGGCAGAGCTCGGTGATAAAAAATAGTGCCTTGCGTCACTCGCAAACTGGAACACCTGCCGCCTGACATCCGGGGCGTTCAAATAAACGGTCCGTGCGTTCTCGGCATTGCACGGCCAATCTTTACCGTCTTTCTCGGCATTCCATTCGAGCGTGCAATCAGCAAGCACGTCTGCCATCAGGTCAAACTCAAGCTCCAGGTCTTCCGGCGTTACGTCCTTCCGGCCTCGCGCACGTTCGCGGTTGAGCTGTTTCGCCTGAGCTTTCGTCATTGCCCGCCTGAACTTGTCCGAATGCGCTCCGGCAATCTTGAACTTCAAGCCGGTCTCGGCCCCGAGCGGATCGGTAATCTCACACCACGCCCCGGCTTCGCTCGTTTCTCGCGTATACAGTTTGTCTATGTCCACATTTCCCCTCTTATTTTTCTTCTCGCGTCCCAGGTACGAAACCATACAGAACGCGAGACCAGATTACTTGAAATTACGAGCTCGCCGCGGTTGCAGTTATTTTCATGGCCGTCTCTTCGGTTTCATCGTAAAGCGCCTGGAACGGCATCGCTTGCGTGATTTCGTTCTCGGCTACGTTCCTCGTGTTCCCGGTCCATTTCACGCGCGGGAGGTCAACGAGATATGTATTGCCGTCGAGATCCTCAAGCTCAAATTGAAGCGCGCATTCGTCTTCAGCGAGAAACTCTTCGATCTCATCTTTGCCCGTGAAATACGCATTGAGTGTCCCGGTGATGTTCGCGCGCCCCGCTCCCATGCCGGACGCTTCATCGTCAAACAGGATGTAATGCGCCGCGAGGTTGTTGGCTACCGACAAATCCAGCGACGTAGCAACGCCGATTGCAACAAGATCCTTCTTGATAAAACCGGTGAAACTGTCAAAGGGCGGGTTACTGTTTGCCGCCGTAGGTGTGGCATCGCCGCTCGATGTTTCCGGGTCGATTAGTTTCCTTCCGATGAATCCGAATTGCCCGGTTATTATCCGGCCCTCGGGTTGCAGGCTTAAGGTGAACGTATCCACCATCGCCCCGATCATCGTCAGATATACGGCGATGTCCGTGAAACCCTCTTCCAGATCGAAGAAGTGGGCCGTTGTCCCTTGTTTCAGCACACCGGTAGACCAATCGCCGAACAATGCAGCCGCGAGAAAGTCGTCGTACGTCTCCCATGTCAATTCGAATGGAATCGGGAACGTTGCCCGCTGCACTCCCAGCCTGACATCCGTTATCGCCCGATCTGATCGGAATTCAGCCGATTGCTGAGGGCTGCGATCTACCGCGATACCGCCACCGCCTGTATTGCGGAGGACGGTCATTTGTGGCGTTGTTTCGCGTACGCCCCATTCTGATTCGGCGACGTACAAAATCTGCCGCCTTGATCCTTGTGCTATACTCATATTTTTACCCCATGATCCACCACTCGATCACGAGCGGTTTATGATACCAGTCGCCGTCCTCGCGCCCTGGTTGTGAGTAGGTCCGTCTGATTCTGACGACTACTTCTGATCCAAACGATTCCCCAGCGATAAACGAATCGCCGATAGATTCTGCAAGCGTATCGGCGATTTCAGTGCCTATTCCTGACGGCGTGAATACATCGACCTGATACACACCGTACTGCCGTGATTGTCCGTCTTGCATGATCTCCACGCGTTCCGGTATGCCCGGGAGCAGCGTCTCGCGCACCCACGGCGTATCGTCAGACGGCTTGAACTGTTTATTTTCCTCCGCGATAAGCGTCTCGCTCACCACGGTTTTCAACTGAGTTAATAGCGCGTCACGTACTTCGGCTTCATAGTTCATGCACTTGCCCTTCCGATTGCTTCAACCAGTCCCTCGAACTCGGCAACAGTTATCTTGACCATACCGGCCGGCGCTTGATCGCTGTAACCGTCTTCAAGCCGCTGGATATACGGCACGTTGTTCATGAGGAATATCGCGACGTTCGCCGCGTCCCAGCTTTCGATTGTCGGAACTGCCGCTGAGATAGTCGCTCCGCCGCCTTTATCTGTGCGCGCGACCTCGTTTCCCATCGGCGAGCCTACCGATGTCTGCCAGTTACCACGAGCGCGCCCGGAACGCACCGGGGTCCGCATTACGACGCGGCGCAATACTTCGAGCGCGACCTTGCGCGGGATCACTGTCATCTTCTGCCGCGTTTTGTCTTCAAACTGTTTAAGATCGTCGGAAAAGCTCACCTGGCTTGAACCTCCGAATAAATTACCGTATCGCCCGGCTGTAGCGGCACTACCCGAACGACCGTCAACTCATCACTTCCGACTTCAAGCGTGTCGCCAAGTACCGGCTGTTCAGTGCAAAGAAACAAGCGGTCATTTACCTCGACGAGCGTGCCGTCGATATGCCGGATCTCAAATCGATCTTCGAGCACGTAGCAATCAATTTCGGTAGCCGTCGCCGGGTCTTCGGTAACGATTTCTTCCGATCCGTTCTCCCAGTACCAGGTGCTGGTGAGAGCGTTAAACTTTTTCGTCCAGCCTTCTTCGGTTCCCGGTCTGATGATAGTCGCCGCCTTGCCTTCCTTCTGAATCTTAGCGGCTACTTTAACGGCTATCGCTTCGTAATTCACAGACTAATCCTCAAGCCTGGCCCGCTCACATAGCTCCTGATGAGATCGAGTACTGCGCTCAATACTGTTCTCGCCGGCGCACCATCGAAATACTCCGTTGATATGGGTCCGACTTGTTCACGCTTCACGCGCCCACCCCGGTCGAGAGCTGGGGACAGTTCCGTACCATCGATAATGGCGAGCGCCGCTTCAGCCTGTGCATAAGAAATACGCGTCGGCACTGAGTCGCTGTCGATGTAGTATCCGTCTTCGTCGTACGCTTCGTATCGCGGCCAGCACATTGATTGATCGTCATCGGTTTTCATTCCCACCCACCGATTGCGATACGTACCGTCAAGCCACTGCGCAGCCTTGATGAGCGCTGCATTCCTTGCGTCGTCCGCCGCACTCGCCCATGACGTATTGGCACGATCAGAGTGATAGGTGTTCGCATCGGCCAGCGAGATATACGAATTGGCGTTTGATTTCCCGGTTCCGTCTTCTACGACAATGCTCACTCAATCACCCTCCGTTTGAAATCGAGGCGTCCAATATCTTTAGGCTCTGTGTTCTCGAACATCTCAAGAATCTCGGCTTTTGTGAGATTGGCCGGTAGCGCGTTACCCCGAATTTCCGCAATCTTCAAAAGCGTGTCTTTTCTCATGCCTTTAGTAATTTCCTTCGTTACCGTTATTTCCGGTTCAAAAGGTTCTTTGTATGGTCCAAGGATTTCGACTTCACCTTTAGCAACAAGCGCATTCGCTATTTTTTCGGCATACGGCCTTTCCCATCCCGCCTTACCATCGCGCAAATATCGAACAAGCACCTTGGGTGCGTGTTCATATTGCCTTTCACCATAAAGCAGGTTAAATAGCGCGACGTACTCTGGATCAGGGATGTGCGGCAATCCACGTTTATATCGCAGACTATACGTATCCTTGCTTGATCCTTTCAGAATCATTGGCTTATGATCGTATCCTATAAATTGGATAGCCGATTCAAATTGCGTACCAAATACCCGCCTTAACAACTGCCACCGGTTAATCCATGCTGTCTTTTCTTGCATGTGCAATTTGCGGCTATAAATATCGCGCCCACCCAGGTCGAACCCACATAATAAAATCTTGTCGAATCCCTCAGTAAGTGCTTGTGCAACGAGGGTAGTACCTGAGTCCTTTTTCATCACGCGCGGACACGTAAACAGCTTGATATATGGCGCTTCGGATTTGAAAAGCCCAAGATTCCCGGTCCATATTTCGAATGTATAGCCATGTCTTTCTCGGTATGTCGCGGCTTCTTCTAAAACATCGACATGGCCGGTGAGACGGGTTATCTTATCGCCCCACTCAAGGAAAGCGTAATTACAGGCCCACAATTCCCCGGACCATGATTTAATCATGTCCTCATGAAGCAAGCGGGAAATACCGTTACCGAGAATCAATACGCTACTCACACCATTGCCTCATAAATTGCTTCACGATAAACGCCGGCATCAACGTCCGCCACTAGCGCCGATGGTTGTGCCTCCTGTAGCGTTTCCCAAACTACATCCGCATCGTCGGTCGGAAAACACACCGGATGATCGATGCTATTCAGGAATCCATTGACCTTTGGCTCGTAGGCAATCGATGCAAACGGAATACCCAGGCGGTGACAAAATACCGCAGCATGCAATCGCGTCACTAATGCCCGGTCAGCCAGGCGGTAGTAGCTCTCGACTTCCCACGGATAGAGACCCGATGTGTCGATATGGATTGCATCCGGTAGTATTTTGCGCGCTTCTTGCCGATCATCGGGATATCCATCGTCCGAAACAAACTGCGGGATCGTGATGATCGAGCCTTCCCATCGCGCGCAAACACCGCGGACCAGCTCCCGATATTGGTTATGGATCTTCTCGCCCTTGTAGCCCAGCCACCGCACTGACACCGCGAGCACCGGCGGCGTTAATTGCTCGGCAATCTCGGGGCGCTTATCGTCGCGA
>Ga0265297_10012582_pt1 | contig 10123 bp, 3 predicted proteins | sample Munlanlwell13791_FD_192502 | JGI IMG/M metagenome (GOLD analysis project Ga0265297, IMG submission 192502) | Leachate microbial communities from a municipal landfill in Southern Ontario, Canada - Leachate well 137-91 | ecosystem: Engineered > Solid waste > Landfill > Unclassified | place...
GCCTCGGCCTGCCAGCCGGACGAAGGCACGGCACCCAGGGCCAGGGTGAAGGAAAGTTGGGTCCCGCTGGCCGGCAGTGGAGCGCGGTAGTTCTCACCAGGGACCGTGATATCGCGAAACGTCACGGCATAGCGACGCGGCAGCTTCAGGAGCACATCAAGGGATGAGAACGTTTTCAGAGTACGTTGATACTCGGCGATTGGCCACTTCGGATGGCCGTGCTGGAAGTAGTTGAAGAGGTAAACCACATCCGCTCCACCCGACAGGACGGCAACGGCCGCGCCCGTTGCCTCTTCATTCGTGACTGGACGTTGAGGCGTCTCAGGATTGGGACGGTAGTGTGCCTCCAGTCCTCCCGCAAGCGTCACGCGGTTTCCAAGAAGTTCACGCCACTTGTCCAGCGGCATGGCGAATTCCAGCGTCGCCCAGCGAGGCGCAGCCACCACGAGATCAACCAGACCCTCCTTCGCCCACGCGGGGGCATCGAGTCCCAGAGCGAGTGCGGTATCCGGGCAGGAGGGAACGCGCACGCCCAATTGCACAGCGTGACCGCGGCGCTTGGCTGTATCGTCGGCCAGCGACCGGATGCCGTGCAACCACTCGGTCAGAATCCGCCGGCCCTCCTGTTCCTTGCCTTTGCTGAATAGATAAGGCTCGCGCAGAAAATCCAATTCCAAACCGGCGACGTCGTAGCGTTCGAGTGTTTCGGCGATCAATGCTCTGTAGTGCTCGCGCACCTGGGGGTGGGCGTAGTCCAGCGCGCGGGCGTAGTAGCCCGGATGTCCCTGACGGAACAATTCGGGCTTCCGCCAGAAGTCGCTGTGAAACGGATGCTCGAGATTGTTGTTCTCGTGAACATCGTTCATCCGCAACGATATCCACGGCGAGATGCCGTGGTGGCGGCAGCGCTGGATGGTTCGCGCGGGGTAGTCCACGCCCTGCCTGTCGACTTCGAGCATGTTGCCGACAAGCTTTCGGTATGGTGCGCGCCGCGCTGGAGGGAGGGCGGCCAGGAATGGCTGGTCATCGGAACCGTTGGGGTCGTAGCCATCCCAGAAGGCCTGCCACACTTTGCTGCGATAGTTGGTCCGGCGCGCGTTGGTGTTGCAGAACAACGCGCTCACGCCCGCGCCCGCCAGCACGTCAACGTAGCGGTCCACAATCTCGCCAGCTTTCCCATCTGGGAAATCTTGGAAACAGAAGAAGTTCGTGCAGTCCTCGTTTTGCAGAAGTCCTGTCAGCTTCGTGTGTGCGTTGGCGTTCTCGTTTGCACTCGAAAGAGAGGGAATCGCGAAGCCTGCCAATCCGGCTGCGCCCAATCTGAGTGCGGTTCGACGGGAGATGTTTGTCATATAGGGTGTTCTTCTCTGAGGGTTGACTAGTAACCCCAATTGGGGCGATAGCGGCCGTTCAAGACCATGCCGCCGATTTTCTGAAACCGAATCGTGACGGGCGCGGGCGGGCGGACCTCGGCCGATTCCCGCAACTCGTCCATGTGGCCCATGCGCGAGATGACCGACCAGCGGTCGGTGCGGTCTGCGCCGCTGTTGCCGTCCCAAACCGTAATCCCGTCAGCGCCGGAATCGTAGAGATCAAGGGCCTGCTTCATGACGGCACCCAGATCTGGGGTGTTCCAAGCGACAAACGCCGGGCGCACGCGCACGTTCTTGGGGCGGCAGACTTCAGTGAAGAACTTCATATCATACTTGCGCGCGGACACGCCACCGGCCGCCAGGAATGGAAAGACTTCGTCCACGAGACCTTGCGCAACCCAATCACGCAGGTTGAATCCGAACCTGATGTTATCCGACTCATCCGGCATGACAAAGGCGCTCAAGGCAAGGTGCTTGCCATCTGCCCGGCGCTGGCCTTCGCTATCGAGCATTGAGCGGACTTCTCGCATGAAAGTCGTCAGCAGTTCGGCCCGCAGTTGAAGAACGCGTTTGTCGTCCTCGGGCACGGTCAACGCATCGGCGTCATATCGCTGTTTGAAAAGGTCGCAAAAGGGCTTCTCGAAGAGAACCAGTGGTACGCCGCGATTGTAGAGGATTGAGGCGCCATCAGCGCCGAAACGGACGGCTTCGCGGAGAACCTCCACGAGATGAGACCGCACCTGCGGGACAGCCAGACTCATGCGGGCGACAGGAGTGCCATCGCGATCCACGCAGCGCCAGTTGGGATGCATCTGGTAGAACCGGCTGTTGAAAAAATCGGAGAAGGGTTCGGAGTGGACCCATGCAGCAGGACGCAAGCCGACATGAACCTTCAGACCGGCACTGTGCGCTCCCTGGATGAGGACTCTCGTCGGGTTGATGCCTTTGCGAGCGAGCTCGCGGATGGCCTCGGCGTAAAAGCGGTCGCCGCGGCGGGGAAAGACGGTGAGGTTCTGGCCGCACATCTCGCCGACCTTCGACGGATAGTTGACCATGTCGGCGCCGCCCATTTGAAGGATGAGGGTATCGAAGTCCGTGCCGCGATAGATTTCCACTTCCGGGAGCAGCGCCTCGATGGAGGTTGGACGGCGGGAATAGATGAAACTGAACCCGTCTATGGTTGTTACGAGCTTGTGAGTCGATGAATCCTGCCTGTCGGTCTTGAAGGCGGCGACCTCATCTGACGTGAGCGGGACCAACTTGACGTAGGCAATCCCGCAACTGCGTCCCTGTCCGCCGGACTCCTGTGCGATGAGGAGGGACTGGTCCGTCAGGTCAGCGACCTTGAAGAACGTTTCCTCGATCTGTCCCGCCGTTCGGGTCCGAGGGACGTATGCCGGATCGCTTGTGAGACGAAGCAACGCATGGCAGCCGAGCACCGAGGGATCGGCGAGACCGACATACACAGCGTGCCAGCCGTTGGTGTTCAGCGGAAGGGTGAGGGGAGGGGCGTTGGCTTCGTCAGAAGCCCAGAGCATTCTGCCCTTCAGCGTCCCCGCCTCGTAATCCATCAGTTGCCAGCGACCCTTTGCGCTTTTGGGTGACAGAACTCTCTTGGGAGCGCAAAGCCCCATGTCCGTGATGACCACAGGGCTGAAGCCGTTGCGCCACTCGGCGGCGAACGCCCCGCTCCGTAATGGCGCGTCAGCGAGAGAAATGTCGTCAAAATCAAATTGCCCCGCATTGAAATGGGCGGTGACGGTCACGCGGATCTTTTCAATGGGCCACTGGTTTTTTGGGATGAGGCGGACCGAGAGCCGCTTCCAATCATATGTGCCAGGTGGGATATCCACGTAAGCGTGGGTCGTATCCGCGTAAGGCCGGTCCTTGTAAAGGATGTGGAAGTAGAAACGGGCGTATTCCTTCCGGTTGTCGTCCGTATTGATCTGGAGTTTGTTGGCGCGAAACCATCCGGAAGCCATGTAGTGGCGCGTGGGCAAGCCGGCGACTTCCTGCTGCCACGCGACGCTCTGGCCGTCGCCCGCCACGCGCATGGCAGTCTTTCCGCCATGTGGCGCTTCGGCCGCAAGAGGCGTCTTGACCCGGCCAGCAGTGAGCTTCCACCCGGCTGGCGTATTGGCAGTGTCGAGTTGCTCGAACCCGGGATTTCGCAGAAGATTCTTCTGAGATTGGAGTGCTGCTGCCGGTTCCGCCATCACGACAGGCGCGACCAAGCACATCCAGCCAGCGGCAGCCAAGACAATGAGCAACATCTTCATGGTGACTCTATACTTCAACTGCATCGTGCTCGCCTGGTCGAGACGATACTTCTGGGCCGCGTTTGGCCACCGGATCGAGCGAATGAGAGGTTCACGATGATTTGAGGAATCGCGGCAACTGTTTGTCGCGGAATGCGGCGAGCTTCGGATTGGCTGATTGCCGGAGCGCGTCAAGCGGCAGCAGCAGCTCCCACTGAAAGCCGTAACGCCGGGCTGCCGTTTCAGCTTCTCTGGACTGAATGATCGTCAGAGCGGCCTTCAGAAACGTGACGCACTCGCGTCCTTTGCGCGCGTCGTTCCTGGCAGCGGCGACCTTGTCGGCGAGATAGGCGCGCAAGCACGGGATCAGGATGTTCAGATGGACTGCGTCGTTTCGGTCAGCCTGATTCAGGCAGACAGTCAGATGGACTTTCTCCTTGAGCAACAACAGCGGATGGATGACGCGGAAAACCCGGCCTTCGTGCTCGACTTGCACCGCCGATTGGCGGATGTCGCGAAGAGGCAGTCGGGCGTGACGCAGTGCAAACAGGACGTGAGCGTGTCCCTTGGGAAGATAGACGGTGCCGGACAGAGGCGAGTCGGTCTTGGCGAAAGGGTCGGTGACGTGCGTGGGACAGTCGGTGGCTTGGCCGAGTTTGCGGACGAAAGCGCGTGAGCCAAGCAGGTCGAGGTCTTCGGTGAGGCAGGGCAGGAGCAGGCGGAGTTCAGGTTCCGCTGGCGCGAATTTCTCTCCGTAAAGCTCGACGGCTTGTCCGCCAATAATGACCGGCGAATCCTCGCCACAATCCTGGAGGTGGGGCAACAGGTCGCCGAAGTCCCTCAGCGACCGGGCTTGCTTTGGTGGAGGCATCGGAGGAGTGCGCGGTCTGCGGCGTCGGTATTGCGAAACGTTGTCGCCCCGGCGAACCAGAAACTGCGGTCGCGCAGTTGCTGTGGAGTCGCCTGGCCTGTGGCCAAGGCGCGGCTATTTCGGCGACGCCGTTCCACGTCCTGACGGCACACCGTCTTCCACAGCATCTCTGGTTTGATGGTTTGTGCTGGCACGGCTTAAGCCTAGCAACTTGGTTGGTGAAAGCAACCGATTCCTTATCAAGAGCAAATCTCCTGCGCGACGCGAACACGGCGAATCACTTCAACTGCATCGTCCCCGCCTGATCGAGCCGCCAATTCTGGCGAAGCGTGCCTTCATAGCAGCGCCAGACGCTGTCTTCGGCGCGGAAGGTGCCGAGGTTGAAGGCGATCTTCTGCTTCGGCGCGGGTTTCAGGCCGATGGCGTCCCACGGAATGGCCCATTCGTAACGACAGCCGCTCTTCCAATCGCCTTTCGTCTTGCCATAGGGCTTGGCGCAGAAACGCACGGCCTTGCCGAGCCGCTCGGCGGCGTCGGCGGGCGCACCGGCGAGGGTGACGCTTTCAAATGTGCCGCCAGCGAAACCGTGGACGACGAAGTTGACGGGCTTGCCGTCGGGCGTCTTGCCGGCGATGCAGACCTCCGCACCGTCGTCTTTGCCCCATTTGGAACCTTTGCTGAGCTTGGTGATGTCAAAGAAAACGACGTTCACCGCGACGTAGAGGCACTGGTCGTCATAGGCGAGCTTGGCGTACACCGGCGCGCCACTGGCGCTCCAGCGCGATGGTTCGCGTTCAAGGTGCAACAATGCGTGAGGCCATTCGTCCCAGCCGATCTCGCCATCGAGAACCGGTGGTTGCGCAACTCGTTCGACGGCGACGGAGTAGGTCCGACGCGCGGGCGCTTTCGCTGGCGGCATGGCCGGGGTGATCGTGAACGCCTGTGGCGCGCCGGTTTTGTCCACGCCGCTGCGGAAGACGACGTTGTTGGTCCAGAGCTTGACGGCGCTCGGCGGAGTGACAAGAAGCTCACCGGGTGCGAACAGCGTGTTCCCCTGAAACGTGATGTCGCCGGAGCGTGCGAGCGACAGCGTCATATTGGTCGCGGCGATGAAGACATTGTCGCGGATCATGGTGTTCCGGGCGATGTGATTGTGGATGGGGCGTTCGACGCCGACGGAGACGTTGCGCTCGATAACGCAATCCCGCGCGCCTTCATCGAGGTAGTAGGACGAGATGCCGTAGCCTTCGCCCATCTTCACCACGTCGCGGACGATGTTGCCGCGCAGGATGCAACGCGACATGCTGCCGTAAATCGCAGCGCCGTCCTGCAGCTCGCGCATAACGCGGTAGATCAGGTTCTCCTCGAAGACGTGGCCGCCGCCGCTGCCGATCATGCCGCTGTAAGGCGCGTCGTGGACTTCGTTGCGGCAGACCTGGAAACCCTTCTCGCCCTTGTCCCAGCCGCGCGTGGATACCGAGAGCGCGACCGCGCTTGGATAATACAAACCGACGTGATGGACGTGGTTGCTCGCGATGAGTGTGGTGGAACCTTCCGCCTTGATGCCGCAAGCGCCGATGTGATGGATGTGGCTGTCGCTGATGCGGCAATCGGTGACTAACCTCGCCACGATGCCTTGGCCACCGACGTTGCAGACTTCGAGCTTCTCGAACACACATTGCCGCGCGCGCTCGACGCTAAGCGCGCCCTCGAACGCGTAGGCGCCGAATCCACCGGACTTCAGCGGCGTGGTCGTTGCCTGAATCGCGAGTCCTCGCAACGTGATCTTTTCCACCGGCTGTTTCGCGTTGCCGGCGATTCGGATCATTCGTTCCAGCCGCGGCGCGACGACCTTGGCTTTCGTCATATCTTCACCCGGCAGAGGCCAATACACCACACGCCCTGCGGCGCGGTCGAGATACCATTGACCCGGTTGGGTCATGCCTTCGCACGTGTTGAAGACCGCGTATTTCTTCACGCCAAACGCGCCCGGGGGCGATTTGGCCGCGGGGGTCAGAAGCAGCGCGTGGCGATCCGTGTCATTGCGCGCGACACCGCAGAGCGACTCGTCCCACATGTGATAGACGCGCACCTCGGCGTTCCTGGGTTCGAGCGTCGCTGGAATGTCCTTCGGGTCGTAGATCATCGTCGTCAACTCTTCTTGTGTCGGCTTGCGCTCCCAGCCGCCACCGACCGACGACAGCCAGCGCACGTCAAACACGCTCTTGTGAAGTAACGTTCCCGTTTCCGGCAACCGCGCCCGCTCCGGCATCCGCCCATTCACGACCAGCGCGCGGAAATCCCACGTACCCGCCTTCACGTCCGGCAAGTCTGCGCACCAGAACTTCTCGCCATCACGCCGCCATCCAGTTACGAGAGTGCCGCCATAAATCGTGACCTTGCCGCCGTCGCTCGCTTCAATCGTCAGCCCGTTGTCCCGCGCGTCGAGTTCCAGCATCTTCGTCAGAAAATGGTCTCCCGCCGTCAAAATGATTCGGTGGGGTCCAGCACCCGCTTTTCGCGCCGCATCGCGCGCAGCCTCCAGCTTCGCAAATGGTTTGTCCTTGGTGCCGGTGTTGGTGTCGTCACCTTTGGGGGCAACGTAGAAGTCCGTGGCTGTTGCGGTGGAAAGAAGACCCGCGCCAGTCAGCAGCAGTGCGGTGAGCGAGAGGACGTGAGCATGTTTCATAGTAAGGAGGACAGTTTATACTGGATTGACTCGATGTGGAACAAGTGTGCTGTGAACAAGCGATAGGGCAATCGCGCTGTGCTGCGTTGGGGCTGGCAATGATTTCCGTTGGTGTTGAAGCTGAATTGACTCAGAAGATGGGGCAACCTCTTTCTATCGTATTTCGGCAGGCTGCAACGCCAGCCATGCTTGCATCTGATAGCTACAGGCACATTTTGCGGAACCATCGGGGACGAGCACCATGCCACCGGCGGGGATTGCGTTGAACCAGCAGCTTGGCCGGATGCCGCCGAAGTTCTCCGTGCCGGCTGCACGGGAGAGATCACGATAAGCGAGTGTCGCGGAGCGGAAGAGCATCAGATGCCGGCTGGCCGCGATCTGGCCGCAACCATGGGATCTTTCGAGTTTCCACGGCACCTCCTCACCGGTCTTGATCTTCCACGCGCCACCCTCCGCGTAGATGATGTCATCGTTGATGATCGGGCGCGTCTTGTAGATGGCGGCTTTGTCCCAGATTCGCTGGCCACTGGAAGTGCTGAATGCCGCCATGCGTCCGCCAACCTCGGACGGGAGCTTGAAGAAGTTGTGTTTCACACCCTGGTAGAATATCAGCAGCGCTCCCTGTTTGGAGCTGACCGCCAACTGCGTTCCAAAAATGTCGTCGGTCGTCTTCCATAGCAGCGCGCCGCTGTGGACGTCCAATGCCACAAGCGTGCCGCCGGGTTGTTCGCCGGGCTTCAGCAGCGCACCTGTCTTGCCGTTCGGTTTCGGGGCGGTGATGCGATCGGCCAGCGCCAGCGGGCGGTCAATCAGGTAGAGCCGGCCATCGGCGATCGCGATGGCGTTGTTGCGCAACGAGTGTTCGGGTTTGTATTGCCACCGCAGCTTGCCACTCTTCGCGTCAAACACGAACAGCAGCACCGACTCGGTTCGCATCCGGATGCCTTTATAGCGCGGGCTGACGGTATGCTCGTCATTCAACGCGGTCCCGAACACCAGCCCGTCTGCATGCGCGACAAAGCCCCAGTTGCGGTTCGAGGACGCGCCAGACGCAGGCGTTGTGAATTCAGCCAGTTTCCTGCCGGTTGCAAGATCGAGCTTCAGGCAGCGTTGCCCGGTCCGCACGAACACGGAGTCATCACCCAGACAGAAATTGCTGCCACTGTCGCCGACACCGACATCATGGTGAACACCGTCCCAGTCGCTCAGGAGTTTTGGGATGGGGTAGGTCCACAGTGGCTGGCCGTTGTAGGCGTCCATGCCGCAGAGACCTTGCACGCCCTCGACGACCAGTACGCCGCGGTTGAACAACGGCGCGGGAGTCTGTGCATGACGATCCGGGAGTTCCATCGCTCCGTCGTGATACCAGGAGATTTCCAACGGCCCGCGCACGAGTGCATCGTCGGAGCAGAGCGTGTTCGCCGCGTTGGAATTCTGGTGAGTCCATAGTCCTGCGCCCTCCAGTGGGCCGCGGCGGCGCACTTCCAGTTTTCCGGGGGTTCCCACACAGAGGACACCACCGGCGGGATGCTGCCATTTCTCGACCATCTCCTTGTCGGGTTGTGTGGAGGAAACTATCAGGTCGGCGAAGTAATGTGGGAACAACGGCCCATTCAGCTTGCCTTCGATAATGGTCACACGGTTACCATAGACGCCGGCATCGGCCAGCATCCGCCTCGCTTGGTTCACCTTGGCGGCGTCACTCTCGATTCCGATGACATGCAGCTTGGACTTGCGAACCAGCGCCAGCGCCAGCCGTCCGTCTCCGCAACCGACATGGAGGCAGAATCCCTCGCGGACGCCGCTTTTCTGCAAAATCTCCTTCGCCGCCAGAACCGTGTCAGCGCCTTCGGCAGACGGCTTGGAGGTCGGCGGTGATTTGCTGGCCAGCGGCTTGGCCCTCTTCCCTTCGCCAAAACAGTAAACCACGCCTGTTGTCGTCGAGACCAGCAGCGTGCCCCGCGCCGTAGCTAATCCAACCGCATTGCCCTCCACCTTGCGTGTCCAGCGAACCCGGCTTTCCTTCAAGTCCACAATCGCGACGCTGTTCGTCGAGCCGCAGACAGCTTCGTCACCGGCTGCGATGACTTCGCACGTGCGTTCATAAGCGGCTGCCATGAACGGCATGACGCTGGCGCCGAGACGCTCCACATCGGGGCGTGCTTGCGCCAGGACACGCTCCAAGCCGGTTTGCTGGGCCACGACGGGGTCGGCGTTCTTGAAGATGATGTCGGTGCGGAACAACGGCTTCAGCGATTTGAGCGTCTCGGAGGCGAGGGCGGCGCGGCGGACGGCATCACTCTCGGGTGACAGGTCAACTTGTGCATGCTTCTTCAGCCCGCGCGAACGCATTGTATTTCCCTTGCGGTCACGAGTCTCGACCTCACCCCAACGATAGGACAGCAGTTGAGAACCGGTGAACTGCAAGACGCCCTCGGGACCAACGCTGAACACCCCACGGCCCGCGCGGGCGGCGAGCTTGCCGGTCGCTTGTTCGAGGAAACAGCCGCCGTTGACGACGAATGTGTCGGCAACCAGCGCACGTGACCCTCCCATGGAACCGTTCTCCTGCAACAGGTAATGCTCCAGTTCACCATCCACTCGCCGGAACGCCGCGGGCACTGCGCGTCCTGTTGGCACGAGCAAGTGATCGCCCGCGGCCAGCAGATAACCCTGTGGCGCGACGCCGCTGTAAGCGTTTGCACCGCCATGTGGCTGGGACATGAGCATTTGACCGGTGCGATCATTGGTCCAGACAACGCGACCGGTTTTCGCGTCCAACGCATGGATGTAAACACCGCCGCTGGGCCAGATGCCGGCCGCGTAGTAGACCGTGTCTCCGACAACCACCGGTCCACCGCGGGCCGGCCAGCGCGAGATCATCCGCTCGTTGCCGAGGCACATTCTTGCGTCAGGCCCGCCGCGGTGTTTC
>Ga0265297_10012583_pt1 | contig 10123 bp, 11 predicted proteins | sample Munlanlwell13791_FD_192502 | JGI IMG/M metagenome (GOLD analysis project Ga0265297, IMG submission 192502) | Leachate microbial communities from a municipal landfill in Southern Ontario, Canada - Leachate well 137-91 | ecosystem: Engineered > Solid waste > Landfill > Unclassified | place...
CAGGATTTTTATAAAAAAAACTGGTCCAGCCGGGTTATTTTTACTTATGATTCAACTAAGGAAATTCCTCAGTTAAAGGGTATGAAGGGTGAAATCAGGCGTTATGTGCCTCAAAATAAATTTCCAGTTTTTGCAGACATTATAATTTACGGTAATAAAGTTAGCATGATAACTTTAAAGCACTCGTTAATCGGCATTATTATTGATAATGAAGAAGTGGCAGCGACTATGAGAACATTATTTAATCTGGCCTGGGACTCAGCTGAAAAAAATTAAATTAATTAGAAAAGCGGTCCACTTTTCGTGGACCGCTTTTTGATTTTTTAGACGGTCATCATTCTTTTCGGCATCTTTCTACGCAAACGCTTTTTTCCCAAACAGGCATCCTGATGATATGTCCGTCATCAGATGATTGTCTGTTTTAAAACATCTTTGTTTCCAATGTTTTGCTTTGAAATTTGCCAATGATTGATTCGCTAATAAGCGATACCGTCTCGCCGATCAGTATTTACTAACAGGCGAAAACTGGATAGTCGGTCAGGAAACCGCCGCGGAGAAACCCTCCGCGCAGGAAGCCGCCGCGAAGAAATCCACCGCGCAGAAATCCTCCGTTGAGGAATCCACCGAGGAATCCACCGCGCTGGACCAGAAATCCGCCGGTAAACATCTTGTACATCTTTTTCATAGCTGCTACTCCTCAATTCTTGTGATTTGGTTAGTTGTTAACGGTTGGTTGTTCCAGATATTGGTTTCTTTGTTCTGTGTCAGGTCATTGATTCACCTCCTTTGCTGATATAAGTAGAACAGCATAGTTTATCATAAATAGTAAATTTTGTCAAGAGTTGCTAACAAACATGAAAACCTAAATTAATTCTAAAAATAAAATTTATTAGATAAATTGGCTAATATTAGTTAATTAATTTAGGTATAATATTGACATTTTTATAATTTCTGCTATACTAAAATATTGTTAATTAAACCTGACAAGGAGGATGTCGTGAGTCACTTTGAAACAAAGGGAGAGCGGCGTGAAAGTAAGCGCCAAAAGGCCAAATACGGCCACAAGGGCGGAGGAATCAGCCATCAGATTGACCGGATGAAACAGAATAAGTTTTATTCCGGTGAATCCAAAGCACTGAAACGTCGTCGCCATATAACCATTAGCATAAAGGGTCAGAAATGACCCTTTATTTTTTTAAAAATAAAATAAGCCCCCGGATTATTCCTGAGGCTTATGTTTTCCTTTCCTTATTGCTGTTTGTCGGACGACTTTTACTTGATGTAAAAGCGTGCATGTTTTTCTCCTGTTTGGAATTTTGCTCTTGAGAAAAAGACTCGAGAAAAAGTCTTTGTTTGGGCAACAATCTTGAGATTAGATCGGCTCTTATCATTTTACTTATTTATAGACTGGAGCAAGGGTCTATATGGATAGAAGAAATCAGACGTATCAATAACTAATTAGTTAGCCACCGCCTGGGCAATGACTAATTGGATGAAGACGATGTTTAGTGCAGGTGTAATAATACGAGTAATTTCTTCTGCAATTCTCTACATGATCACAAAATAGGCGTGTTTCCATTACCAGTCTGTTAAGTAGTCTTTTTGCCTTTGATAAGCATTTAAAGGCAAGGACGCCTTAACTATGGTTCCGAAAAATAATCCTCTCATTTGACACCTCCTTTATAGGGTGTGGGTTGATAAATATATTATAACACAAAACTAATGATTTTTATCCACAGTGCTTTGTAATTTTTGTTAAAATCTTTTATAATATACATATCTATGACCGATCCGAAAAAAATATTTTTTACTAATCTTTCTGACTTAAAGAAAAGTTTAGATAACGCCGGAGAAAATACCGGCTATGTTTTAGATATGAATAGTAAAGATGATGGTTTATTTACTGAAGATTATGAAGGCCAGTTATCAGTTGATGTTTATGAAAAAGGAGATAATTTAATTGTTAAATCCACTATTGCCGGTGTGAAACCTGAAGATTTAGAAATTTATATTCATGATGATATGCTGACTATTCGCGGTAAACGGCAAAAAGAAGAAACCATTAACAAAGATAATTATTTTTATCAGGAATGTTATTGGGGCGGTTTTTCCCGATCTTTAATCTTGCCAACAGAAGTTCAGTCTGATAAAATTGAAGCGGTTTTGAAAAATGGCGTTTTAACCATTATTTTACCTAAAGCCAATAAATCAAAACTGATTAATATTAAAGTAATTAATGATTAGTGGTTATGAATATTATTATCGATCGTTTTGAAGGGGATAGAGTTGTTTTGCTTTTTCCTAATCGTCAGCAGGTAATTGTTAATCGTAGTGATCTGCCAGCGACGGTTAAAGAAGGCGATACTTTACGGCTAAATTTAGCAGGTTCAAATGATGAACAGGCTAAAGCTGTCTTAAATGAGATTTTAAAACCCAATGTTTAATATTTTTAAGAAAAATCCAGAATCAAGTTCAAAATGGCCAAAATTATTTTTAGCCATTTTTTTGCCTTTGCTCCTGATAGTGATTTTGGGTGCCAGCGCGGTTGGGGCTTATGAATATTATTTTAAGGATAAGGTCGTTAAAGGTGTAATGTTGGGTGATATTTCTTTGGCCGGCAAAAGCCAGTCTGAAATTTCTAGTATCATCAATAAAAAAATTGATGAAATTTCAGGCCGCGGTCTAGGTTTTAGCTATCAGAGCAAATTAGTAACAGTAGAAAGTTCGGTTTCCGCTATTAATAATCCGGATTTAACTATTCAGATTTTATTTTTTGATGCAGAGAAAATGGCTAGTCTGGCTTTTGAGTATGGCCATAGCCCTGATTTAGTGACTAATTTAAAAAATCAGGCATTAGCCTTGGCCTTTGATTATCAAGTGCCTCTAAAATTTGAATTGAATAAAGTTGAGCTAGAAAAAGTTTTAAAGTTAAATTTTTCGGAGTTGGAAAATCCGCCGAATAATGCCAGTTGGCAAATTGATGATCATGATTATGTAACCATTGCACCAGAAAAAAATGGTACTAGTTTTGATTATCAAAAAGCCATGATGCAAATGGAAGCTAATATTAATTTGGATGAGATCGAGCCAGTTGCTTTAGATTTAATCGCCAAAAATGCCCAGATTACTTATGCCGATCTTTTGGCGCAAAAAAGTAATTTGGAAAAATTTTTAGCTGATCATGATAAATTGACTTTAACTTATGTTAATGAATATAAAAAAGAATTTAGCTGGGAAATTGAAAAAAAAGTTTATCAGAAATGGTTATCGGTTTGTTTAATGAATGGTAATCTAAATTTATGTTTTGATGAAGGTTCTTTACGGCAAAAATTGGACAGTATTTCATCTGAAATTAATATTGAACCGCAAGATGCTAAATTAGTCATGGCCGATAATGTTGTTAAAGAATTTCAACCTTCTAAAAATGGTGTTGAGCTGGATTTGGATAAATCAATTGAAACAATTAATCAGCAGGCTTTTAAGGAAAATAATTTGACCATCGGTTTAATTACTAAGATTTGGGAACCTAAAGTGGCGACTGGTGAAACTAATGATTTGGGAATTAAAGAAAGAATTGGCCTAGGGCATTCTAATTTTAGCGGCAGTCCGACTAATCGCCGGAAAAATATTGCCGTTGGTTTAAAAAAATTAAATGGTTTACTGATAAAACCGGATGAAGAATTTTCTGCTATGAAAAATTTGGTGCCAGTTACTGGCGCTAACGGTTATCTCGAGGAATTAGTGATTAAGGGCAATAAAACGATTCCGGAATTTGGCGGTGGTTTGTGTCAGATTGGTACTACTTTATTTAGGGTGGCTTTGGATGCTGGTTTACCCATCACCGAACGCCGGCCTCATTCTTATCGTGTCACTTATTATGAACCGGCTGGTATGGATGCTACAATTTATGATCCGCATCCGGATTTAAGGTTTAAAAATGATACTGGTCATTATTTAATGTTAACCGGCTTTATTGATGGTAATGATATCTATTTTGAATTATGGGGAACTAGTGATGGACGTAAAGCAGAAATTTCCAAACCATCAATTTATAATATTACTTCTCCTGGTCCGACTAAAATTGTTGAAACTTTAGATTTAGCCCCTGGCGTAAAGAAATGTACTGAGCGCGCTCATAATGGTGCAGATGCTTCATTTACTCGCACTATTACTTTTACTGACGGGCGGGAAATTATTAAAGAAACTTATAACAGTCATTATGTACCCTGGCAGGCAGTCTGTTTAGTGGGCGTAGCTGCGCTGACCGAGCCGACTCCTGAAACCCCGACTGAACCAGTCATTCCTGAATAAATAAACGATTACGTCACAGGGAATGTAAGACTTTAGTCTTACCCTGTAAAGCTAAAGCTTTACACTCCTGATAAACGTAATCGTTTTTTATTTACTATTTTTAATATTTTAGCTATGATATCAATATACCAATCCCCAATTTCAAATTTCTAATTACCAATTTCCCAAAATATGGATACCAAAAATCTCGCCATCATGTTCACAGACATGAAAGGCTTTACTACATTATCTTCTACTCAATCCCGCGCTCAACTGCAGCATCTGCTTGATTTGCAAGATTCTTTAATGCGGCCGGTTTTTAAGTTATTTGGCGGTCGTGTTGTTAAAACTATCGGCGATGCTTTTATGGTTGTTTTTGAAAGCCCGACCAATGCGGTTTTATGTGGCATGAAAATTCAGGAAAATATTCTTAATCATAATGCTATTGCCCCTTCCAGCGATCAGTTTGAGGTCAGAATTGCTGTTAACGCGGGAGAAGTAAGCATTAATGCTGATGGAGATGTGTTTGGGGAGGCGGTAAATATTGCCTCCAGAATTGAAAGTATTTCCGAACCCAATGAGGTGTATTTTACGGAATCAGTTTATTTATCCATGAATAAAAATGAGATTCCAACGGCTGATGTAGGTGAACGCCATCTTAAGGGCATTCCTCAGGCAGTTAAGGTTTATAAAGTTTTGCAGGAAAGGACTACTTTAATCATGAATAAAATGAAGAGAGAACAATTAGCTCAGGAACATGCTAATTTATCAAAGAGCGACATTCATAATGCTGAACCAAAAGAAGCGACTATTTCTAGTAGTTCAGTGCCGGTCGACCCTTTTCTAAAGAAAAACAAGAAAGCTTTAATCATAGCTTCTATCGTTATTGTTTTGGTTATCATTTTTTTCGCCGTCGCTAATACAATTAATAAATTTAGTGAAAAAATTGAAAAGCTAAATCAATTAACCAATAATACTAATTCAGTTAATATTAATAACGATTTAATTAAACAGCCGAATGATTTTCAGATTAAGCAACCCCTAATTAATCAAAACATTGAACCACAAATAAATAATCAGACTTTTAGCTTGGCTGAAGTTATCACTAAAGCGCAAGATTTGACCGCTCAAAAGCGTTGGCCTGATTTAATTAACTTTTTAAATCCAGTAGTTGATTTATCTTATCCTAATTGGACTGATGTTGAAAAACAAAAATTTCGCGATTTGATTAAAAACATTATGGAGCAGGTCCCGGCTGATTCCCCACCGCTACAAGCCTTAAAAAATATCTTAAATCGGTCGAAATAATAAAAACGCCCCTCCGCTCACAAGCGGAGGGGCGTTTTAGTATGTCACACTGAGGCTCCCGAAGTGTGACATTTTAAGTCATGGTTTGGTTCGACAAGCTCACCATAAACTCTTAAAACCCTGTCCTGAGCTTGCCGAAGGATCACCATGAAATTTATTTTGATACAAAAAAAACCGACAAGAATCTGCAGACAAGAAAACTATCAGAGGGAATTATCTAGCCGGAGCCGGATAGAGACCCACTCATAGTTCCCATGCTTATCGTGTCTGCAGGTTCTTGTCGATTTTCAAGCAACTTAAAAGGGGACTACTATTACCCCTCTTCAGCTTGATAGTTCATTCTATCATAAGTAAAAATATTTGTCAATAGAGACGAAAAAAACCGCTAAGATCAAAGTAAAAGCCCCATACGAGCACTGCTCTTGTATGGGGCTTTGGGAGAACTAAAAAGTTCAGGTGGTCAGGGATTGTTTGCCAATCCGAGCCTGGCGTCTGCTGGCGAGTTTGCGGATTTTCTTTTTTTCCGTATCCAGCGCTGCCAGGGTTTTTAAGACGTCGTTTTTCTTGGTGACTTTTTCTTCTGCCGAATTAAATTTCGGCGGCTTCTGGGGCGATTTTCCCCGAGAACCTCCCTTAACGGGAAACAAATCAACATCATCAAAACTGCCAACTAAAACGATCTTTTTACGAGACATGTCGCTCCTCCATTTTGTGGGTTAAGATGGCGAACTACCGTAATTACAAAATATTATTTTTTAATGATTTTGTCAATTAAGCCGTATTTCAAAGCTTCTTCAGCAGACATAAAATTATCGCGGTCAGTATCACGTTCCACTTTTTCAATGGTCTGGCCAGTATGTTTGGCCATGATTTTATTCAATAAATCTTTGGTTTTTAAAATATGCTCAGCACGAATTTTAACGTCAGTGGCCTGGCCTTCTGCGCCACCCATGACCTGGTGAATCATTACTTCAGAATTAGGCAGGCAGAATCTTTTGCTTTTAGCGCCAGCAGCTAATAAGAAAGCACCCATAGAAGCAGCAATACCAATACAAATAGTAGAAACATCCGGTTTGATGTATTGCATGGTGTCATAAATAGCTAAACCAGCAGTAACTGAACCGCCTGGTGAATTGATATATAAACTAATATCTTTTTTAGGATCCTGACTGGCTAAGAATAATAATTGAGCGATAATGGCATTGGCCACACCGTCATCAATAGGTGAACCTAAAAAGATAATGCGGTCTTTTAGCAAGCGGGAATAAATATCATAAGCTCTTTCACCGTATGAGGTTTTCTCAATAATTGTTGGGATAAGGTATTGGCTTTTAGTCTCTTGATTATTTTTTGTCATAATTTTAAATTATAAATTGTAATTATAAATTATACTATATACATTATAAATTTATCATAATTTACTGAATCTGCCAACCTGTCGCTGTCTCCACTAGTCGTCCATTGATTCTAAATCCCGCTGCTTTTCTGTGGCCACCACCGCCAAACATGGCTGCCAGTTTAGAAACGTCAACATCATCACGAGTTGTTCGAAAACTGCCTTTAATGACATTGTTATCTTTTTCCTGCAGGATTAAAATTGCTTTGACGTTATTTAAAGAATTTAAGAAGTTAGCCATACCATCAAGACTATCTTCTTCAATATCAAAATCAGAAAAATCCTGCTGGCGAATTACCGTATAGCCAATGCCATAGCGTTCGTTTAATTGTAGTCGGTCAAAGATTTGGCCCCATAATTTAAGGGCATTAATCTTTTTGTTGCGAATAATCGCATCAGTTACCTGGGTGATGCGTGCGCCCTTTTTTAAAAGTTCAGAAGCAATTTTAAGAGAATCATTAGTCGTGCCTGAATTAGTAAAGTTCATGGTATCAGTAATAATACCGGTTAGTAGGCAAGTGGCAATATCTTTATCTATCTCCTGGCTATGATACTGTAAAAAATTGTAAATTATTTCACTGGTTGAGGAACTTTGAGGCATGACCAGATTATGATGGCCATAGTTATTATTTGAGATGTGATGATCAATATTAACTAATTGGTAATGATCGTGAGCGTTTAATAGTTCGACAATACCGGTGCGATCAATATCTCCGCAATCTAAAGCAATAATTAAATCAAATAGCTCTAAATTTAATGGTATTTCTGCTTGCCCCGAGCCAGGTCGAGGGGTAATAATCTGTTCAATTCTCGGAAGGTAGTCAAAATATTTAGCCGGTACTGTTTTATTGAAGACTGTATGATTTTTTTGGAATTTATCTAAAAATAGAGAGATAGCTAAAGCTGAGCCAAGAGCATCGCCGTCAGGATCATAATGGGAGACAACCAAAATATTATTTGCATTTTGAATTTGTCGATAAATTGTAGGGGCATTCTGGTGCATAACCGATGCGAATTTTTAAAAGCAGTGCGCTGAGTCTCCCCTCCTGCGAAGGAGGGGACAAAGGGGTGGTGTTTTTATCAGGCACCCCTCTCAATCTCCCCTTCTCAGGGGAGACTTTTGGTCCTCCTCCTTTACAAGGAGGAGAAACAGAGGAGGTAGCGATTGTTTATTACCTCACCCGAACCTCTCCTTATAAAGGAGAGGAGATAAAGAGCACTGCTTTTATGCGAATGATGCGAATTAATAATCTTTTAAGCATTCGCATGATATTATCATTCGCTTTTAATTGAGTCAAGCAGTTTATCTATCTCTGAGGCATAAACCTCATTTTCGTCGATAATAAATCTGAGCTTAGGAGTAAACTTAGTCATCATTTTTTGGGCTAAGACTCGCTGAATTCCAATCTTTGAGGCTTCCAGTTTCTTTAAAATTGTTCCTCTCTGGCTTTCAGGAATAATGGAAACAAAGACCCGAGCATATTTGATGTCCTTAGAGGTTTCAACCTTAGTGACAGTAATTAGGATATCCCGGGAAATATCAACCTCCTGCTCAATGATTTGGGCCAGGTATTGCATGATGAGGGAGTTTAGTTGGTCTACACGATTTGGCATAGATTAGAGATTTTAGATTAAAGATTATAGTTTTGATTGTTTATATTGGAGTATAACATTAGAAAGGGATTTTGGCAATGAGTGCAATATAATGACGCTTGCCTTTTTATGATAAAAATGTAATATTATAAAATTAGGTTAAAAAACCAGTAATTTTAAAAGAGAGGAAATAGCCATGGGCGCCAAGAAAAATGTGATTGTTGAATTTGTGAATTCTGGTAAAAGCCTGTCTTCGCAGGAGGGCAGGATTTTGCTGATGGAGACTGAACGTTCAATAATTGAGCAGGCGGCCAAAGATCAGAGAATTAAAATTGCTCTTAAACTAGTACTGAGTGATGGTCCCGAACCTGTTCTTCATCGTAAGCTTCTTTTGGCCATGGCCAAAAGATAATCAACAAAATGCTCCGGCACGAAAATCGTGTCGGAGTTTCTGTTTAATTTAAGTTTTTAAAATTCCAATTACAACTTACCACATGCTACCATCAACTCCCAACTCTAATCTGTTAACTCCCAACTTTAATCTATCAACTGTCAACTTTAATCTAAAATCTACCAACTTTAATCTAACATTAGCCTAAAACCCTTGTGGATAGGGAACATATTGACAGGATTTTGGTAAAATGGTAGAGTGCTTATAGAAAGAAACAATCCACTAAGTCATAACCTTACTGTAGTGGAATATAGTAATTTAAGCTCATAACTTAATAATTTTTAATATAACTCGTCCCTGACGGGAGGGGGAATTTTTTATGTCTATTAAAAAAATTACTAGTAAAAAAGGCTCAGATTTAGCAATTAGTGATGAAACATTAGAGCCAATTAATTATAAAACAGCAACTCAAAAAATTGCTGAAAGAAAATTTTTGAGCGGCTATAAAGAGCCGGATTTTATTCCGGATTTAGTCGAAATTCAAAAAGATTCTTACAAATGGTTTTTTGATATCGGCTTAAAAGAACTTTTTGAAGAAATTTCTCCCATCAAAGATATGGGTGGCCGCAATCTGGAATTGTGGTTTGAAGATTTTTATCTGGATGAACCTAAATTTGATGAAAATACTGCTAAAGAAAAAAACATTACTTATGAAGCGCCTCTTCGCGTTAAGGTTGGTTTAAAAAACACCAAAGAAAAAATGAACCGCACCCAGGAAGTCTTCTTGGGCGATTTTCCGGTCATGACTGATCGCGGTACTTTTATTATCAATGGTATTGAAAGAGTTGTGGTCTCGCAGATTATTCGTTCTGCGGGCGTTTTATTTAATTCAGAATTTTTACGTGGCAGAAAATATTATGGCGCCAAAATTATTCCGAACCGCGGTGCCTGGTTGGAATTAGAAACTGATATTAATGATGTGATTTGGGTAAAAATTGATCGTAAAAGAAAAGTAGCCATCACTTCTTTAATGCGCGCTTTTGGTATTTCTTCCGATGAAGAAATCAGAGAAATTTTTAAAGACGCTGATGTAATCAAGGAAGGAGAACTTACATACATTGATGCTACTATTGAAAAAGATTTAG
>Ga0265297_10012584_pt1 | contig 10121 bp, 9 predicted proteins | sample Munlanlwell13791_FD_192502 | JGI IMG/M metagenome (GOLD analysis project Ga0265297, IMG submission 192502) | Leachate microbial communities from a municipal landfill in Southern Ontario, Canada - Leachate well 137-91 | ecosystem: Engineered > Solid waste > Landfill > Unclassified | place...
CGCTTTTGTAATTTACCTAATTGCCGCAACAGCCGAAACCAATCGCGGTCCGTTCGACCTTGCAGAAGCCGAATCGGAACTTACCGCCGGTTACCACACTGAATATTCAGGAATTAAATTTGCTTTTTTCTTCCTTGCCGAATATATGAACATGTTTATCGTGGCATCCATTGCTGCCACTGTTTTTTGGGGAGGATGGATGCCTTTTCACATCGGTGGATGGGAAGCATTTAACAATATAATGGATTATATACCACCATTTATCTGGTATATTGGAAAAACCTTTGTAATCATTTTTATAATGATGTGGTTCAAATGGACTTTCCCACGATTGAGAATAGACCAACTTCTTACTCTCGAATGGAAATATCTTCTCCCTATCAATCTTATCAATGTATTATTGATGGCTTTTATCGTACTCATGGGTTGGCATTTTTAACAGAGCTATGAACAGTATAATCAAATATATTACCGACGTTTATAAGGGAGTAATCTCCCTGCTGACTGGATTGAAAGTTACCGGAAAGTATTTTTTTAGTCCGAAAGAAATTGTTACCCAACAATATCCTGAAAACCGTATCGGGAAGAATACCCGGACGAAAAAAAAGCTGGAAATGTTTGAACGGTTTAAGGGTGAAATTGTTATGCCTCATAATGACAAGAATGAGCACAAATGTACCGGTTGTGGAATTTGTGAAATAAACTGCCCAAACGGTACTATTGAAGTAATATCGCAATTCAGGGTAAACGAAGAAGGCAAAAAGAAAAGGGAATTGGACAAACACATTTACCACCTGGGAATGTGCACATTCTGCGGGCTTTGCATTAAAAACTGCCCATCTACTGCCATAGCTTTTTCTCAGGAATTTGAACATGCCGTATTCGACAGGAGTAAGCTTACAAAAATTTTAAATAAAGAAGGTTCCACCTTAATGAAAGGAGTAGAGTGATGGGAATAACATCCAATCAGTTAATGTTTATAATCTTTGCCGGGATGATTGTCCTTTTTTCGATGCTTACCGTTACAAGCCGGCGAATATTACGGGCAGCCACTTATTTGCTTATTGTGCTTATTTCTACGGCAGGACTGTATTTTATGCTTAATTACCAGTTTCTCGCTGCCGTACAACTTACTTTGTATGCCGGAGGTATTGTTGTTTTGATAATTTTTTCCATTTTGCTTACCAGCCATATTAGTCAAAAGTTTGAAATTATTGCACTGAAGAAGAAACTATTTTCGGCTATTGCTGCCATAGCAGGGGCTGTATTGTGCATTACTTCTATACTTCAATTCGAATTTAAAGCTAACACAGCAGTTGAACAAGAAATAAATATGGATGTAATTGGGAAAAGCCTGCTTAATTATGGTGATAAAGGATATGTGCTTCCTTTTGAATTAATTTCTATATTGCTGCTTGCAGTTATGATTGGTGCCATTGTTATTGCTAAGAAACGTAAAGAATAATATAAAATATTTTTATATGAACGAAGGAATACCGTTACAATATTTTTTAATCCTCGGAACTATAATGTTTTTTGTAGGAATTTATGGATTTCTGGTGCGCAGAAACCTTATTACGATTTTAATGTCTATTGAATTAATTTTAAACTCAGTAAACATAAATTTTGTTGCGTTTAACAAATATTTATATCCCGACCAATTACAAGGACATTTTTTCAGCATTTTTATTATTGCCGTTGCAGCAGCCGAAGCATCGCTTGCTATAGCTATTATCATAAATATTTACAGGAGAATTGCAAGCATTAATGTGGAAGATGTTAGCGAAATGAAATATTAATTGTATGTATAATTACCATTTAACCAAAAAGTAAGAACAAACAATTTACTCGATATGATAAATTTCAGTTATACTATATGGATTGTTCTTATCCCGTTTTTAATGTTTTTGTTTCTCGGATTAACGGGACATAAACTCAAAGAACCCATTGCAGGTATTTTGGGAAGTATTGGCTTATTTACTTCAGCCGTACTATCGTATTTTACTGCATACCAATACTTTTTTAATATCGAAAAAATTGATGGCGCCTACCCAAAACTCATTGGCTTTAACAGCGTTTGGTTGAATTTTACCGAGCACTTGCATATTGACCTCGGCGTGATGCTTGATCCTATTTCGGTGATGATGCTCATAGTGATAACTACTGTGTCGTTAATGGTGCATATTTACAGCATAGGATACATGCACGGAGAAAAAGGATATTCACGATTTTTTGCTTTTCTCTCACTATTTAGCTTTGCTATGTTGGGTTTGGTAGTGGCAACCAACATTTTTCAGATGTACATTTTCTGGGAACTAGTTGGCGTTTCTTCCTATTTACTCATCGGTTTTTACTATGAAAAAGCTGCTGCAATAGCGGCATCTAAAAAAGCATTTATTGTAACCCGTTTTGCCGATTTGGGTTTTCTGATAGGGATATTAATACTGTCGTTCAATACAAAAACGTTTGATTTCATCACGCTTACCGACATTCATGGCAGTGCCATTGTTCAGGGAAGTTCTATCGCTTTTATGGGGTTATCTACTATGACATGGTCGCTGATTTTTGTTTTTATCGGTGGTGCGGGAAAGTCGGCAATGTTTCCTTTACACATTTGGTTACCCGATGCAATGGAGGGTCCTACGCCTGTTTCTGCTTTGATTCATGCTGCCACCATGGTTGTTGCTGGGGTTTACCTGGTAGCACGGCTCTTTCCGGTGTATGCCCTTGCTGCTCCCGAAGGGCTTGAGATAGTGGCTTATGTGGGAGCTTTTACCTCTCTTTTTGCAGCGGTTATTGCCTGTACACAGTTCGACATTAAACGTGTACTGGCTTTTTCTACCATGTCGCAGATTGGTTATATGATGCTTGCATTGGGCGTTTCAGGTTACGGAGGACATAATGGTTTAGGCTTTATGGCATCAATGTTTCATCTGTTTACCCACGCAATGTTCAAAGCCTTATTATTTCTGGGAGCAGGCGCCATTATTCATGCGGTGCACAGTAACTATATGAATGAAATGGGAGGCTTGCACAAACATTTGCCAATAACTCATCTTACTTTTTTGGTTGCCTGCCTTGCCATTTCCGGAATTCCGCCTTTTTCGGGCTTTTTCAGTAAAGATGAAATACTGGTGGCTGCATACGAACACAATAAATTGTTGTTTGTAGTAGAATACTTTGTGGCGGGACTCACCGCTTTTTATATGTTCCGGCTTTATTTCAGCATTTTCTGGAGAAAAAACACCCATTATCATCATTCACCGCACGAAGCACCCAAAGTGATGACAATTCCGTTGATTTTTCTTGCAATAGCATCTGTTTTTACCGGATTTATTCCTTTCAGTCAGTTTGTTACTTCCGATGGTTTGCCCTTTGAAACACACATGGAATATTCGATAGCCATTCCCTCGGTGCTGATTGCGCTTGCAGGTATCATTGTCGCCACGGTATTATACCGGAAAGATTCAACAAAACCTGTTGCTATTATTCGTTTGTTAGGAAACTTTTACAAGGTAACGCTCAATAAGTTTTATTTTGATGAATTGTACCTTTTTGTTACTCATAAAATTATTTTCAGATATATTTCGGCTCCGGTAGCCTGGTTCGACCGCCATGTGGTGGACGGGAGCATGAACGGAATAGCCCATACGGCAAATTTTATTTCTGATAAAATAAAAGGATTCCAGTCGGGGCAGCTACAAAAATATGCCTATGTATTTGTGTCGGGTGCAATTGTTTTAGTATTGATTTTTGTGTATTTGTTGAACTATTAACCTGCAAACCATGAATATATTACACTATTTGATTCTTATCCCGGTTTTGACCATCATCGGTATCATGTTTTGCAAAGACAATAAGCAGGTACGGGTAGTATCGGCTATTGGAATGAGTTTCCAGCTAATAACTGCCATTACACTGGTTATACAGTTTCTTTCTTTAAGAAATGCAGGCTATACAGCCGAAATGCTTTTTTTAGAAGACCATACCTGGTATGAAAGTCTGAATATCCATTATACTATTGGTGTTGATGGAATTTCTGTTGCGATGATTGCCTTGACTTCCATTGTTCTTTTTGCAGGAGTATTTGCATCCTGGAATATAATAGATTTACCCCGTGAATTTTTTGTTTCACTGATTCTGCTTGCCACCGGAGTATTTGGTTTTTTTATTTCACTGGATATTTTTACCATGTTTATGTACTACGAATTGGCAGTTATTCCTATGTACCTGTTAATTGGCATCTGGGGCACCGGGCCTCGCGAGTATTCAGCTATGAAACTCACGTTGATGCTGATGGGCGGATCTGCATTCATTCTTGTAGGGATATTAGGGATATATTTCAATTCGGCTCCCGGAGGTGGTCCTCTTACATTTAACCTGCTCGACATTTCAAAAATCACCATACCCATCGAAGCGCAACGATTTTTCTTTCCTATAACCTTTGTAGGTTTTGGGGTACTTGGAGCACTTTTCCCTTTTCACACATGGTCGCCCGATGGTCATGCCTCTGCCCCAACTGCCGTTTCCATGCTTCATGCCGGAGTATTGATGAAGTTGGGAGGTTACGGTGCATTTCGTGTAGCAATGTTCTTGATGCCAGAAGCCGCTCAGGAAATGGGATGGATATTCATTATTCTAACTTCTATAAGTGTAGTTTACGGTGCTTTTGGAGCTGTTGTTCAAAAAGACCTTAAATACATCAACGCATATTCTTCGGTAAGCCATTGCGGGTTGGTACTCTTTGCCATTTTAATGATGAACCAAACCGCCATGAACGGAGCTATCATCCAGATGATTTCCCATGGTATCATGACAGCCCTTTTCTTTGCCCTTATCGGGATGATTTACGGAAGAACCCACACCCGAATGATCAACGAGATGGGTGGCTTAATGAAAGTTATGCCTTTTTTATCCGTTGCTTATGTGATAGCAGGGTTAGCCTCACTGGGCTTACCGGGATTTAGCGGTTTCGTTGCCGAAATGACCATTTTTGTAGGAGCATTCCAGCATACGGATACTTTTCATAGGGTAGTAACCATCCTCGCTTGTTCTTCTATTGTTATAACAGCGGTTTATATTCTAAGGGTAGTTGGGACATTGCTTTTAGGTCCGATACGAAACGACGAGTTTAATCATCTTACCGATGCCCGCTGGCACGAAAAATTAACGGTAACCGTACTTATAGTTTCAATTACAGGAATTGGATTGGCACCTCTATGGTTGTCAGAAATGATTAACAATGGATTACATCCTATTGTTACTAAAATTGGTATGGCAGGTTTGCAATTATTAGGACTGAATTTTTAAGTTCATCGAAAAATAACAGGTATGACTCTTGAACAATTTTATTTAATGCGACACGAAATTTTGCTGGTTTTTGTAGCTCTTGTTCTTCTTATTGCAGAGCTTAGTTACGGAAACGCTCACAAACATAAAATAATATACTGGGGCTTGTCGCTATTTTTTCTTATCACGGTAATAGGATTTTGCCCGGTTCCTGAAGGAAGTTTGTTTGGCGGAATGTATCAGAGTACACCTTTGGTGGTATTGATGAAAAATATTTTAAATATTGGTGTTTTCATTATCCTTCTTCAATCGGTAGCTTATCTGAAACAAGATGACATAAAGGAAAAAATTAGCGAATTTTTTATTTTACTAATATCCACACTTATCGGAATGAATTTTATGATTTCTTCCGGCGATTTTCTAATGTTTTACATAGGACTTGAACTCGCTACCCTGCCGTTGGCATCGCTGGCAGCCTATGACCGGTATAAAGAAAAATCGGCAGAAGCAGGTATCAAACTAATCCTATCTTCAGCACTTTCCTCAGGAATATTGCTTTATGGTTTATCAATGATTTACGGAACCACGGGGTCTATCTATTTTACTGATATTGCCCTGAATTATGGTAATACTTCGCTCCAGGCACTCGCATTCATCTTTTTCTTTACAGGGATGGCTTTTAAAATTTCGCTTGTTCCTTTCCACTTGTGGACAGCTGATGTTTATGAAGGTTCACCTACTCCTGTAACTTCTTACCTTTCTGTAATTTCAAAAGGTGCTGCCGCATTTATTTTTACCATAGTTCTTTATACTGTTTTTAACTCCATTGCTTTTCTTTGGAAAGATCTGATTTATGTTATTGCCATTGTTACCATGACCATTGCCAACCTTTTTGCAATCCGACAGCAAAACCTGAAACGCTTTCTTGCTTTTTCTTCCATTGCACAGGCTGGCTTTATTTTGCTGGGTGTTATCGGCGGAAGCCAGTTAGGGATGACTACGGTTATTTACTTTGTATTAATTTATATCTTTTCCAACCTTGGAGCATTTGGTGTGATCAATGCAATTTCAGTTAAAACCGGCAAAGAAAATATGGATGATTACGACGGATTGTACCGTACTAATCCCAAACTCAGTCTTGCAATGATGCTTTCACTCTTTTCATTGGCAGGTATTCCCCCGGTTGCAGGATTCTTCGGTAAATTTTTTCTTTTTACCGCTGCCGCCGAGCAGGGATTGTTTATCCTGGTATTAATTGCTGTCATAAATACAATAATATCATTATATTATTATCTGTTGGTGATTAAGGCAATGTTTCTCAATCGGAGCGACAATCCAATTGCCAATTTCAAAAGCCATTGGACAACTAAAGCCAGCTTGATTATTTGTATGCTTGGTATTGCCGTTACAGGTTTTGCAAGCATTTTATTCGAATACATACGTAATTTAAGCTTTGGTTTTTAATTTTAATTATTATGCCACTCAATAAAGGAAAACATATAGTAGAAGAAATTCAAGAAAAGAGATGTACGATAGTAGAAACCGGAGCTTCGGCTGACAGGTTGTTTTTTTTAAAAAATTTGCTCGAATTTAATGGCTTTACTGTATATTCTGCAAAAGAGCAAGAAGACGAACCGGCAACTTACAAAATTGGTGTTGACGACATCATTTTTAACCCTGTAATCGCTGTTTATGCCCGCAAACTTAAAAGCCCCGATGGACACAGGGTAACACCGGCTTACTGGAACCAGTGGAACGTGGCAAACGATATTCCTTACTGGAAAATAAAGCAAAGCAACATAAAACCTGTCTAAATTACTTTATCCGATGAAAAAAAAGTTGGAAAAATTAAAAGGTTAAAGTGTTTTTTTTACTTTTGAATCTGTTAATTTATTAACATAAAGATTAAAGTATTTATCAAACAGTAGATTGAAATTCAGAAAAATATATACAAGTTGTTATCATGGTAACATTAGGAATTAAAGACGAAAGTAGTTTCTTGTCATTGGTCAACCAAAAAAGCGGATGCAATGTATTGGAATGCTATCAATGTGGCAAATGTGCAGCTACCTGCCCTGTTTCGCAATTTATGGACATTACCCCGCGCCAGGTGATGCAATTCATTAAGTTGGGAATGAAAGACGAAGTTTACACCGTGAATTCGATGTGGTTTTGCCTTACCTGTTCTGCCTGTTCCGGTCGTTGTCCGAGGCAGATTGATATTCCGCGGGTAATGGAAGCCTGCCGCCATCTGGCAATGGAAGAAAACATGCAGTCAAGTTCTAAGGAAGTAAAAGACATCCGCCGTTTTCACGAAATTTTCCTCGACATGGTAAAACGCTATGGAAGAGGATATGAACTGCGCTTGATGGCGGAATTTAACATACGTACCCGCAATTTCTTTAAAGATATGGCTCTTGCCCCGGCAGCTTTGGGCAAGGGGAAAATCAAACTTACCAGCGAAAAAATAAAATCAGTCAAAGCCATTCAACGTATGTTTAAAATGGCTGAAAAAATTGAAAAACAACATAATCAGGAAGTAAAAGAAGAAGCAGAACACAAACCGCAACACTGATATTCCTGATTTTAAATTTAAAACAAGAAATTTGTTAAAAATGAATAAATTAACTTATTTTCCCGGGTGTTCTGCCCACGGCACCAGCGAAGAATTTGACCATACACTGAAATTAGTCGCCAAGACGCTCGATATGGAACTGGAAGAAATAGCCGACTGGAATTGCTGCGGTGCCACTTCGGCACATGTGATGACAGAGACTCTTGCTTTGGCTCTGCCACTTCGGAACCTTGTTCTTGCCGAAAAAATGAACAACGATACCATGGCTATTCCTTGTGCTTCGTGTTATCAACGCCATAAAGTTACTCAATATGAACTTGCAAAAGACGCTTCGCTTGCCAAAAGAGTGGGTAAAGCAGTGGAAGAAGGTGCCTATACCGGTAAACTTGTCGTAAAATCCATGCTGCAATACGTTTACGAAGACATTGGGCTGGAAAAGATCAAAGAAAAAATAAAAAAACCTTTAACCGGGCTGAAAGTTGCCTGCTACTATGGATGCCTACTTACGCGCCCAAAAGATGTTACCCAGTTCGACTCTCCGGAATACCCCATGAGTATGGATCGTATAATGGAAGCTTTGGGAGCCAAAGCCGTTGATTTCGATTTCAAAACCGAATGCTGTGGTGCTTCCTTCTCTATCTCCGATACCGAAGTAGTTAATCAACTCAGTGGGAAAATACTTGAATATGCCAAAGCCAGCGGCGCAGATATGATAGTAGTTGCCTGCCCGCTTTGCCAGTCGAATCTCGACATGCGCCAGCCGGGCATCGAAAAAATGTTGGGAAAGAAAATTAGAATGCCGGTGTTGTATTTTACACAATTGTTGGCTCTTGCTTTTGGTTTTCCCGAAGAGGAATTGAAATTCAGCAAACACATTGTTCCGGTACAGGAAGCACTGAAAAACATCGGAAAAGAGCCCGAAAAAGAAGACGAAAAGAAAGTTAAAAAAACTGTTGAAACTGAGGAGGCTAAATAATGGCACGTGTAGGAGTTTTTGTATGTTTTTGCGGTGCCAACATTGGCGATTTTGTAGACGTTCCGCAGGTTACTGAAGAAATTAAAAAGATAAAAGACGTAAAGTTTGCTACCAATTATAAATACATGTGTTCCGACCCCGGTCAGGCACAGATACGTGAAGCCATAGTAGAACACAGGCTCACTTCGGTTGTGGTGGCTGCCTGTTCACCCCGAATGCACGAGAAGACTTTTCGGAAAGCATTGGTAGAAGCCGGATTAAATCCATATCTGCTCGAAATAGCAAACATCCGTGAGCACTCCTCATGGGTCCACCAGAAAGATAAAAAAAGTGCAACCGAAAAAGCCGCCGATCTCGTCAGGATGGCAGTAGCCAAATCAATGGCAAATGAGCAGTTGTACGAAATTTCAGTCCCAATCACCAAAAAAGCTTTAGTTATCGGAGGAGGGATAGCCGGCATCCAGGCAGCACTCGACATTGCCGATGCACACATTCCGGTGGTTTTGGTAGAAAAAAGCCCTTCTATCGGTGGGCGTATGGCTCAGTTGGACGAAACTTTTCCTACACTCGACTGCTCGCAGTGTATCCTTACTCCGAGAATGGTTGACGTTGCTACTCATCCCTACATTGAATTGATTCCTTATTCTGAAGTAACCGAACTCGAAGGTTTTGTTGGAAATTATAAGGTAAAAATCAAGAAAAAAGCTTCTTACGTTAACTTTTCATCCTGTACTGGATGTGGAGCCTGCAACCAGAAATGCCCGGTGAAGGTTGCAAACGAGTTTAACCTCGGACACGACAAACGTAAAGCCATTTATTCTCCATTCCCACAGGCAGTACCTAACAAACCGGTAATTGATGCCGAACACTGCCTGATGCTAACCAAAGGTAAATGTGGAATCTGCAAAAAGGTTTGCGAAAAGGGCTCTATTGATTATGAAATGCAGGATGAAATCATCGAACGCGAAATAGGTGCAGTGGTAGTAGCTACGGGATACCGCCTTTACGATCCTAAACCCTATGAAGAATATGGTGTGGGAAGGTTTAAAGATGTTATTTCCTCACTCGATTTTGAACGTATGGTTTCCGCAAGCGGACCTACCAACGGCTTGCCAATTCGTCCTTCGGATGGTGAAGTGCCCAAAAATGTTGTTTTCATCAAATGTGTAGGCTCACGCGACGAAGCCAAGGGCATCGAATTCTGTTCTAAGATATGCTGCATGTACACCGCCAAGCATGCCATGCTACTGCATCACAAAGTTCACGATTCAAAAGCTTATG
>Ga0265297_10012585_pt1 | contig 10121 bp, 18 predicted proteins | sample Munlanlwell13791_FD_192502 | JGI IMG/M metagenome (GOLD analysis project Ga0265297, IMG submission 192502) | Leachate microbial communities from a municipal landfill in Southern Ontario, Canada - Leachate well 137-91 | ecosystem: Engineered > Solid waste > Landfill > Unclassified | place...
ATATACTGCATAGACTGTTAGGAGCCGGGAGCCCATGAAGATAACAGATCTGAAAAGTCAGGAATGGTATGCTTATACCAATAAGGTAAGGCCCGGGGACATAGTGGCCGTAGTCGAAAGCGGCTTCGTTACACGCTTGGCATCCAGGCTCATCCTGCCGGCTACAGAGTTCTTCCACTTCATCATCATAGCGGACTACATCCCCCACGAGAACGACTTCGTTATCCTTGAAAGTATACCGAGCCACGGCGTGGCCGTGGGCCGGCTGTCGTGGTATTTAGGCAAGACCATTAACATCTACCGCCCGAGCCGCGAGAAAGTGCTCATGTTCGATATCCTGGAGAATGAGCGCGCGGGTTGCCACTTGACCCCGGAGGAGATGGGCCGGCGCGCGGTGTGGCAGGCTACGGCGCACGGGCGGTCCGGATACGATTACGTCCTGTGCGCTCAGATCGCTTACCGCGTGCTGTCACGCTGCCTGCGCAACTGGATGAAGGGCCGCGGGTTTGCAGTGCACTTCACCGAGATCCCGCGGACGGGGCGGGGAGGCCTGTGGTGCACCGAGCTCGTCGACGAGGCTTATGAAGGCCTTTACCCGGTGCTCGACCGGGACTACGAGGCGCTGCCGTCCAACTTCATCTACCAGTACCTCGACGGCTACCTGGATTATGTTTGCGGGTGGCCGGGCAAATGAGCGAGAAGACTTATGTGCTATGGGGCACCAAGAAGGGCGATCCCAGCTATGCCGAGCAGATCATCACGGAAACCAAAGATAAGGGGCACCTCGAGAAAGCGAAGAAGTGGGCGGCGGAAAACGACTTCGTAAACATCAGAACCATGGTCCATAGGGAAGGCGATAGGCCGAATTTTGGCAGTGCTCTCCGAATTCTGGGAGCTGCAGCTCTCGGGTATACGGCATGGGCCACAGCCAATTTCTTCCTCAAGCGCAGCGAGGCGCTGGATATCGCCCGGTCGCTGGCCGCGGACAAAGGCATGATAAACCTGGGCGCCGGCTGCAACCGGGACTCTTTGACCATGGGCATCTGCAGCCTGCCCGAGGTAGTGACCAACGCCGATATCAACGCCGGCGGCCCCAACTCCGTAATCGCAAACTTCGAATCCGGGCGCCTGCCCTTCGCCGATCGACAATTTGACGTAGCCTTCGCCAGCCATGTCCTGGAGCACTTGGTGAATTGGGAGACCGCGCTGGATGAGTGGAATAGAATCGCGGACCGTGTTATAGTAGTGCTGCCCCATCCGCTGAGTATAATGGGGCACGTAGCCCGGGAGCACGTCCAGCATTTCAGCCACGCCGACGCCCGGGCGATCGAGGCCGCCTGGCCCCGAACCAAAATCTTCCAATAGTGCATAACCCCCTTGACAAACGTGCATAACCGTGTATAATAAGTGCATAACTGGGAGGCTACAATGGAAATCGTGACGGTGGAGCTAAGCCGCATAAGGCCTGAGCCATGCACTGCGCCCAAAGCGTTAGATACAAGCGTGGGCAAGTACGGAGTATTGCATCCTCTTCTCTTGGAAGCGATCGATGACAAGAAGTACGACTTCGGCGTGGTCGACGGCAGGCGGCGCCGGCAGAGCGCTCAGAATAACAAGCTGAAACAAGTGCCCGCTATCATACTGCCCGCCGACGTGTGCCGCGAGCTCATCGGGCTCTCCGAGCACTACAGCCGGTCGCCATCCCCGGCGATCGAGGCGGAGTATTTCGCGGCCCTCATCTCCGGCGGCATGACGCAGACCGAGCTGGCCGTGGCGCTGGGCATCAGCCAGGGGAAGATCAGCCAGCGGCTGGCGCTGCGCGAGAAACTTATCCCCGAGCTCTTCGAGATGCTGAGATCAGGTACTCTCATAGCTACAGTGGCCAGGGAAATCACTTCTCTCGATAGCCAGGCGCAACGCAGCTTGTTAAAACAGGCCACGAAAGGCCAGAGGCTGACCATTAAGTATCTGAACGGCCTTAAGCGCGAGAAAATGATGTCGACCCTCGACCTGGTGGCGATCCCGGAGGTCCCTCAAGATAAAAAGAAGATATGCCCGCACTGCGGAAAGGAGATATAGGCATGGATACGCCTGCTCAGAAGTCGATAGTATACACCCTGTATTTAAAAGACAGATGTAGAATTTGTCTCCGGAGAAGCCAATGCAAAAAGACACCTAATGAAATGATCTTGTGCTCACAAAATAGCTTTTATAAGGGGCCAGGTCAAGAGGATGCTATCAAGAATGACTCGCTAATAGATAACCCTGTGAAGATCTGCCCGCACTGCGGAAAGGAGATATAAATGAGTAAAACAGTTGTGATATCAGATAAAACGGCAGCGTTCTTGATTGAGCTTAACCGCAGATTAGAAACGCAGGACAATCGTGCAACAGCAAGCCCGTATTTTTTCACCGTGCGATGTATAAGCGAAGTGCCTGTTCCAGATGGATTTACAGATGAGATTCGCTACGTAATAGACGGATGTAGCTCTTACACTGAGGATGAGCTAAGGAAATATTGCGAAGAAAATGAGCTTGATTTTGAAGAATTCAAAGTCAATGGGTGCCAGAAGTATAATGTTAGGGACGTCGAGGAATTTAAAAACGTTTTCTTCACCGAAGAAGGGTATAACGAGCATATAAGGCTCAACGGGCATAACTATCGTCACTACAAAAGGTTCGACTCTTATGTCGATCACGCGTTTCGTAATCCTGAAATAGAGCAATTGTTAGCTGCAGTACGAGAGATAAGTAAGGCGCTTTATAGATGACGAGACTATACCGGATTAAAGGAGATGGGATCCGATGGCTGATAGAAAAATAGTCGTGAATATGGATAAGAAGTGTCTGCGGTGCCACAAGGGTGGGGCAACTCAGAGCGGATACTGTTTAAAATGTATCACGAAGATGATTGGAGAGGGTAAATTCGACCATATATTAAAACCGAAGGGAGGCTAAGTCATGAACGAGAGAGGGTGCGGAACACGCAAGGCGGGAGGCCTTTATCTGTGCAGCGGCATGAGCCCGGACGGCATGCCGGTGGAACATTTCCTCATAGACCCGGTGGTGCCTTTGGAAACCAAGCCGTTCAGGGCGCCGCAGTTTGTGGAGAAGGACGGATTGACCCATGTCCTCGTCTGGATCGGCAAGGAGTTCTATCCCAGCGTGCCGGCTTTTATCGAGGAGGCGCGGCATATGGGTATCAGCCGCCGGATCCCGAGAAACTTCCCGATCGAGAAACTGAGCTCCGGCAGCGTGATGATGATGGTGCACTTACATGCTCGAGTGGCGGAGAACGGGCACTACGGCAGTTACCTGGGTGTCTGCGAGAGCAATGTCATCGACTGGTATTGCCCCAAGGGCAAGGCGCTGCACCGGCGCCCGGGGAAGGTGGACAGCGATACGGAGCAGTGTATAGGCATGCTGTGGCCGCTGGCGAAGGAGTGCGTCGACATGCGCTACGAGCCGAAGTACGCTACCGGCATCTTCGCCGCCTTCCCGATAACAAACGTCGATTACGTGCAGGAGCCCGGGAAGCCCGGTGTGCCGAAGGATATCGCGGACCGCGCCGCGCGGACGGACCTGCAGCTCAACGCGGTGGAGGATTAAGATGGTTACGGAAAACTCTTCACCAAAACCAACACTGCCCCTCTTGAAGGTTAAAGGGTTTACCGATGGCTGGCCTAGATTCGAGGCTTCCTTCGATGGCGATGATGTGAACATAGAAGCGATGAACGTTTACCTTGGCCTTTACGGTTATGAGGTAGTTCCTATAGTACGCCGCAGACCAAAAAACCACGTAACTGTAGCTAAGTATGGAGGTAACGGTTGTGAAGTAGCGGACTTTCTATGTGACGGAGTTAGGGATGATATCGAAATACAGTTCGCTATCGATTCCATCTCTATCGGTGGCACTATTTTTATCCACCATGGCGAATATACATTAAAGTATCCTCCGCAACGGCTGGAAGGGAAACAGTTGCTGCTGTTTGGTAATTTAAAATTAGAGGACGGCAGTTGGGCTCTTGGTGCAGAAATGACCCATAACACTCCGGAAACTGTAAAGCCAAAAATACGTCCGGTCAATGATGTATACGATCAGTATAGGCACATGGATGAATTATTGTCTGACGAGGAGTTGTTGAGAGGATCACTCAAAGGTAAAATGCTACATGACTTTTGGCAAGCCATTAAATTGGCTATGAGATTGGAGGAATAGCGATGGCGAGAGGTTGGACAAAAAAGCCTTGTCCGGTATGCGGCTCAATCGACGGACGGCCAACAAATAAGGTTTGTGAGGAGTGCCAAGCAGTATACGAAGACGGCAAGCGGCTTCAGAATGCATTCAGAGCGTCGGGAAACAAGATACTGGTGATGCATACCAATACTTACCACTGGATCTCGAGACCTTACGTGATGTGTGGCGGGATGGTGGCAAGCCGGTTGACGGAGCGGCTGACGAAAGCGTGGTCGGCGCTGACCAACGTTATCGCCCGCGAGCCCGGTATTATGGAGAAATGGACGCCGGAGCGCGAGCGAATAGAATACCTCGTGACTAATAAAGATGGCCTATGGGGGGTGCGAAACGAGTTTTCATCGTATCCGCAAGCGGAGGATGTACGCCTTGTCGATAAGGACGTAAGGGGAGCTTTAAATAATTACGATACTATGGTTAGGCTTTCTCTGGAATACTGCTACGTGAAGGGACGGCTTGAGGGCCTCAATCTACTGCAGCAGCTTAACGCCGGCACAGAATCGCCTTCAGACTTCAGTGATACAGAAGAAAAGCTGGAGGCCACAATCACCCGGATAAAAAAGGACTTGGAGGCGCGGCCATGATGATAGTATCTTTCGCGTGGACCACGCCGGCGGTGATAGCCCGGCGCAAGACCCGGACGCGGCGGGAGTGGTCGGAGAATTATGCAAGCAAGTTCAAGGCAGGCAGTATCTGCCAGGGTTACGATAAGGGGCCGCGCGTCGGCGGCAAGCCGATTCACCTGATAAGGATAATGTGCGACCCGTGGATCCAGAATACGAGTGAGCTGGGCGATGATGATTTCGAGTACGAGGGCTTTGAGTACATGGAGCAGAACAGGATACTGTTCCGCGGGAAGCCGGTGCGTCAGTTCTTTGAAGAGTGGAAGGCGCTGGCCATAGACCTTTATGTAGTCGACTTCAGTTATGTGTGGGACATGGCTTTCGATAAGGGGTGCGCTTACTGGGAATCACACAACCACGCTATCGCCCGCGGTGTGGCGTGCGAGAGAGAGAAGCTGCCGCGTGTACTGGGGCAGATGTGTTATGAGTGCAGCCTGCCCTGCGCCAGGGGAAAGGCCAGTGCAGAACCGGTGCAAGGAAGGTGCTGAAATGCCAAGTTATGCACACCCCCTGAACGTAAAAACTGGAGTTATGCACCGTTTTAGCCGAGTTATGCACATGCCAGAGGTAGAGTTATGCACAGGGTAGGTGAACATGTTTAAAAAGGCCCGGGACATAATCAAGGAGCAGGTGGCGCTTGGAGCTGCGCCGGCGGTGATACGGCGTAAGCTCAGGGCTGAAACGACGCTATCGGTGGAGGAGATACGAATGGTGATGAAAGAGCTCATTCCGGAGGAATCCGTGAAACGCGCCCAGGATATCGTGCAAGAGATGCTCGCCGAGAGCGGGATCCCGGAGGCCATGGCCCGCGACTTGCTAATGACCGGCGCCCGCACAAAGACGATCGCGGCGCTGCGGACGGCGATCCGCCGCCGGCTCAAGGCTGAGACGTGCCTGACGTTCGCTCAGATAAACGAGATGGTCGGGCTGGATAGTGGGTCGCGCCATCTTTCCGAGGACGCCATGGGCTGAGTTATGCACTTATGCACATGATTATTATTGTTATAGGGAGGCTTTATGAACGAAATTCTGGTGGTAACGGTAATAGCGGTGGGTTTCACCGCGATCAATCTCGTAATCCTGGGGCTGTGTCTCAAGCTATACACGGAGTATTTCAAAGACATGTCCCGGAGCGGAAGGAAGGTAAAGGATGAGTAAATGTTGTTGTTCTTTTATAGATGGGGTAAGAGTAAATCCTTATTGTCCTATACATGGCCTTAATGACAGAGAAAAAGTATACCAAATGCTAGAAGAAAGACAGTCTTACCTTGATAACTCCAAGCGTGAACTACTTATAAAAAGTCGTTTAGAGGAGAGAAAGTCGAGGATTCGGCCCAAGGAACGTAATCTAAAACACTTTATCCGGCGGGAGATATTAGAGGAGAGGCGAGAAAACGCTAAACTATTCCCAATTTCATTGTGTTACTAGGCAGGAAGGTGGAGAAATGAAAGACTATACCAGTGGAGGAATATTTTTAGTAGCCGCAGGAATATGGACTATAGCAGCAATTGTAAGCTGGTGGGTCGACTACGATGCTGCTATGTGGTTCGCATGGGTATTCACAGGCCTTTCTATACTGTGTTCTCTTGGAGGAGACTAAAATGAACTACACCTCTCAGGAACTGATGCTCTTAATCAAGGATAAGTATACGTCTCACAAAGGCAGCTTTGACCCGACGGTTGTTTTGGAGGAAGTGCCCAACGGCACCGGCGGGCACCAGAGCCGGTGGATAGATGCCGCGGTCTTCGAGATGTGGCCGAGCAAGGGGCTGTCCAGATCCGCTTTCGAGATAAAGGTCAGCAGGCAGGACTTCCTGCACGAGCTGCAGCAGCCGGAGAAGCATCTGTGGTGCAAAGAGTGTTTCCACTACTTCTGGTTTGTGGCTCCGAAGGACGTGGTAAAGAGCCTTGACGAGCTGCCCGCCGGAGCCGGCTGGATGTACCCGTCCGGCACCAGGCTGTGTATCAAGAAACACGCGGCCCGCAATGACTCGCCGCGTTTGGATGATAAGCTGCTGGCGGCTTTCATGCGGGCGGCCAGCAAGCGTATCGACACTATAGGAGAAGCTGCCAAGCGTGAGCTGAACGCGAATAACCCCGAGTTGAGCAAAGCCAAGGAGTATGAAAAAGCGGTCGTTAAGTTTATGACGGATACTGGCAGGGAATACTATCATCCGTGGCCTAAAGACGCCGCCGGTATCTTGAACATGCTCTACGAAGCGAAGATGGATAAAGGATTAAAACAGGACCGCGAGCATCTCGAGACGATCGCACGGCGTTTCCAGGAGAGCATTATCAGCCTCATGAACATGTTCCTGGTGGTCGCCAATAAAGGATTGATGGCCCGCAACGAGCTCGGGGAGCATATCGTCAGTGCTTATGGCAGTCCATCCGACGAGAGCGTGTCTATATTAAAGAAGCATCAGAAGGACAACTGGCAAGAGATACACGACCTCATACTGAAGCTATTGGAGGGAAAGGAGCCTAAACAATGAAATGCCCGCTGTGTAAAGATAAAGAGCTTTTGCCGGCGCGGTCCCGGGAGGACCGCAAGGAAGCCGACGCCTTAAAGTGTGTCTACTGCGCGGCTATGTTCCAGATGGATGAAACTAACCACCTGCGCCGCATGATACCTCCTGGATGTGTTGCTCCCGCAATGACACACACCGCAGCGCTCGTCGGCGCAGGGCTTAAAACCAGCCACAAACCCGCCAAACCTGCCGCTCCGAAGTCAGTTAAGCGTAAGATAGACGACCACGACAAGAGCGAGATCTTCAAACGGCTTGTAATGGGTGAGAAGTGCGTATCGATCGCGGCGGCGGTAGGATGCAAGCCGAAGGCCGTGAACAACTACAAGTTCACTCATAAAGCCGCTATAGCCGCGGCGCAAAAGGCTCTCAAAAACCCGGGTACTAAAGTGGACGAAAAAGCAGGTAGTCCCAAGAAAGTAGTCCACTCGAAGGCCGGGAAGCTGCGAAAACAGGTGGGCGAAAATACCGACGCGGCTTCATACACCTTCCAGGAGCGGCTGGCCATCATCGCCGAGGTCAGATCCGGCGGCGCCGATCGACTGAATATAGTGAGCGAGAAGTACGGATTGACCAGGGGGCAGTTGAGGGGTTATCTGGCCCGGGAGAGCTACTACCGTCAGGTCGCTGTCTCCGGAGAGAAGACCGTCAAGAGCGCCAGGCAGCACAGGGCTTTCGTGCTGCATCAGGTAAGGAACCTTGATAAGGTGCCGGTGACAAAGATACGAGCCATCCTTATCGATTACCTGAAACTGCTGAGAGAGGATCTTACCCCGGCACAGCAGGCTGTGCAAAGCGTGGAAGCCGAGATAAGCCGCGTAGACGCTGCTATTAAGGAATTAGATACACGGGCGTCCGATGTGGTAAAAACATTCAAGGAGCACTGCAATGTTTAAACCAAAAGGATTCGTGATCGTCGACAAAGAGCTGAAGCATACGATGGAGCCGACGGCGAGTATGCCCGGTTGCGACTACAACCTGAAGGAGGAATACTTCGGCGCGATGCAGGGCAAGATGTTGAAGGTGGTCGACGTGGCTGTGGACGGCAAAGACTACCTGGTGCAGGCAGAGAGTCCGAAGGCCGGGGTGTTCCTGTGGACGGTCGATAAGCGGGACACGATAGGTGAGATGATACCCTACGCCGTTATCAGCCAGTTCAGACACACACGCCTGCAGGACGCCATGAAGGCCGCCGGTATGGAACCGGATGCTTTCTCTGACGAGGTTATCGATATAGTGAGCAAGGCGGTCGGCGTGGATCTCAAGAAGATACTGGAGCTATTGGAGGTAGAAATATGACAATCGTTACGGATCTGGAAAAGCTGCGCGTGCCTTGTATAGAGGCGGATGAGAGGATAAACGTGGAGGCGACGGCCGCCGCGCTACTCTACGACATGAAGAAATACGGCGGGTGCGGCCTGGCGGCGAATCAGGTGGGCTTCAAGCACCGGGTGTGCGTTATAGCCGTGGGCGACATGACGCCCATCGTCTTAGTAAACCCTCTGATAATCAAAGAGAAGAAGCCGCGGCGCGTCAGGGAAGGCTGCCTGTCCCTGCCCGGAATAGAGGTTGAGATAGAGCGTCCCATGTACGTAAAAGTCAAAGCCATGGACGAGCGCTGGAACACTAGAAAATACACGTTCACAGGGTCGCAAGCCCAGGTGGCCCGGCACGAGATCGACCACCTGAACGGGATACTGATGATCGATTACCTCGAGACATACGACAGGGAAGTGAAGGAGCGGCTCCTGAGAGGGGCGGTATACAAGAGAAAGACCGGTCTGGAGGGGTTGGTTGAGTAAGATGTACCACTGCTGCATAGCGCTGGACGCGCTGCTGCGGTTGACGCTGGAGGGGGAGAAGGTGCTTGTAGATGCGGAAACAGGCAAGCCCCTTGAAGAGCGCGAAATATACGAGTTGGTCAAGGAAATGAAGGCCGACGGCAATACCGTCTTCACGCCGGGCTGCGATAACGTGGATAGCGGGGGCCGGTGCCGCGGGCATAAGGAGAAATAAAAAAGGCCGGCGAGATCTCGCCGGCCTTTTGCTATCGAACCTACCAGTAGCGCCCCCTGGCCATCCTGGTCAGTAATCTCACCGTCAACTTGAAGTGCAGCTTCGCTTCCCTCTTGAGGAATGCTTTATTGAGCTTATCGAACACCTGGCAGTTTAGGGCCCGCTTCAAGCGATCCGCTGAGTTCCACATCATTTGGATATCGCGCCTCAGCTGAATATCTTTGTCAGTCATTACTTCACCAGCCTTACGTCGAGGGCCTTTAGCACGTTGTTGATATCGTTGGCGATGGTGATGCTGTCGTTGCCGGCGAAGAGCAGGCCCACAGCCCGCCTGCCCTTGTCCAGGATGAGCGAGCCGCTGTCGCCGCCGGCGGAGAACTTGCCGCCGATGCCGCTGATGATGGTCTGGTCCTCGAAGATGGCGTAATCGCCGTCCCCCATGTTGACGTTGACTATGTTATCGATGCTGTCGATCTTGCCATGTGTGACTTCTGTAGTGCGCCCGCGTTTCATCACTTCCATGCCGACTGTAGGCTCCGCGATACCGGTGACCACGCCGATATCCGGGATAAAGGGGTCGATAACTACCGTTGATGTCGGCAGTGCCAGGGCGCAGTCCACTTTGTTGGTCACGTCCCTGTAGCTGGATAACCTCGAGTGGCGGCCAAAGAGTCCCGAAAGCCAGTTCCAGATCCTTA
>Ga0265297_10012586_pt1 | contig 10121 bp, 8 predicted proteins | sample Munlanlwell13791_FD_192502 | JGI IMG/M metagenome (GOLD analysis project Ga0265297, IMG submission 192502) | Leachate microbial communities from a municipal landfill in Southern Ontario, Canada - Leachate well 137-91 | ecosystem: Engineered > Solid waste > Landfill > Unclassified | place...
CATGCTCTTTCTCAGATTAAGAAACATCAAGGGAATTGGGCGGTAACTACGACTGTCACAAAACTTATAAAATTACAGGATGTTAAGCAGATAGAAAAATTTGCTCAGGATAACGGTTTTATGTACGCGATAAGACCCTATGTTTTTGTCCAGGGGGTGGCTGGGAAACGCGATGACGACCTTGTCTATAGATATGAAGACGTGCAAGAGATCTTTGATTATATGTTAAGCAATTCTCATCATAATAATTATTTAGCTAATCTTGTTTATAAAGAACATATTCATTACCTAAAGAATGAGAGGATGTTTTCTTGCGATGCGGCAAGATATAGTTTTGCTTTAAGCGAATCAGGAATATTTTCTCTATGTGAAGAATTCCCGAATTTGAATTTTACCCTGGAAGAATTTCGTCAGATCGCGCAGAAATACAGTCCGATACTAGAAAGATGCAATAGCCACACTCCATGTTTTTATAACCATTCCCGTGAAGTAGGCATACTTTGGCGTAATAAATTCAAAATTTTGGCAAATTTTGGCCGGATAGTTTATCAGATGATGCAATATGGGAACTTCTTTTAACTGGCAGAACACCTATTATTTGTAAACGTATCAGGATATCTTCTTCAGTATCCTCAGAAATTTCTGTCTTACGGATTTCTTATGCGTAATCCCGAAATCTGCATCAATATCCTTCCTGCCTGCCAGATAAAAATCATAACTGTCTTTAAGCATATCAGAATTTGTCATCCCGGAATGCCATCCTAAGATAGTTTCTGCTTTAGAGGTATCAAAATAAAATGGTTTATCCGGTGTTTTATAATGAAGAGGGGTAAAAGGAACAAGGTTAAATAAGTCCAATACCCCCAAAACAGATCTAGCAAGCCCTGCGGGGATGGCAATGATCTTCGAAGAACTCCCGGCATATGTTATTAAGTCCTGCAGGTCTTCTTTTACGGTCTTAAACCCATCGGCGCCCAAATTGAAATCTTCGTTTTCACAATCATTTTTTATGCTCAGGACACAGGCGCTTACCAGGTCCCTTTCGCTTAAAAAAGAAAACCGGTTATCGCCTTTACCGATAATATATATATTTTTGTTGTCGGCGATCCAACTATACAATATCTGAAAGATACCGAGTCTTCCCCGCCCGACTATCGTCCTAGGACGAAGTATAATAATATTTAACCCTTTATCCCGGTATTCATTACAGACTTTTTCCGCTTCCATCTTCGAACGGCCGTAATCACATACAGGATTGAATTCCGTATTCTCTGTTATCGGGATTTCTTTCGGGATACCGTAAAGCGCGCTTGAAGATATAAAAATGGTTTTTCTGACATGATTTACTAAGGCTTCCTCCAAAACGTTCCGCGTTCCGCCAACGTTTATTTCCCAAAAGACCTTTTTTTTGGCCCTGGAGATGGGCATAATCGCTGCATTATGAATCAGGTAATCCACGCCCTTGCACGCGTTATGAACTATTTCTTTATCTCTTATATCGCCTTTGATAAAATCAACATTACTGCTGATCTCCGGCTCCCGCAACTCTTCCATATCGATAACCCTAACGCTATAGCCATTACCAAAAAGGCCTTTTACCAGCGGAATGCCAAAAAACCCTGATCCCCCGGTAACTAATACCTGCGGCATTTATATTTCCTCTCCGTTATCCCGGCACCAATTTATAGACCTTCTCATCCCTTCTTTTAATGAAATCCCCGGTTCGTATCCGAGTTCCTTTTTAGCTTTTTCCACGCTACAGGCGATGTTCCTGGACATCTCACCTGCAACATGCACCTCTTTTATGTACAACCCCAAGCACTGCAATACAGCGTCAATCTGCTCAAATACCCAAGAAGACCAACCAGGTATCTTTTTTGGCCTTAATTCATTAATTCCCAACAAGCCGGAGATGGTCTGATACATTTCCAAAACAGTATATGGATTCTCATCAGCGATCCAATATATCTCACCGTTAATACCGTCTTTTTCCAATGCCAGGATAATCCCCTGAACTATATTATCTATATATGAGACGCTTCTAAGGTTACTTCCATCCCCGAATAAAACAGGGTTACCTTTTTTTATCATCTGGAAAAATCTTGTTTGACGATCAGGCTGCCTGGGACCGTAAAACCAGCATGGCCTGAGGATAACCGCTTCTATCTTGGCTGATTTTACCGCCTCCATTACGGCACATTCTGCCAGATACTTGCTTTTTCCGTATTCCATATATGGATGCGCTGGATCCGCTTCGGAAAAAAGCTGCCCTTCTCTGCTGAACCCGGCGGAGGAATTGCTGCTTATATATACCATCCTTTTCACGCCAGCTGAGATAGCTTCCTGAATAATATTTCGTGTCCCGATATAGTTTACTTCATACAAATCCTGTATCCGTTTAGGATGTATGATGCCGGCGGCATGAATAACATAATCGCAACCGTCTATCGCACCTTTAAAACTTGCCGGGACACGCACATCCCCATAAACAATTTCGGCATTAAGCGCCTTTAGATACGATCCATCGCTTCCCCCAAGGACTAAACATTTCAGAGAATAATCATTCTTCTGGCATGAGAATTCTTTTTTTGTTATCATTTCAACACATCGTGTTCCAAGCCACCCAGGAGCGCCAGTCACAAAAATATTCATGGTTACCTCTTTATTTTACCCGCTATATCTTAAAATAAATCACGCTGATGCTAGCCACAAGCCACAACGCTAAATTTAATTGCATTTTACCATCGCCTATCAAAATTCTGGCAGGATCGCCGCCCAGCCGCTTTGTATCTACTATATATAAATATCTTAATACCCCATAGAATACGAAAGGCACGGTATAAATCAAGCGATTGGTGCCAAATCTTTCTATGGTTCTGGCATCAGTTGCATATAATATGTATGCCATCACTACGGATGACGATATGATGGATATCATGCGGTCGATAAGCTGCGGATTATATCTAGAAAAGGCTATCCCCTGCTTATCGAATACCCCTAAATCATGCCTTCTTTTATTAAGCGCCAGAAATAAAGCCAATAAAACACCGCAGATAATGATCCAATTTGAAAGCTCAACTCCGCTGATTAAGCCTCCGATTAATATCCTTATATAAAAAAACGCTCCCACGCAAAATATATCTATGATCATAACCTTCTTTAAGAATTTCATATACAGAAAATTTAGAATTATATATATTATAATAACGTAGGCGCAATTTTTATTCAAAGTAAACGCCCCTATGAGCCCTGCCGTGATTAATACCAGCGCCGTGATGGCAGCTTTCGAGATGGTAACCTTGCCCGAAGCAATAGGCCTATTGCGCTTTTCAGGATTCAATTTATCCTGCTCTATATCCATGATATCATTTAAAAGGTAAATCGCACTTGCAACTAAAGAAAAACCAACAAACACATATAAAATCCTTAAACACAATCCTATATCCAATAGCTTCTGCCCGAAGATTAAGGGCAAAAATATGAAAAAGTTTTTTAACCATTGATGCGGCCTCATCGCGGCAAGCAAATATTTCATTTTTACCTCATTGATAAACAAATTTGATTCATTACCGATAAATTGTTTACTTATACGCCTTTCTCTTTGCTGCCATCGGGACCCAATACAGCTCAGCACGGTTCTTTCTCCATTTTAGTTCCCAATAGTCAGGGAGATCACAATAAAATTCTGGCAAGACATAACCGTCTGCCTCATTTATAAAATCTGCCCTATCCCGGTTAATAAGCACATATGCCTCTTCCGGTATCTCGTTTACCGCCATTCCCGTAAAGTCAAATGTCCTAGTTTCTTTTGGATATTTCCAGAAAAACTTTAAAACCCAGGCTGTTCTTGAGTCTGTATAGATTATATCGCCAGGCTTTAAGTACCCGCGCGACATTATCCGTTCCACCGGGCTTCCAATACCAGTCTGAACATACCCGCAAGCAAAGATTATACATACAATCAATAAGTTTGCCAAAAAACTTTTTTTACCACCCTTCTTTTGCTCTGTGATAAGCGTATCGATAAATCCACCCGTCAAAAGTATTGCCGGGAAAAGCAAGGGGTACATCCTATTATCGAATAAAACTAAAGGCTTATAAGATTTCAAACTTGAAGATCCAAAATTAAACATAAAAACCAGGGAAATAAACCAAAATCCGGGGATCAAGAATTTGCGCGCTTTTTTGAAGATTGCCCAACAAACAGCAAGCAGGGCTGTTCCGGTTACAAAACCAAAATTCTGATTCATGAATATTGTTTTTGGGCCATCCAGAAATATTCTCTTTAGCAGTCCAGATAAATAACCTTCCGCTCCATATCCCCATTTAGTCCCTTTATCAAAAAACCATATTTTACAAACTTCATAATTTTTTTCCGCTTCATGTAAACGATAGAAAAAATCAAGGGTATATTTATAATAAATAAATGATTCCGCTATCAAAACTGCAGCGCCAATTGAACTAACGCCGGTAACAAGAAAAACATTTTGCTTTTGACGATAAACAAGCCAGGCCATATATAATACAATAAAGGGGAATAAATATGCTATGCTTTCTCTGCAAAGCCAGGACAGAGCAAAAGAAAGCCCAGATAATGCGCCATAAATACTTTTTGATCTTGGTTTTTCTTGTTTTGAACCATAATAAATGAGGAAAACTCCGAGGTTCATCCAAAACGCGGCAGGTAGATCAGAAAATAACATAGAGGCTGAGCGGATATCAATTGGAAGAATAGCCGTAAGAGTAGCCGCAATCAAACCTGCGCGTATACTATCAAAAAATAACCGCCCTGCAATAAATGCAAGTATGATCCCTAAAATAGAAATAAGAAAAGGATACCCGATCATAGTGAATTCATTAAGCCCGGTGACCATAAAACCAAAAGCCACAGGAGCTATCAGCCCAACACGCAATGGAAAAACTGGTGCGAGTACCCCGTTCCGTTCGCCTATTTTAAAATCGCCTGTAGCCATTTTGTAAGCTAATTCGGCATATTTACCATCATCAGAACCAGAGTATCCGCTAAAATAAGCTATGCGCATACCAACTGCCAGCATAAGAATAAAAACCAACAAAATTATTTTTCTCTGATTTGTGCGATAAATATTTTTTAAATCCATTTTAAAAAAGAAATAAAACAATCCTAATATCCCCACGAAATAAACATTCAGAGTAAATAAAATCCTATCTGCCACATTAAAACAATGTTCTAACGGGTACCTTCTCAGCCTTTCAATAATTCTATTTAAAAATTGGCATGGCTCTCCATTATACATTGCCTCAATAAACTTATGCCCAAAGGAAGCATACAATAACCATTCACAAATACCGAATAAAATGACTATTAAAATAAATATTAATCTTTTATTGTTAAAGATTTTTCTATAACTCATGTTAATCTATCCCCGAAATGGCGTTACTTTCCTTATTTTTTGCGATTTTTCCGGAAGGAATTTCATAAAATTTTCTTATTTCCCCGGCTATGCTTTCTGCGTCTTGAATAGTAAGGGAATATGAAATCGGCAAAGAGATTATTTCTGCATACATTTTCTCGCATACGGGGAAATCGCCTTTTTTATAACCGAGATGCTTAAATTCATCCCTTAAATACAGGGGCACATCATAAAATATTTTCGCTTCTATCCCTTTTGATATTAAATATTTTAATAAACGATCCCTTCCTGCCGCTCTTATTGTATAATTGCGTAATGAGCTAGGGCGATTATTTTCGATTTTCGGCAAAATAATGCCCGGGATTCCGGATAGCATCGCAGCGTAAATATCCGCGATGGATTTCTTTTTTCTGATTATTTCATTAATATGGCGCAATTTTACCTTTAAAAACGGGATATGAATCACATCCAAAGAAGCGGGTGTTCTTAAACTTTTTAAGGCTATTTTATCATTGTACGCCGCTTCCTTTAACCTTTCTATTTTTTTCGCCACTGCCTGTTCTGAAGTAATAACCAGCCCGCCATCCCCCAGCCCGCCTACTATTTTAGAAGGGTGAAAACTAAAACAGCCTGCATTCCCAAAAGTCCCTACCAGTTTTCCGCCAACTGATGAACCTTGGGCCTGGCAACAGTCTTCGATTAAATAAACTCCATGGCTCTTTGCCAAGGCGGAAAGTTTCTCTATTTGGCAAGGCAGGCCATAAAGATGCACCGGGATAATTGCTTTTGCCGAAAGCAGTGTTTTTTCATCAATTTTTTCCGGGTCTATATTAAAATCATCTCTAATATCTATAAATACGGGGATAGCTCCTATGTCAGATATGGAAAGCGCGGTTGCGATATACGTATGCGGAGTAGTTATTACATAATCCCCTTTGCCGATACCAAGAGCAGTTAATGAAAAAGAGAGCGCAGCTGTGCCTGAAGACGTTCCTAAGGCATAAGGAACTCCGAAATAAGCCGAACATTGGGCCTCAAATTCTTTTTGATAAACCCCAAATTCGCAAGCATCCCTTAACTTCAGGACTTTTTCCAGCTCATCAGCAATTTCATCAATAAAAAGCGCATTTTCCGCGGAAAAATTATCATAGGTAATTTTCATTGGACTGCGGGTATATTTCTTTACGCGCGCCTTAAGCGAACTGACGCCTTGAGATATTTTCCTGAAGTAATCCGATATCATACCGCTGCCTTCCGTTCTTTGCTTAAGATCTCCATGAGAAACGCGAGCGCGTAAGCCAGGTGTATGGTAGGAAAAATAAATAACAAAACGAAGAATATGCGGAAATCATTTTTTTTAAACGCTACCATCAGAGAAAAAAACAAATCTAATGCCGGATAAAGCATTAATACGTTTAAATATGCCTTCGATTTTATGAAAGGGGCTGACATAAAGCAGAAAAGTAAAACTATTGGCAAGAAATGAACCGGATTTATATAAGAGGGGAAGGTTTTGAAAATCTGAGCCCGGCCCCTGCCATAAGCAAAAATCTGATAGAAAAATTCACGATAGGTAGCCCTTCTTTCATGAAAAACTTCCAGCTGCGGGATATACATGGCTTTATAACCTAACCTGGCGAATCTAGCCAATAAAATGTTTTCTTCCGCCGAAATAAAATTACCGGGAAAACGCATATCCTCCTGGCCGAATATATTTTTTTTTGCGGCAAGATTGCACAATATTAGCCCGGTTTCATCCACGTACCTGTCCCGGCCGGTCTTTTTATACCTTTGGCTTATCCATAACGTCCCAAAGAAAGAAGCCAAGGCAAACCCCTGGCATTGTTGGAATAATGAACTACCGGGCATATTTAAATTAGGGCCGCCGACAATAGAAATATCGCCATTTTCACGGAACTTTTCTTTGATCATGGTGAATACATCCTTATTCACCATGACATCATCATCAAGAAAATACAGGATTTCTCCGTCCGCCATCTTTATTAAAAAGTTCCTTGCTGCTCCTCTGTTCAGGTTCAAAAATTGAAAATACCGGATATTGCCGTGTAAGAACATCAATTCTTTTAACAAGGACACTGATCCTGCGTCTTCTCCGTTTATTAATACGAGTATCTCTACGGATTCCGGTTTAGAAAATTTTATAATACTTTCAAGCAGCCTCCTTAACTTATCTGCCCTGTTATTTTCCAAAATTAGAATAGAAATATCTTTCATCCCGTATTAATAATGTCTTTATAATTCTCGGTTGGATAAAAATATGCAGGATAATTAACTACGCGTTTTGTCTGCAGGGGAAAATTAATAACGATTAAATTGCAGTTAAAATTACTACTTATCCGGATTAAAATCTAAACTGCCATCTACGTTGCCAAACCAGGTTATTTTCCATGCCCCATTTTCTTTTGCAAAATGGACTAAGCGGTTTTTCTGGCCGGTTTTATCCTCAAGGAGATCCCTATTAAAACCTTTCCAATCGTAGCTAACCGCCGCGGAAGCCTTATTGCCTTTAATCTCTATATTTGTTGTTTTAATGTTAAGTAATGATAAGCGAAAGAATTTCTTATAAGTTCTCGTCGAAGCCTTTCTAAGAAAGGCTTCATGTTTGTTATAATCCATTGTTTCTCCGTTGATTACGCAGGTAAAGTTGGGAGAAACTTGACTCAACGCAGTAGTGAAATCTTCCTTTCCTGCGCTTTCATAAAATATTCTTACTACTTCCCGAATTGCTGACTTGTCATCTTCTTGCTGCTCCTGGCCCAAAACAAGCGTTGTTTTATAACTAAATTGACCCATAAGGATCAGAAATGATAACAAAAATAAGCTGATTTTTTTCATCTTTCTCTCCTTTCTCCGGAACTATTTCCGTGATCTCAAGAAATAAGTTATTAAAACTTGATCATCACTTCTGTTCTAAGGAACAGGGCTTTGTTTTGATGCGCGTAAAATTTCCCCGGAATAAGATATTCAGCCTGGAAATACGATGTAATATCTTTGTTTATCTCATAACCCAGTTTGCCCTGCAGCAATTGACCTCTCGATTTGCTTGTCCCGGAGAAAACACTGCTGGCAGCCACTTGCGTATTGGCTCTCAAGAAATTATACATAAACTGCAGCTTGATTTTCTTCGTCGGATAAACGGTTAACGATGCCCTCTCCCATTGGAAGTTAGTCCAATAGCCGGTCATACCGGTCTCCCCTGCCAAGGTAATGCAATATAAATCAGATAACCAGGGATACCTGGAAAATAAAGGATCCCAGGCTTCATTTCTATCGGTACCCTGTTTGTCTCCTGAAAGATAAATATAACCTAAACTAACAAGCGGTGACCAAGGTATATTCTTGAAGTCCCTATCTACATAGACATACCCGCCCAAGCCTCTCCTGCCGCTATCGCCATAATCACCTACCTGACAGGCAAGCTGCCCTCTTAAAACATATGGAGAAAATTTAAACTTGGAGAACGAACCGAATGTATGCAGCCTGGTCCGTTGCGATTGCAGCCCAGTGCCCCCCTCTTCGGCTTCTGTTTTATATATGTAATAACCTTCCGCGTAAAGGTTTTCAACGGATTTATTCTTAAGATACAGGACGTATCCTGTTTCATCCGTGGTATTTAATCGCTGGGGGACTTTATCTAATGCCGGGTTGCTTGCATTCACCAGCATCGTCCGGTTTATCACGGGGAGGAATTCCTCATCCCTCGGGTCGTCTATAAGAATTGCGTCTAATGTATTATTCTCATCTATATGCCAGCTTGCCTTGGCTGCGTTAAAATAAAACGTCCTTGAACTGTCCAAGGGGGTCCCGTCACCGAATAAAAATCCTTCGCCGTAATCAGAGGGAAGCAAATCCTGCCGTCCAATACGCAAATCCACGGGAGCATCAAAAACTTGTTTTACATCCAGATAAAGATTATCAAATACGACCTCATTTATATCAAAATGATACCCTTTTTTTGACGCGGTCTTATCAGGGACAGAAGAAGTCGTCCCCCCAAAATAAGTATACGCCCTAAATTCATCCGTAAGTTTAGCATAAAGGGCCGCCTTCTTATCTAAGGCGACTTTTCCCCAAAGCGAGGTCTTTATCCTAAAGAAATTACGGTTATCCTTTAATCCGCTATCCATATCTTTCCAGTTTTTCCAGTATTCATGCCGTAACCTCAAAATCCCTCCCCCGCTGAAATTCAGTTCCGCCAAGGCCGGGACAAAATTAATAAAAACCCCTAATGACACGGCAGTAAATATAAGAAAACGCTTCACTTAAACCTCCTTCTTTTAATTGTAAAAATTTACCTTAAGGCAACAAAAACCCTAATTTTATATATTTAGTTTAGCAAGCTGCACCATATTTGTCAATCTTTTAAAGGCCATAAGTATGAAATGCTCCTGCATATAGTAAATTTGATCATTTTCCCAGCAAATACCTCAATGTGTGTATCGGATTGTACAACCTGCGGCATATCGCCCTTGGCAATGACTCATTTTGATACTGGAACTTAAGCCGGGAAGAGATACCCGTGTATTTTTCTTCCAATTTACGCATTAGTTTACAATATTTCCCGGCTTCAAACTTATTACTCCTGACTATGCCTTTTAAGGAATCATTCCTGGCGATAAATTCGCAGAATTTATCGCTGTCTTTGACCGATCTTTCGCTTAACAGGAAAATCACCTGCATCTTTTCATAGCCGCGCTCGATTAACCC
>Ga0265297_10012587_pt1 | contig 10120 bp, 11 predicted proteins | sample Munlanlwell13791_FD_192502 | JGI IMG/M metagenome (GOLD analysis project Ga0265297, IMG submission 192502) | Leachate microbial communities from a municipal landfill in Southern Ontario, Canada - Leachate well 137-91 | ecosystem: Engineered > Solid waste > Landfill > Unclassified | place...
CAGTTGAGGCGAAGAGCGCTACCACGGCCGGACAAACCCTCCTTAAGTTCGTATATCGAAGGGTGCGGGAGCCATCATACACATTCTTGGGAGGAATTCAAGTAAAAAAGAGGAAATATCTATTGTTGCAAAACAAAGACTTAGGCCGTTTTTTGTGCGGCGCAATGACGAATTATGGGAAAAGTGGGTAAAAAAAGAGAAAAAACCAAAGGGGATGCCCGCCGGAGCCTGCCCTCGCGAAGGCGGGGGCGGGCATGACGATGGATAGGCAGGGAATGACGAAAGGATTAAATACCTAAATGCATATCCAAGTCGCTCTCCCCCCCTCCCTAACCCTCCCCGCGAGGGGGAGGGAAAAGAAAGAGGGATCGCCGCCGGAGCCTGCCCTCGCGAAGCCCCTAGAAAAAAGAAGAAACCAAATGGGATGCCCGCGGGCATGACGAGGAAAAAAGCAAAAGAGAAAACAAAGAGGATTCCGGATGGCCGCGCTTTCTAAAAAAGCGCGGCTACCGGAATAACAATGCTTATCGCGACAGCTGATAATCAGCGGTTGGGATGATACAAAAATATGTTCTTTGCCGAGCAAAGAGCGCTGGCAAAAACGGGACGGCCCTTTTCGCTGCCGCCATATCTGTCGTAGATTTTCCGGCGACATTTTCTGAATGAAGCCAAAAGCCCTTGGCGAACAGAAAGAATAGGTTCTGCCGATACTTGTTTGTTGCGTGCAAAATATTTATTTGACGATTTGCGATCATCCAAAAGCTGGACGACGGAAGCTTCAAGCGCCTTGGAAAAAATTTTCTTTCCTTCTTTTTTGCCATGGCGCGTTACCATTTCGGCTTCGACTAATCTGAAAAAATCCATGAATTGACTTTGAATTTCATTTTCATCGCGCTTACCACTAACAGGTTTCGACATCTACTTCCTCCACTGACTGGGTGACTCACTGGAGGGGCAGTATATCGGCAAAAAGACGAAAATCATGGTTAATTTGAAAGGGTTAGCCCTGCCCTGTTTTGCGGAAAATCGAGGCAAAGAATGCGGATTTCCGGCACAACCGGCGCGGGCATATCAGGCATATTCGCGTACCGAAAAATAACCGGAGACCTCGCCTTTTGTTGCTTCTTTCTATACTTAGAGTAGAATCAAAGAATCGAACTTAACCAATCACGGGAGTCTCAGATGGCTTGTGGATGCAAATGCGGCTGCAAAGCAACCGCGAAAAAGAAAACGGTCAAAAAGAAAAAAACCGTCGCCAAGAAAAAGAAATAAGTCTCGTTCGAATAACGGAAAAAGCCCTCGAACGAGGGCTTTTTTTGTTTGAGAGATGCCCTAATATATCCCCATTAAGTATGACGATACGGCGTTCCGGATTATTCCGGCCAGATGAAATAAGGAGAGTGACATGACGATCAACGTTCATGGCTATGCCGCAAAAGCGCCGAAAGCCGCTTTGGTTCCGTTTGATTTTGAACGCCGCGATGAGAGACCGGACGACGTCAGCATTGAAATTCTTTATTGCGGCGTCTGCCATTCGGACATTCATCATGTGAACGCCGACTGGAAAACCGCGTATCCCGTCGTTCCGGGACACGAGATCATCGGCCGCGTGACAAGCGTTGGCAAAAAGGTCAAGCGTTTCAAAAAAGGCGATCATGTCGGCGTCGGATGCATGGTCGATTCTTGCCAGCAGTGCGAGCCCTGCCAACACGGCCTTGAGCAATACTGCGAGGAAGGCGCGACCATGACCTATAACGGCATTGACCGCCACGACCATATGCCGACCTATGGCGGCTATTCGACCAAAATTATCGTCAATGAAAAATTCGTCTTGAAAATCCCCAAAGGCATGGATTTGAAAAGCGCCGCGCCGCTTCTTTGCGCCGGGATCACGACGTGGTCTCCCCTGCGCCATTGGAAAGTCAAAAAAGGAACCAAGGTCGGCGTCATCGGTTTGGGCGGCCTTGGGCATATGGCCATCAAACTTGCGCATGCCATGGGCGCTCATGTCACCCTCTTTTCCCGCTCTCCCGGAAAAGAAAAGGACGCAAGATGCCTTGGCGCTCATCAAATCGTCATTTCGACCGATCCCGAACAAATGGATGCCGTTCGGAATACCTTCGACCTGATTATCGATACGGTTCCTTATGCGCACGACATCAATTCATACGCACAAACCCTGACGCTTAGCGGAACGCTTGTGTTAGTCGGCTATCTTGGAAATATGGAGCCGACGATCGATTCAACGGCTTTGGTTCTGAAGCGCATTGCCGTCGCAGGCTCCGTCATCGGCGGCATCAAGGAAACACAGGAAATGCTGGATTTCTGCGGCAAGCACGGCATCACATCGGATGTCGAGGTTATCAAGATGCACGAGATCAACGACGCCTATAGGCGCATGCTGAAAAGCGACGTCAAATACCGCTTCGTCATCGATATGGCGTCGCTGAAGAAATAAGCGACGATATAAAGGATATCTAAGATGGCATATATTAATTGGGGCGATTCAATGAGCGTCGGCGTGGCCTCTATCGACGAACAGCATAAAAATCTTGTTGGCATCATTAACGAGCTCTATGACCAGATGATGCTGGGCAAAGATAACGAGGCTCTCGGCCACATTTTTAATCGAATAATCGACTATGCCATTACGCACTTTAAGTACGAAGAAGAGCTTTTCGCCAAAACGAATTATCCTCTTTCAAGAAACCACGCAGACGAACACACCGCCTTCGTTAAAAGGATCGTTGAGAAACAGGCTAGGTTTAAATCCGGCGAAGTTGTTTTATCCATAGAAGTAATAGATTTTCTTGAGGACTGGCTATCCGCCCACGTTTTGGGATTGGATAAAAAATATACCGCCCATTTTATTGCCTATGGGATCAGGTAAGTAAAAATATCCCGAAGAAATCGCACTTTTTTAAAGGCGCGGTTTTCAGAACGTCGACGGCTGCTGGGCTTGCGCCTTTACGGCTGACAGTCGCGAACGGGTATTAAGGGGGACATGTTCAGGACGCGCACTTCTTTGACGCCGTCCTGTTTTGCCTCTATCAATTCGGCAAGAACAGGTTGAGTAATTTCACGATCCACGGCAAAGAAGGAAATGTTTTCCGTCTTGTCCGGCGTCTCGCCCATTTGGATGTTCTTAATGTTAAGTCCGGACACCCCTAAAATAGTCGAGATGATGCCGATCATGCCGGGTTTGTTGTTGTTTCGAGCAAAAAGCATGTGCCCGGCAATTTTGGCCTCAAGCTGAATGTCGTCAACGCTTACGATGCTCGGTTCTTTATTGATCAGGGTTCCTGCGACTTGCGTCGTTCCCTTATCGGTCTCTACCCGTATGCGAATAAGCGTTTGATAGTTCTTTTCATCGCTGACTACCGTTTCTTCGATGGCGATGCTGCGGTCTTTGGCAATCGCAAGAGCGTTAATCTGGTTTGCTTGAATATTCTGACTTCTAAGCAGCCATTCAACGGCAGCCGAAGTCACCGGCTTGCGATTAACCTCGGCAACCCCGCCTGCATAATCAATATCAATCTTCTGAAGCCGCCCTTCGGGCATAATCTGCCCGACAAAACTTCCGAGTTGAGACGCGAGCATAAGATGCGCCCCCAGCTTGCTTCTTTCCTCTGCCGTAAGGGAGGGAGCATTGACGGCGCCTGCGATGGTTCCGTCTGTCAGGTAGTTTCGGACTTGCGTTGCGATCATTTCGGCAACCCGAACCTGCGCATCGGACGTGGAAGCGCCGAGATGCGGCGTGGCTATCACGCATTGAAGACCGACGAGCTTTTCTTCAAACGGGTTGCCCTTACCTTTTTCTAACGGTTCGTTTTCAAAGACATCGAGAGCCACACCTGCAACAATGCCTTTTTCAACGGCTTCCAGAAGAGCCTCAGAGTCCATCAATCCGTCTCTTGCGCAATTGATGATGCGAACGCCCTTTTTGCATTGTGAAAATTCTTTGGAACCAAGAATGTACTCATCCAATTTAACCGTATGGAGCGATATGAAATCCGCCTTTTTGAGGAGATCTTCTTTATTGTCAACGAGCGTGACTCCCACTTTTTCAGCCGCTTCCTTGGACAAGAAGGGATCGTAAGCCAGCACGGTCATGTTTAAGCCGATGGCGCGTTCTGCCAAAGCTTTGCCGACTCTTCCAAGGCCAAAAATACCCAAAGTTTTGTTGTTAACTTCGACGCCCGTTAGGTGCTTTTTATCCCAGCGCCCTTCTTTCATGGACACGTCGGCGACTGTGATGTTCCGCGACAAAGCCATCATCATGGCCAGCGCGTGTTCTGCCGCCGAAATCGTATTGCCGTCGGCGTTCATGACAAGAATGCCTTTCGCCGTGGCTGAAGGAACGGCAATATTGTCAACGCCAGATCCGGCGCGGCCAATGACTTTCAAATTCGTTGCCGCATTCAGGATATCAGGTGTAATTTTCGTATTCGATCTAACAATCACTGCGGCGTATTCGGAAATGATGGTTTTCAGCTTTTCAGGTGGGGGGGTATTTTTTGTATCAAAGGCATCAACATGAAAACCGGCATTGCTTAGAATTTCTGCGGCTTTTTCATCAACGCTGTCGAGAATAAGGACTTTATCCATTAGAAATCTCCCTCTTATGAAAAGGACATCATTCGGAATGGGAAGGGTGAAATATTCGTTCTACCCAGCAGGCATCAGCGTATCATCCGCCCCATTTTCGTCAAATGGAGATTATGGTTAATTTGAAAGCATTATTACCAAAGACATGGCGATATGTTTCCGGATATATTGTGCCGAACTTTATTTCGATTAATGGGATTTATTATGGACGGTATTCTGCAAAACCCGGTTCTTCCTTCCAAAGTTTACGAGATTGCTCCCCAAATACGCATCGGCTCGTGGGATTTCGAAGGCGCTACGATTGCATCCGAAGTTGTGATGCAGGGCTCTTTTAAAACGGTGCTGGATGAAAACGGGATTTACCGCGACATTTACGATATTGAATTAGAAACGTCCGGTCACGGGCTCAAAGATATTTTCACAAAATTTAAAACCGACAACAACCTCAAGCCTTCCATCGAGAGCATGCTGGAACGGCGATTGCAGGTCTATCTTGAGATGGTTGAAGACTATCAATTGACCCCTTTTTCATTCGTTGCGCCTTTGGCTCGGCTTCTTAATGGTTATGGCGCGGAGCAGTTTTTCCTTTCTAACGGCGCTCACGCCGCAATTGCAAAAATTGCCGGCGCCGAAGTCAACGGCGAACCGGGCGTTTATCCTCGTTATATTGATCGCATCTTTGCAAGCGACAGTCGCGAAAGATTGGAATATGCAAAAACGCATGGGCTTAAAGAAGGCGATAAGGCGGCTTTTCTGGCCGAATATTCGATAGAAAAAGGAGTTCCGCCGTACCAAATTCTTCTTGTCGAAGACAATCACAGGCACATTCAAAATACTCAAAAGGCCATGCGCGATTCATGGAAAGACCTTCTTTCAAGAAAACCTGCCGTGGGGCGCAAAACGGGCTTGAGCGAAGAAACAATTGGGGAAGTCCAGGAAATTTATGTGCAGAACGAATTCAACAAGCGGCACGGCTTTACGCCTAATACCGGCGTCGTGTTCCAGGGCTTGGCGCCTCGGAAGCTTTGTCAGGTTCTGGGAATAAAATAGAAATAAGAAAATGGGATTCCGGCTCGCGCCGCGCGTAAACGCGCGGCTTGGCCGGAATGACGATGGATTTTTAGAAAAGAGTGAGGGTTCAAATGTCCCCGAAGGAACCAATTATAAAAAAAGCCCTACGGGAATTGGCTTCTCGGCGCTTCGCGCCGCTCGCCCTGCCTTCGCAATATATGTTTTGAGTCTCCTACGGGAATTGTGAAAACATGCTGAATGCATGTTTTCATCCTCGCTTTGCTCGGACTTCGGTGCTTCGCACCTACGCGCCAAACGCTCCTGACCGTCGCGTTTGGTGAACCCTACGGGTACAAATATCCCCGAAGGAACCAATTATAAAAAAAGCCCCCTAATCAGGGGGCTTTTTTTATAATTGGCGTCTCCTACGGGATTTGAACCCGTGTTCTCACCGTGAGAGGGTGGTGTCCTAGGCCTCTAGACGAAGGAGACACGACTAACTACGTTTTTCCTGTGATGTAGGACTGAAACCCGCGCTTTTCAGCGCATTTTCTGAAAACACCGCTTGGCTTCTTGCCTCGCGGACGTCCGCATCCAGTAATTAAACGCCTCTATCTCTTATTTTTTGCGGAACTTGTCCAGACTTATCACTTCGCCGCGTTCTTCTTTTTTGGCGGCGTTCTCGTCCTGTTCTTTTTCTTCCTTGTTGGCAACGGGAGATTCTTTGCCGTCGCCCTCGCTTAAGGCTCCGGCATCCGCCGCATTCTGGAACTGCAGCGCGAAATTGACCGACGGGTCGGCAAACGTCGTGATCGCGTCTATCGGAACGACCAGATTTTCTTTCACGTTATTGAAACTGAGCGTGACCTTGATGCAATCGTCTTCAAGCTTGAGGCCGAAAAACTGATACTGCAGGACGATCGTCATTTCTTCCGAGTACTGCTTCTGCAGATAATCGGGAACCTTGACGCCCGGAAACTTCGTCAGAAACGTGATGTAAAAATGGTGATCGCCGGGAAGCCCGTCGCGGGCTACCGTTTCCATCGTTTCGCGCACAACGTCGCGCAACGCGGCTTCGATCATCAAATCGTAACGGAGTAAGTCTTCGCTCATGTTCTCAAAGGGGTGAAAAATTGTTCTGTTTTTTTGATAGCAAGTCAAACACGCTCTGTATAGAGAATTGAAAAATATTTTTCGGCTACTTGACGTGTTCAAGGATGTCCATCAGGGCGTGTTGAAATCTTTGGGGATTGGCCACCACATCGAAGGGCGAGACGTCCCCTCCCGTTCCGTGAACCAAAACCGTGCCATAGCCGAAGATGCGTCCCATGACCGATTGGTCGAAATTGACGCCCGCGATTCTGTTGATCATGATTTCAAATGTCGAACGCGAAACGAATCCGTACTTGGCGATGACTCTTTTGTTCGTGATGGCGAGTTCCGTTGACGATTGGCGTATAACGGCGCCGCACAAAAGGAAAAACCCGAAAATCGCAAAAAGCATCGCCGCTCCGGCCAAGGCGCGGCCTATGCTGGATACGTATGTTTCTCCCAGCAGGCTTCCGGCGATGTCGTAGCTGAAAAAGCCGATAATACCGCTTGTAACCGTGAGGAACAGGCCGGGGAGAAAAATAATCCAGTGCAACGTCGCTATATAAAGCAGCTTTTCTTCGGGAAGAAGAGCCTTCTCAAGATACGATGGCATGGTTTTCCTCAATCGTTTGTGTGTTGAGTATCCTTATGATCCTGCGCCGCAAGATACCTTTCGGCTTCGAGCGCGGCGCGGCACCCCATCCCCGCCGCCGTAACGGCTTGCCGGTAAGATTTGTCCTTCACGTCGCCTGCCGCAAAGACGCCTTCGACGCTCGTCGCGGCGCCGCCGTCCTGTTTCGTTACGATATAGCCTTCGGCGTCAAGCTGGAGCTTGCCTTCGAATATCTTCGTCGCGGGAACGTGACCGATGGCGATAAATACTCCCGACACGGGGAGAATTTTCTCGGCTCCCGTTTTGACGTTCTTGAGGCGAATGCCCGTCACGGAGAGCGTCGGTTTCTCGTCGCCGATAATTTCTTCGGTCACGCTGTCCCATTCAACCGCGATTTTCGGATTGCTCATCGCGCGATCAACCATGATCTGTTCCGCGCGGAACGTATCGCGGCGGTGGATAATCGTAACCTTGCTGGCAAAACGCGTGAGATATATCGCTTCTTCAATCGCGGCGTTGCCGCCGCCGACCACGCAAATTTCCTTGCCACGGAAAAAGAAACCGTCGCACGTCGCGCAGCCCGAAACGCCGTAGCCCTGAAATTTTTTCTCGCTGTCGAGTCCCAACCAGCGCGCTTGCGCTCCTGTGGCGACGATAACCGTGTCCGCCACGAAGACGTCCCCTGAATCCGCCTTGCAGACAAAGGGACGGCAGCTGAAATCCACGTCAACGATGGAGTCGAATATAAGCGTCGCCCCTACCCTTGTCGCCTGCGCCGCCATTTGCTCGACAAGCTGGGTGCCTAAAATCGGTTCGGCAAAACCCGGGAAGTTTTCGACCTCGGACGTGATCGTCAGCTGGCCTCCGGGTTGCATCCCCTGCAATACAATGGGCTTGAGGTTCGCTCGCGCCGTATATATTGCCGCTGTATAGCCTGCGGGGCCGGAGCCAATAATCAGTACTTTGGTGGTGTGCGTTTTAGCCATTAATTTAACCTTACCAGATGTCTTTTCCGAGTCTTAGCCTAGCAAGCGGTTTAACGGCGGCAAAATCAAAAAAAATAGGCATTTTTGCAACACAAAATGAAAGTAATTCCTCATTTTTCATGTTTATTGCCGCCTTTCCTGTGCTAGAAAGCAGCACATTTTGCTTTTCAACGCTTACCATAATAGGTTGAATTCGTTATGTCTGAATCCCAAAGTTCCTTGATGGATCGCCTGACCTCCCTGTGCAAAAGACGCGGCTTTGTTTATCCCGCTTCGGAAATTTACGGAGGTCTGAACGGTTTCTGGGACTTCGGCCCCCTTGGCGTGCAGCTTAAAAACAATCTCCGCGACGCCTGGTGGCACAGCATGGTCGAATGCCCCCCCATGGGCCCCGACGGCAAGCCTTTATCCATCGTGGGCATTGATACGGCCATTATTCAGCATCCCAAAACATGGGAAGCGTCAGGTCACTTGGCCGGTTTTGCCGATATGATGGTCGATTGCCGCGAGACGAAGAAACGCTACCGAGCAGATCATATTTTGGTCTTTCCGGTCTCCTACAAAGACGGGAATGGCAAGGAAGTACGGCTGCTGATGAGCGCCATCGAAGGAGATGAATCCATACAAGATAATATTATCAAAAAAACAGAAAAACTCATTCGTAAAAGGCACGGCGGGGAGGAATTGAAGCTTGGATTAAGAACTCTTTCGGAAGCTCTCACCGGCAATATTACGCCCACTCCGTTTACTTCCCTTTCTCCAGATGTGCAAAGCCAAGTAATTGGCCCAGACGCTTGGGAAAAGGGTACATTGACTGAACCACGTAATTTCAATTTGATGTTTCATACATACCAAGGCGTCTTTCAGAACGAAGATGCAAAGGTCTATCTTCGTCCCGAGACTGCCCAAGGTATTTTTCTACAAGTTAAAAATATCATGGATACGTGCCGCGTACGTCCGCCGTTCGGCGTCGCGCAGGTCGGCAAGTCTTTCCGCAACGAAGTCACGCCGCGCAACTTTATCTTCCGCACGCGCGAATTCGAACAGATGGAAATGGAATTCTTCGTGCCGCCCGAAGACGGCATGAAATGGTACGAGTTCTGGGTTGCTCAACGCTTAAACTGGTGGGAAGAACAAGGCGTCAGCAAGGCGAACCTCTTCCGCCATGAAATCGCGGATGCCGACCGTTCTTTCTATTCCGCCGCGACGTCGGACATTGAATATAAGTATCCGTTTACGGCTCCGGGCTTCGGAGAATTGGAAGGCGTTGCGTACCGCACCGATTACGATCTGACGCAGCATCAGAAGTTCAGCAAAACGAACCTCGAATACGTGGATCAGGAAGCCAAGCGCCGCTATATCCCCCATGTGGTCGAACCCGCGAGCGGTTTGACCCGTGGCGTGCTGGTTCTGCTTTGTGAGGCTTATCAATATGATGAAAGCCGTCCTTCACCTGAATGGTTAAAACTGAAGCCAAGCCTCGCGCCTATTAAGGCGGGCGTATTTCCTCTCGTCAACAAAGACGGAATGCCGGAGGTCGCCGAGAAGCTTTATTCGGAATTGCGGCAATCTTTCACCTGCCAGTACGACGCCAAGCAGAGCATCGGCAAGCGTTATGCCCGCATGGACGAGGCCGGCACGCCTTTCTGCATCACCATCGACGGCGAGACCCGCGAGAACGACACGGTCACCATCCGCACCCGCGACGACATGCGCCAGGAACGCATCAAGGTCGAAGAGGCCGTGGACGTGGTCCTGCGCAAGATGCGCGAGTGAGAGACCGTCGCGAACCCAGATCGAAGTGGACGGG
>Ga0265297_10012588_pt1 | contig 10120 bp, 9 predicted proteins | sample Munlanlwell13791_FD_192502 | JGI IMG/M metagenome (GOLD analysis project Ga0265297, IMG submission 192502) | Leachate microbial communities from a municipal landfill in Southern Ontario, Canada - Leachate well 137-91 | ecosystem: Engineered > Solid waste > Landfill > Unclassified | place...
TAAAGTCGTTGTTAAATATTTTGAAGGCATGTCAAAGATTAAAGAAGCTTATGAGGAAGAATTGGATGCATCAAAAAATACCGAGGTTTTATCCCTGGCTGGTTCAATTGATAATATTTTTGAATTTTTACCGGAGTCATACTGGGATAAATGGAATATAAAATTTGTAAAATATAAGTCAACTAGCCGTATGCTTGTCCATAACTCCGAGGCGGCTCGCAGAACAATTAAAAATGACAAACAGTACAAACGGGAAACCAGGTGGATTGAGAAATTTCCCCTTCAAGTGAATATCGATGTTTTTAATAATACCGTTCTGATTGTTTCTTTTCATGATGGGATTGCTATTTGGATTGAAAGCCACATGTTGGCTCAATCATATCGCATAATGTTTAATACTCTTTGGGAGCTTTCTAAACCGTTTAAGTAAAAAATGTTGTAAAAATATTTACAACAAAAAAGTCAGCAATTTGCCTTGTTATTTGTGACTTTTGACGCCATAGTGGCGTTTTTTTGTTTTTTTATTCCGTGGTTTGATTAATTGTGGGATAATTCTATTGGATAATATAAATAATAAATAAAGAAAAAACATATGCCTCCAAGCGGATTTAGCCAAAAGGCCGTGAAAGGTTCACTTATCTTCATCCAAAGTTGTTATGAAGACCTATTGGAAGAGGTGCGTTCCGGGAAACATAAAAGTTATGAGGAAGGAATTGAGTATGAAATTACTCAGATCGGCAAAGCTCTCTCTAAGCTTCATATTGACTCCAATGGAAACATTGCTGAGCGATAACAAAATCAGCCTGGGCATTCTTTGTATCTTGGCCTTTTGCAGTTAATTTAATAGTCGCTACCTTCTGCTTAATTAACCCATCTCCTCCGGATCGTCCAGTATAGTTATGAGCAAGTCACGCTGCCGACCCCAAAAATCTAAATTTAAATAAAAATGCTTCAGGAGATTGGGGTGTTTTTATTTTTGTAAGAAATAGATTTTTAAATAACTACATAATCATTAAACACTACTTTGAAAAGTTATATAAAATCTTTGACTTTAATTGCGTATTTTGTTACAGTAAATTTGAGTTTTAATCTTTTTAAAGAGAAAAGTCACTACAAGGAGAAACTAAGATGGAAAACTACGGAAAGTATTTAGCGATACTTCTGATTGGGCCAACTGGTTCGAGCAAAACACCCTTAGGCATCCTTTTGGAAACGCTGGGAATGCTCAACAAAAAATGCGTTCATTTTGACTTCGGCGCCCAACTGAGACAGATTGCGGACTTAAATGTTTGTCCTGATTTTCTGGTTCAATGGGAATTTAACGCTATCAAGTCAGTATTAGAATCGGGCAATTTATTAAGCGATGAACAGTTTACTATTGCCCGAAAAATCCTTAACGAATTTTGTCGAAAACGATCAATCGATGATAATACGCTCCTAATACTCAACGGTTTACCGCGTCACTATGGCCAAGCTGAAGCCATCAGTCCAATCATTGACGTTGGAATTATCATTTCTCTAGAGTGTTCCGTAGAGGTTGTTTTTCGGCGGATTTCGTCAGACATCGGCGGTGATCGAGCTGGTCGGCGCGATGATAATCTTACTGATGTTGCCAAGAAGTTGGCGTTATTTCAAGAACGAACTGCTCCACTATTGGACTACTACCGATCTCAAGGGAAAACGATTATTTCTTTGCCAGTAGCTACCGAGACAACGGCACAAAGGTTGTGGGAATCGTTGTCGCAACAAACTGAGCTGATTAGGTGGTTCTGTCAAACTGCAAAATGACTAAAAGCAATCAATTGGACGTGGCATTCCGCTAGCGTCCTTTTTATTTATAATTTTTTAACAAATTTCATAAGAATAATTTATAATTCTCAAGAGTATTGAGAAAAATTAAAATTCAAACTAATCTCTTGCCAGTTCAAAGTTCTAAATATGTCACAAAGCTCACCCCAAAATAAAAAACATCCCTTAATTGGGATGTTTTTTAGTACCACTGCGTGAAGGTTAGAACTGGACGTTGTTTTTAGTTGATAACAGTGATAAAATTAGTTCAAATAAACTTATGATTATTAAGTCAGTTACACAGGTTGGCAATCCAATCATCAGAAAAAAGTCCAAAAAGATTACAACAGCGGTATCACCCAAGATTAAAAAAATAATCAAGGATTTAATTGATACTATGCGTTTTGCTAATCTGGTTGGTATATCTGCTCCCCAAATCGGTTATAATTTTAGAATTTTTGTGACCGAAATAAGAACTACGACATTAAGAAAAACAAATGAAGCGGATAAGCTTCGAGTTTTTGTCAACCCTCGGATTATAAATGTGTCCAAAAAACAAGTTGTGGGATATGAAGGATGCGGCAGTGTCGCTGTTGCAGGTATTTTTGGAAAAGTATCAAGGCCGAATAAAATAACCGTGAAAGCATTTGATGAAAACAACAAAAGTTTTGTATTCACGGCAAGAGGATTGTTGGCTCGTGTTATTCAGCATGAAATTGACCATTTAGAGGGAGTTATATTTTTAGATAAAGTTTCTGATAAGAAGAGTTTGATGAGCCGAGAAGAGTACATTAAAATGTAAAAATTAGTATTCCATGTCTTTGGCCTCAAATTCGGTATATAAATATAACTGATCTTTCTTTGAATAATAGTTTGAATATCCTTCGCTAGGCGACCTAGATAAAACTATTCCCTTAACGGGGTAGTTTTGTTCTTTAATATCAGTGCTTTATATTAATCTGTAAAAGTAGTAATATTAAGCTAGACCGATTTATCGTTAAATTTTACTTATGGCTAAATATCAATTGTTTAGGGTTGTTGTTGCGGCCGTTATCCATAATAACGAAGGACAATTTTTGCTGGCACAGCGTCATCATAAGGATGAACATCAGCCGGGAATCTGGGCAATACCGGCCGGACACATTGAAGAAGAAATCAATTCTCTTGATAGTTTAGAATTTAATTTAAAAAGGGAAATTGGAGAAGAAATTGGCGTTGAGATAAATATTGAACGATATTTGGACAGCCATAGCTGGATCGATCCTGATTACAAAAAAATTACCATAGTTTTCTTATGCACCGTCAAATCAGGCAAGCCTAGGTCTCTGGATGAAACTCAGGATTTAAAATGGTTAGCGGCAAATGAAATTTCAAGCCTGGATCTGGCACCACACATCAAGAGACTGATTGAGAAAGCGAATCAGATTGTTAATTGAAAGGTTAATTCCTTGCAAAATGTTTTATATCTATGCACAATCACGCCCTCAAAAGTTATATTTGCCCTATTTGTCTAGCCATCAAAGGTATTGAGAATGAGCAGACCATGATCAAGCAGGCTGATATTGTCTATAAAGATAAATTGGTCATGGCTTTTATTGGTTCCAAGTTTATTGCGACCAATCCCGGCCATGTTATTGTGGTGCCGATCAGGCATTATGAGAATATTTATGATCTGCCGGATTCAGTCGCAGCCAAAATTTTTGCCGTTGCCAGAAGATTGGCAATTATTTTAAAGAAAGTCAGGAGAGCCGCTGGCATTAACTTACAACAAAATAACGAGCCGGCGGCCGGTCAGCATGCTTTTCATTATCATTTGCATATTATTCCGAGATTTGAAAATGATGGTTATTTAAAAAATAAGGAAGCCAGGGTTTCTGCGCCCAAGGAGAGGGTAAAATACGCTGACCCAGTTAAGAGATATTTATTATGCCAAAAAAAGAAGCCAAACGGAAGCATTTGACGGTTTAAAGGGAACAGCTCATTCTTTTTTTCAAAAGAAATTAAGCCGGTAGCGTATGTGCCGAGTCATAATGTTACAAAACTTTTCTGAAGTCGACAGCCAGCGCCATCTGGCTTGGTTTGCCGCGCTCTCCGAAACCGGCAAAGTTCCGCTGGGCGTCAGTCCCGGCCATCAGGATGGCTGGGGGATCGGCGGCTTTAAGGGGAGCGAATTGGTTCTACTGAAAAAAGAAAGCCGCTCCGCCTTGGAAAATACGCAATATGACCAAGCGGCTGTCTTGGCCTCGCGGCAGTGCGACCTGATCGTCGGGCACTTGCGCAAGTCATCGGTGGGCAACGTGTCTTGGGAAAATACGCATCCTTTCGCTTATCGAGATTTTTTATTTTGCCATAACGGCATGATCAGCGACAGCCAGAAGCTGCAATTGGACCCTGCTTTCGCGGCGGCCGTCAAGGGTACTACCGATTCGGAAAGGTTTTTTCTTTATCTGATGCAGCAGATTTATCAAGCGCCGGACAGGGAGATTCCCGCCGCTTTCGTCAGGGAAAAAATAATCAGCGTGATTGATTTTATTCGCAATAATTTTACTTATACCGGCCTTAATTCCATTCTGTCTAATGGAGACACTACTTGGGCGGTGCGCGAGGTCAATGAAAACAACCCTATCGTCCAGGAAAAGAAAATGCTAGATTATTACTCTCTATATTTGGGAATCGGCGCCGCCGGAACAGCCGCTGTTTCTTCGGAAATATTTGAAGACCAGCGGATTGTTTGGGAGCCATTAAAAAATCATGAGCTGGCGGAGATAGACGGGGCCACAGGCGCGGTGGCCAGGCATAGCTTTTGATCTAAGTTATTTAGGAAAACTCTAGTTGGCAATGTAAAATGCCCCTTTAAAGAAGGCGTTTTTTTAATTGTTAGAAAGATGTTTTTTTGATATAATGAGAGTAATTAAAATTAATGAATAAAACTATGTTATTAAGAAATAAAGTCGCTATTGTCACCGGCGCCGGCAGAGGAATCGGCAAAGGCATTGTCAAGGCGCTGGCCTCGGAAAAGTGCAATGTTGTTGTTTCCGATATTGACCAAAAATCTTGCGAAAGAGCAGCTAAAGAATTAAAAAGATTCGGCGTTAAATCTTTGGCAGTCAAATGCGATGTCTCCAATAAGCAAGATGTCAAAAATTTATTCAAGCAAGCAATTCAAAAATTTGGCAGATTGGATATCTTGGTTAACAATGCGGGAATCTTTCCTTTCATCCCATTTTCCAAGATGAAGGAAGCGGATTGGGATCAAGTAATAGACATTAATCTAAAAAGCATATTTTTTTGTTGCCAGGAAGCCATAAAGTCCATGTCGGTCGGCGGTCGGATAGTAAATATTTCTTCCATTGCCTCACTAGTGGGATTTGAAGGGTTGGCGCATTATTGCGCTTCAAAGGGCGGCATAAATAGCCTGACCCGAGTCTTGGCCTTGGAATTGGCTCCGAAAAAAATTACAGTTAACGCCGTAGCCCCGGGCGCCATTGATACTCCCGGAGCCAGCCAGCCGGATCAGCCAAGAACAGCTAAGGAAGCGACCAGAAAACAGACGATAGCCATGATACCGCTGGCTAGAATGGGGACTCCGGAAGATATCGCCGATGCCGTGGTTTTTCTGGCTTCCGGCAAAGCCAGTTATATTACCGGACAAACGATTGTCGTTGACGGCGGATGGATCCTGAGATAATAAATGATAATAAGGTAAATTACTTTTTAGAATATAAAAGATAGATTCGGTTGAATTGATCGAATTCATATTGATTTTAAAAGACGGCCCATTGGAGCCGTCTTTTAAGTTTGATAGGATTGTCTTTTTATTTTTGGGATCGTTGTTAATATTTTTTTAAGCCGTAAAAGAAAAAATAAAAAAACCGGAAGCTGATCGTTTGATCTTCTTCCGGCGCGACATTGTTGGGCGATCGGCTCTCAGGCGATCCATGGCACTCGGTTGAGCGCTTTGACGAAGCCGCTGTCAATCAGGGTGCGGAAAGTGCGGAACATGCCTTGGCAGGTGGCGACGTTTTCGCGGATCGGCTGGAAAGTCCGGTACGATTGCGGACGCATGCTTTCCAGAAATTGCGGCCAGGCCAGCTCCTTGCCCTCGTCCAGAGTCTGCAGGCGTTGCCGATACAGGGCCATCAGCGCGGCGCCATAGGCCGAGCCTTGAGCCGCGTCATCCCAGACCTTCACGGGCGTGGCGAAGACGTCGGCAATCGCCTGGAGCGTCCAGTCCGATTGGGCGATGCCGCCGCTCACCACGATCTCGTCGGCCATGATGTTTTGCAGCCGTAGCGCCTGGACGCTGTAGAGTGCGGAGAACATTGAGCCGGTAAAGGCGGCGCGCGCCAGATTACCGGGCAGGTAGTTGTCCGGCCGCCAATTGAAGATGGCGGCGCGTGCCTTGTCCGGCAGGGATAAGCCGTGCTCCGGATCCACTGTCGGCACAATGATCAGTCCTCCGCAATCCACCGGCGCAGTTGCGGCGGCGAGCATCAGCTCCTCAAACGATCCGCCGTAGCTTTCCACGATGGTGTTCATCGGCGGCGTGCCGTTTTGGATGTGTGCCATGCAGAACCGCTTGCCGTCCGCCGTGACAAACGGCTCAATGCCCGGATGCCGGCCGTAGAAGTCTTGGTCCGTCACCAGGTTGAAACAGCAGGAAGTGCCGCCGGAGAAGCTCACTTGTCCCGGACGGCTGACGCGGCAGCCGGCGATGGTCGTCGGCTGGTCGCCTTCCGGCGAGACGATCGGAATGCCCGGCGTCAGGCCGAAGAACTGGGCCGTCTCTTCATTGACAGTGCCGACGATGTCGCCGACCATGACCGGACGCGGCAACAGCGTTTGAATGGGCGCCGTTCCCGCTTGCCTCGTCAGCTCATTGAATTTGGCGATCATTTCGGGGTAGTACTCTCCCGTTTCCGGGTTGACGGGGAGGGCGCCGCAGGCGTCACCATAGCCCAGGGAACGGACGTTCGGATCCAACATGCAGGCGATGATGCCGGATGGTACCGTCAAGAAGTCAACTTGCGCGGCCAGGGCCGGATGCTTGCGGATTGTTTCCAGCCAGCGGCTGATGAGTAGCCGTTGGGCTACGGGGTGGTGGAACAGCTTGGTCAGCGCCCCGCTGCCGGCGTCGCACCAGAGCCTGACGTGTTCCTTGAATCCGGCGTCGCCGAAACGCATGCCCAGGCCATGCATCTGTCCCGAGGGGCAGATGGCCAGGCAGGGACCGGGATCGGAATGGATGAAATTTCGGCGTACCTCGGCGTAGGCCTCGGCCAGTGCCGCTTTCAGGGCTCGTTTCCAGTCTTGCGGATCTTGCATCCGCGACCCGTCGTCGCCCTTGATTAGGGCAACTTTCTCGTCGCCGGTTCCCAGCACGCAGCCGTCGGTTCCTACCACCAAGACGGCGATAGCGTCCGTACCGGCGTCAATGCCGATTACGTGTCCCTCACACTTCATCATCGGTAATTTCTCCTTCTCGTTGTGCTGGCGCCTTACGCTGCCAGCCGGGTTGGGGTGCAAAAATTCGGGGTTCCGAATTTCCTTGCAACCTAACAGAAAAAAGCGATTTAGTCAAGACGATTTATTTGACAAAACAAGCATTAACATCAATGAAAAAAAGTAGTAATATGTATCTAAGTTAAGCTTATCTATGGATTATTTCCCGGAAATCGTTTCTTTCCGCATTACTTCCCGTTGCACCAGGGATTGCGATCTTTGCTATGGCCCGAAGAATATCGCGGAATTGGATTTTTTTCAGCTGAAAAAAGTTTTTTCTTTGCTAGCCGGCCAGGGAACCAAATCCATCACCCTTACGGGCGGTGAGCCTTTGTTGCGATCGGATATCGAGGAAATTATGAAAGAAATCAAGCGCCAGGGGCTGAAGATATTTTTGGATACCAATGCCGATTTATTTTTTGAGCATAAAGATATCATAAATAATCATGTCGATATTCTCGGACTGCCGTTGGATGATGTCAGATCAGACAAAAATATTTTCGGCCACGTTAATCCGGAACAAGTGATGAAAGTTTTGAATTATTATCAGGCGTTGCCGGACCAGCCGCGGCCCAAATTGCGGGTCGGTACCGTAGTCACGCCCGATAACATCAATCGGCTGGCAGATATTGCCGAGAGAATAAAAGATTTTCCGATCAGCTATTGGAAACTGTATCAATTCATCCCGATTGGCCAACAAGCCAGTGCCAATCAAGATAGATTATTGATCGATGAAAAAGTTTTTTTGGCAGAGTCGGCAAAGATTATGGCCGCCTATGGCAAGCAGATCAATATCATCATCTCTCCCCGACGTCAGAGAGCCAATGCTTATTTTATGATTAATCCCGATGGCCGAGTCATTATGCCGGAGGATAATGATAATGTCTGCCGCGAAGCAATAATCGGCGACATTTTTGATCCGGAGATTATTGCTAAATGGCGCAGCCGCATTTATGAGAATAATTATCTGGAAAATGCGGAAGTAACTTTTTCTCATGATTGGCACAATTACCCGATGCCCGAAATTTATAATAAGATCTGGCATCTGGCGAAGAAATATAATCATCAGGGTCAGGATTATACGGAAAAGCATATTGAGTGGCTCATTAAACAGAGCCTGCTCCTGGCCAAGCAGGAAAATATCAAAGAACAAATTTTTATTCCGTTTATTCTGCTTCATGACGTGGGTTATAGCGCCTCCAAGCCGGACAGTCCCTTCGCCAGTGATTCCAGAAAAAGCCATATGCAAGCCGGCAAACAAATCTCTAAAAAGATTTTGCGGCAGGTACGCTATCCCAAGCATTTGGCTGATAAGATTTCCAATTATATCGCCATCCATGATAATTGGGCTTTCAATGATCATCAGCTTTACCGAAAAAATAAGATTCTCGGCCTGTTCAATGATTTGGATTTCACTTCAATGTATTCGACCGCCAGCTTCGGCTCGCTGATGAAAGTTTTGAAAAAGACACCGGCGCAATTCATGGATTATTTGAAAAATAACGAGAAGGTGGTCAATCGGCCGTTTGCATCTGACAATAGCCGTTTGATTTATGACAATAATGTCAGAAAGATGGAGCTAGCCCTGGCGGCCGATACATTTTAAGATAATTGCTTGGACAAAAAACATCCCGCCAATAGCGGGATGTTTTATAATGATCTTCAATATCTTTTATGGCTCGGTCGCGAACGTCTAGCTGGGCTACCGCTCGAACGACGCGGGCCTCGGCTGGAGGATGATCGACCGGAAGAGGAATGTGAACCAAAACCGGGACGGCGGCCTCTGGCCGGTGACATATCATCATCAAATCTGACGATGGGCCGGGGGCGGCGCGGCGGCAGAACAGGAGTATCGGCAACGGTTATTTTTTTGCGGATCAGTTTTTCGATGTCCCTGATGTCAGGCCACTGGGATGGCGCAGCAAAAGAAATTGCTTTGCCGGGTTTGCCGGCGCGGCCGGTACGGCCGATGCGGTGGACATAGTCCTCATTATTATCCGGCAAGTCATAATTAATTACCAGCGTGATATCATTGACGTCAATGCCTCGGGAAGCGATATCGGTGGCTACTAGGATCCGGTATTTGCCCGATTTAAATCCGCCCAGCGCGTCGCGGCGCTGCGCCGGCGAAAGGTTGGAATGGATTTCAGCTGAAGCATGTCCCATGGCGCGGATTTCGTTGGCGATCTTTTTGGCTCCATGCTTGGTGCGGGAAAAGATCAGAATAGTGCCGCCATGATCAGCCAGCATCTTGTCGAGCAGCTGCATTTTGGAGTCATTGAGCGTATAAAAAACATGCTGTTCAATATGCGCGGCGGGCGTGCCGGCCGGCGCCACCTCTATACGCAGGGGGGATTTCATGTAAGTAGCGGCAATCTGGGCGATAGCCGTCGGCATAGTAGCGGAAAATAACAAAGTCTGGTGGTCGTTCGGCACGGCTTTTAGGATTTTTTTGATCTGAGGCAAGAATCCGATATCCAGCATGCGGTCAGCTTCGTCCAGGACTACGATTTTCACTTTATCCAGATTGCAATTTTTTTGTTCCATCTGGTCAAAGAGCCGGCCCGGCGTGCCGATGATGATATGCGGATTGCGGCGCAAGCTTTTGATCTGCTGGATCATGGAAGCGCCGCCGATGAGCACGGCGGTTTTTAGCCCGAAAGGTTTGCCGATTTGCAAGAGCATCTCATCTACTTGGAGCGCCAATTCGCGAGTAGGCAGGATGATAAGTCCCTGGCCCTTTTCTCTGGCCAGGCGTTGCAGCATCGGAATGCCAAAAGCCAGCGTCTTGCCGGTGCCGGTTTGAGCGATGCCGACGACGTCTTCTCCG
>Ga0265297_10012589_pt1 | contig 10118 bp, 10 predicted proteins | sample Munlanlwell13791_FD_192502 | JGI IMG/M metagenome (GOLD analysis project Ga0265297, IMG submission 192502) | Leachate microbial communities from a municipal landfill in Southern Ontario, Canada - Leachate well 137-91 | ecosystem: Engineered > Solid waste > Landfill > Unclassified | place...
CGGCACCAGCTTATTTATAATGCGCTGGGCGACATGATGAAACAACAAATTCATGCCTTAGGCATTAATGCTCTCTCACCCTCTGAAGAAAATAAAGGAAGATTCTAAATGAAAAAATTCATCCCCTTACTTGTTGTCGGCACAGCATTGATCGCCGGCTGTAACCAAGAAACATCCACTAATGCAGGCAGCACTCCTGCTACAACCGCTTCACCTGCGGTTGATAAAGCAGATGCTGTTGCTGTTGTTAACGGCCAATATATCTCTAAATCGTCTCTGGAAACGTTGGAAAAAGAAATCGCCGAACGTAGCCACGGACAAACTTTCCCTAAGGAAAAACTGGTTGAAGAACTTGTTCAGCGTGAATTACTGGTTCAGGATGCTTTGCAAAAGCAACTGGATAAATCGCCTGAATTCATTGCACAGTTAGAGGCCGCCAAAAAATCCTTATTAACCCAAGCCGTACTGCAGAACTTCATTAAAGCCAATCCGGTAACCGATGCTGAAATAAAAGCCGAATATGACAACAAGGTAGCCGCTGAAAAAGGTACTGAGTATAAAGCGCGTCATATTCTGGTTAAAACCGAGGCAGAGGCTAAAAAACTGATTACCGAATTGAATAAGGGTGCGGATTTCGCCAAATTAGCCAACAAGCATTCATTGGATGCTAAAGAATCTCAAAATGGCGGCGACTTAGGTTGGTTCTCTGCTGCACAAATGGTTGCTCCTTTCTCAGAAGCAGTGGCGGCACTGGAAAAAGGAAAATACTCCAAAGAACCCGTTAAGACCCAGTTTGGTTATCATGTAATTTTAAAAGAAGATTCTCGCCCTGTAACACCTCCACCATTGGAAGCGGTTAAAGAGCAATTGACACCTTTCATGCAACGCAAGAAAGTTCAAGGCATGATAGAAACATTGCGCAATCAGGCAAAAGTAGAAGTATTAGTGCCGCTGACTGAGGAGAAGCCAAAAACTGAAGCTGCTCCGGCAGAACAACCTGCTGCAGAGTCTGCAAAACCGGCTGAAGGCGCTGCAACTGAGACAGCTCCAGCGGCTCCGGCAGAACCAGCTAAAACTGAAGAACCGGCTCCCGCCGCACCAGCAGAACCAAAAAAATAATAGCATTACACAAAAAGGGCGGATTATCCGCCCTTTTTTATACTATTTTTTCCAGATACTGCACTATCAGCTGCACGCTGCGGTTCCCCCTAAACTCATTAATATCCAGTTTATAAGCCGCTTTAATGTGCCGCAAGCCCAGCCAGCTTTCCGGCTTATCCACATAAAAAGCAATCGCATCGATTAATAACTCGCCGAACGGTTTTCTCAGCACTAATTTAAGATGTCTTTGCCCGACAATGCGCGATTGAATCACATCGAAAACCCCATCAAAAACAGGCTCGGGGAATTCCTGTCCCCAGGTTGCGGCGTTCTGCAATAAATCAGCAAATCCAATAGTCAGCTCCTGCTCAGTAAGTTCGCCATCGGAATAGATCTTCTGCTCCAGATCAATAGTCACTAAACGTTTTCTGACCACTTCATCAAAAGCCAATGCAAACGGCGGATAGTCGTGCATTTTTATGCTCATGCCTGCTGCCATCGCGTGCCCCCCGAATTTACTCAGCAGCTTAGGGTGTGCGGCAGCAATATCACTCAATACATCGCGAATATGAACGCCGGGAATCGAGCGTGCGGAGCCTTTTATCTCATCTTTTCCGGCAGGCGCAAACGCGATAACCGGACGATGCAATTGATCTTTAATTCGTGATGCTAAAATGCCGATAACACCTTGATGCCAGTTTGAGTCAAATAAGCAGACTCCGGCAGGCAAATGGTGTTCATCAAGCTTTTTCATTTCACTTAACAAAGCCATCGCTTCGTTTTTCATTTGCCCTTCAATTTCCCGCCGGTCATTGTTCAGCTCATCGAGCTGCAATGCCATTTCTTTGGCAAGAGAAGGGTCTTCGGTAAGCAGACACTGAATCCCTAATGACATGTCATCCATACGTCCTGCCGCATTAAGCCTCGGCCCTATGGCAAAACCCAAATCGGAGGCAGAAACGGTTTCAGAGTTTCTGCCTGATACCTCGATAAGCGCTTTTATACCCGGATGCGAACGCCCTGTGCGTATCCTTAATAACCCCTGATACACCAGAACCCGGTTGACTTGATCCAGTGCCACCACATCGGCAACCGTCCCCAACGCGACATAATCAAGCAACTGAGCTAGATTGGGTTCTTGAACCTGTTTTTGCTCAAACCAGCCCTGATCTCTTAACCGGCTTCTCAACGCCATTAACACATAAAAAATAACGCCGACACCGGCCAGCGTGCCACTGGGAAACTTATCATCGATCAAATTGGGATTGACTATAGCGTCAGCCATGGGCAACTCATGCCCCGGCAAATGATGATCGGTGATCAGGACTTGTATGCCCAGTTCTTTGGCAACCCTAACCCCATCTATGCTCGATATGCCGTTATCAACGGTAATAATCACATCAGGATCTTGCTGCTTAACCAGATCGACGATTTCAGGAGTCAAGCCGTAACCGTACTCAAACCGGTTAGGCACAACAAAGGTTACCTCCTTTGCGCCCAGCGATTGCAAACCCTTAATAGCTACCGCACAACTGGTTGCGCCGTCGGCATCGAAGTCGGCCACAATGCAAATCCGTTTCTGCTCATTGATCGCGGTGATCAAATGTTCCACCATCTTTTCCATGCCCGATAGCAGCCATGGCGACGGAAGTTTAGCCAGCGTCCTGTCCAGATCGGCTTCTGAAGTCAATCCCCTGGCTAAAAAGATGCGTTCCAGTACCGGATGCATTTCCCCAAATTTTGCGCGCATCTTCGGGACTGAGCGGGTAACGATGGTTTTTTTTACGCCTTGATAATACATGGGTTTCCAATAAAAAAGCCGACAAAAGCCGGCTTTAGATGACTGCTTTATTGATTTTTAACGCGGAGCATAGCTTATAAACAATCCAAAATAGCCCGTTTAACCGCATCCAAACTGGCGTCAATCGTCACAGGATGTGCGGCAGCACATTGCGAGATAGCTGTATCGGGATCTTTTAAGCCATTACCGGTTAAGGTGCAAACAATCTTGCTGCCTTCAGGAATTTTTCCTGAGCCAATGTCATGCAAGGCTCCCGCTAATGATGTTGCCGAAGCAGGCTCGCAAAAGATGCCTTCAAACTGGGACAGCATTTTGTGAGCAGCTAAAATTTGTTCGTCGGTAAACTTGTCAAACCAGCCGCCGGATTCTTTTTGCGCAGCCCAGGCAAAATCCCAAGATTGCGGATGACCGATGCGTATCGCTGTCGCGATGGTTTCGGGCTCGTCGATCATGTGGCCGGCTAAAAACGGTGCCGCCCCGGCTGCCTGATAGCCGCACATAACCGGGCGAGTACTGCATACACGGCTAGTGGCATATTCAGTATAGCCTTTCCAGTAAGCGGTAATATTTCCGGCATTGCCGACCGGCAGACAGTGAAAGTCAGGCGCAAAACCAAGATCGTCGACAATTTCAAAAGCGGCGGTTTTTTGTCCATCAATTCTGAACGGGTTGATCGAATTAACGATGGTGACCGGCGCATGATCGGCGACTTCTTTGACCAATGCCATGCCTTTATCGAAGTTGCCGTTAATCTGGATAATTTCGGCACCATACATTAATGTTTGCGCCAATTTGCCCAAGGCAATCTTGCCGTCGGGAATCAGCACGAACGCTTTGATGCCGGCGCGTGCTGCATATGCCGCAGCAGCAGCGGAAGTGTTGCCGGTCGAGGCGCAGATGATAGCCTGACTGCCCGCTTCCACGGCTTTGGTGACTGCCATAGTCATGCCGCGATCCTTAAATGAGCCGGTCGGGTTCAGCCCCTCATATTTTACATAAATATCGACATCCTTGCCGATCAGTCGGGGAATATTTTGCAATTGAATCAGCGGCGTATTGCCTTCGTTCAAACTGATAATGCGAGTGCTTTCGCTAACCGGCAGGCGATCTCTATAGCGATTAATCAAGCCGGTGTGATGTTTATGAGTAGACATATTTTTTAATTTATCCCAAAGTTTCCAGGCGGATACGGTTAACTTTACCGGTAACGGTTTTTAACGCTTCAATTTCGGCAATCGCCGCGTTCATTTCTTTTTCCAGCGTGATCTGAGTCAGTATGATAATCGGTACCGACGTTTCATTGTGCAGCGGTACTTTCTGGCTAATCGCTTCGATGCTTATCTGGTGATCGGCCAAAATCCGCGTTACTTCAGCCAAAACGCCCGGCTTATCTTCAGCATTCAACCGCAAATAATAAGAAGTCCTGAACTTGTCCGCAGACAATACCGGTATGTCGGCTAAGGCATCGGCCTGAAAGGCCAAATGTGGCACACGGTTTTCAGGATCGCTGGTTAAAGCCCTGACTACATCGATAACATCGGCGACGACAGAGGATGCTGTCGGTTCGGCACCAGCTCCGGCGCCGTAATAAAGCGTAGGACCGACCGCATCGCCTTTAACCAAAACAGCATTCATGACGCCGTTGACATTGGCAATAAGACGACGCTCAGGAATCAAGGTCGGATGCACCCTTAACTCGATGCCTTCCGGAGTCTTGCGAGCGATGCCCAAATGCTTAATGCGATAGCCCAGTTGCTCCGCGTACTCGACATCAGTGCGGGTAATCTTGGTGATGCCTTCGGTATAAACCTTGTCGAACTGCAACGGGATGCCGAAAGCAATCGAAGCAAGGATGGTCAGCTTGTGTCCGGCATCGATGCCTTCCACGTCAAAGGTAGGGTCGGTTTCTGCGTAACCCAAGGCTTGAGCTTCGGCCAATACGTCAGCAAAATCACGGCCCTTATCGCGCATTTCGGTCAGGATGAAATTGCCTGTGCCGTTGATAATGCCCGCCAACCATTCGATGTGGTTGCCGCTTAAGCCTTCGCGTATGGCTTTGATAATGGGAATACCACCGGCAACAGCGGCTTCAAAAGCGACGATGACGCCTTTTTCGCTGGCTTTGGCAAAAATCTCATTACCGTGCAATGCGATCAGCGACTTATTGGCGGTTACAACATGCTTACCATTCTCTATGGCTTTCAGCACCATGTCTTTAACCTGCCCTGCCCCGCCGATGAGTTCCAGGATAATTTCGATTTCCGGATCATTGATGATTTCAAAAGGATCGGTCGTTAACGCGATGCCTTGCGTGTCGCAAATACGCTGCTTGCTCAAATCCTTTGCTGAGGCACGAGTGATGATGATTTCACGGCCTGCTCTGCGGGCAATTTCCGCCGCGTTTCGCTTCAACACATTGACTGTGCCGCCGCCGACAGTGCCTAATCCTAATATACCTACTTTTACCGGTTTCAAATCAAACTCCAGTTAAAAAAATATTTACCACAGAGGTCACGAAGGACACGAAGAAAACAATCCAATTAATATATTAAAACTTCGTGTTCTCGGCAATAGCTCCTGCATTGCTCTACCTCCTGCATCCTTGCAGTCGTCTGTGTTCTTCGTGGTTATTTCTTAATTTTTTATGCTAACGCACGAATTGTTTCATGGCCTCTGGAATGTGGGAATGATGAAAACGCAACATTATATAACCTTGTCTTTCTTCATCATATTGCGTATGCCGCGAACTGCCTGCCGGGTACGGTGTTCATTTTCAATCAGGCCGAATCGGACGTGATCATCGCCATGCTGGCCGAAACCGATACCCGGTGAAACCGCAACTTTGGCCTCTGCCAGCAGTTTCTTTGAAAACTCAAGCGACCCCATATGTTGATAGGCTTCGGGAATACGCGCCCAGACAAACATCGTGGCTTTCGGTTTTTCAACCGGCCACCCGGCTGCCGTTAAGCCATCGCACAATACGTCGCGTCTTTTCCGGTACATTTCGGCAATTTCAGCCACGCAATCCTGCGGCCCTTCAAGGGCAGCAATCGCGGCAATCTGGATGGGCGTAAACGTGCCGTAATCCAGATAAGATTTAATGCGTGCCAAAGCGGAAACCAGTTCTTTGTTGCCGCACATGAAACCCACACGCCAGCCCGGCATGTTGTAGCTTTTTGACAGCGAGAAAAACTCTACCGCAATGTCTTTTGCGCCTTTGACTTGCAGGATTGACGGCGCTTTGTAGCCGTCAAAAACGATGTCTGCGTAAGCAATATCCTGTACCACCCAAATTTTATGCTCTTTGGCGACGGCGATGATTTTCTCGAAAAAGTCGAGCTCCACACACTGGCTGGTCGGGTTGCCGGGAAAATTAAGGATCAGCATTTTCGGCTTGGGCCATGAATCAATAATGGCTTTATGCAGTTCTTCAAAGAAATCGCCGCCCGGAATCATAGGTACATGCCTTAGATCGGCACCTGCAATCACAACGCCGTAAGGATGTATCGGATACGCGGGATTAGGCACCAGCACTACATCTCCAGGGCCTAAAGTCGCCAACGCCAAATGCGCCAAACCTTCTTTTGAACCGATGGTGACAATGGCTTCGGTTTCGGGGTCCAAATCGACATCAAAACGGTTTTTGTACCAGGTACAGATGGCTTTTCTTAATCGGGGTATGCCTTTGGAAACCGAATAACGATGCGTATCGGGACGTTGGGCAGATTCAATCAATTTAGTTACGATATGCTCCGGCGTGGCCTGGTCGGGATTACCCATGCCAAAATCGATAATATCTTCTCCAGCCGCTCGGGCTTTGGCTTTCAGATCAGTAACAATATTAAAAACGTAGGGAGGTAAACGACTTATTCTATGAAATTCTTCCATTGACTGCTCTTGAAAAACCGGTGTTTAAGTGAAAGTTAAAAAATGTTGCCCAAGGTACTGTTATTAAAATGCTATGTCAAATGTAAGCAGCATCCGGACCGACTAGCGATCCAGGCGCAATACTTGTTCTACGCGTAGCAAATCTTCTTTTGTATCGACACCGGCGGACGGTGTCTTATCGACGATATGCACTCTAATGCTCTCGCCGTGCCAGAGTATTCTCAGCTGTTCCAGGGATTCAATCGACTCCAGCAATGAAGCATCCCAAAAACAATAGCGGTTTAAAAAATCAACAGTATAGGCATACATGCCGATATGCCTGAGATAAGGCATTTTACCGGAGGGTGCACCGTTAGGCTGGGTGAACGCATCCCTATCCCAAGGGATTGGCGCGCGGCTGAAATAAAGCGCATAACCGGCCTGATTCAAGACCACTTTTACCGCGTTGGGATTGAAAATTTCTTCCGGATCAGTGATCTTCGCAGCCAGTGTCGCTATGCCCGCCTGCTGCTGACCGGCCAGCGCTTCAGCGGTATCGCGAATATAAGCAGGTGGAATTAACGGTTCATCGCCTTGCAGATTAACGATGATGGTATCGTCAGCCCAGCCGCAAAGCCTTGCAACCTCGGCGATTCTTTCCGTACCGCTTTGATGATCTGCTCGCGTCATAACCGCTTTAATTCCCAGAGCTGTAACGGTTTGAAAAATCCGCTCATCATCGGTGGCGACAATAATTTCGTCGGCATCGGCTTCCTGCGCACGCGCACAGACATGCGCAATCATCGGTTTGCCGGCAATATCCAGCAGCGGTTTACCCGGTAATCTTGTTGAAGCGTATCGTGCCGGAATAACTACTTTAAAACGCACACTCATTTGTATAAGGCGTCGATTTCGTCATGAGTTAATTCGCGTGCGTCGTCTTCGAGCATGACAGGAATGTCGTCACGGATGGGGAAAGCAATACGGTCGGCTTTGCAGATAAGTTCCTGCTTGGATTTGTCATAAATCAGTGGGCTCTTGCATAAAGGACAGGCCAGAATATCAAGCAGTTTTTTATCTATCATGAGTTTCTCTTAAATTTATAGAAAGCGGCAAAGGGAATATTTTTTGCTTTAAACATTTTACAGTATTTTACAGTATTTTTAAGCAGCCTGTTTTATGCACTCAAGCAATGGCAAAAATCGCATCTGCTCTGAATCGACAGTGAGTGCCGGCTATGATCAAATAACATGGCTTATTGCGAGCAATTGAGGCTTATTAAGGTGAACGCGCTATCGTTGTGCTTATGTTGTATGATTCAGGCTGTCGCATTGCTTGTTGTGGCGAATGGCGCACCGGTGCTGGTCAATAAAATACTGGGTACGCAGTGGGCATGGCCTGTGGATAATGGGCTGAAGTTGCGCGACGGGCGTCGTTTGTTTGGCGACACCAAAACATGGCGAGGCTTATGTTCAGCTATTTTTTTTACCGTTCTTGCCGCAATTTTAAGCGGAATAGATCTTTTGACAGGTGTATTATTTGGTCTATTGGTAATGTCCGGAGATTTGCTGGCAAGCTTTATCAAGCGCAGGATGGGCTATGTTGAAAGTAGTCATGCAAGAGGTCTTGATACGGTGCCCGAGTCGTTGTTACCGGCATTGCTGTTAAAAGACTCACTGATGCTGAGCCCGATCGACATCACTTTGATTGTAGTGATTTTTTTTCTGATTGAGGAATTAATCTCGCCGCTTCTTTATCGACTGCATATTAGAAAGCGGCCTTATTAGATAAATTGACCGAAACTGCATATGAATAAAAAAGGATTGCGAATATTAACTTACAACCTTCATAAAGGTTTTAATGTCGGTAACCGGCGGTTTGTGCTGCACCAGATCCGGGATGCATTAATAGCCGCCGATGCCGATTTGATGTTTTTGCAGGAAATGCAAGGCGAGCACCTTCGCCATGAAAAAAGAATCGTCGATTGGCCGGTTTTATCCCAGCTTGAGTTTATTGCTGAAAACATATGGCCATACCATGCCTACGGCAAGAACGCGATTTACAGTGCCGGCCATCACGGCAATGCCATCTTGAGCAAACACCCATTCGTGCATTGGGAAAACATCAATGTGTCGCCTTTCCCCTGGGCCAGTCGCAGCTTGTTGCATGGCGTTATCCGCTTGCCGGAAAGCAATCAGGATGTGCATATCGTATGCATACATTTCGGCCTGATGGGTAAAGAGCGGCGCCTTCAGATAGCCAAATTATCCGCGCGTATCGACAGCCATGTGCCCCATAATGCGCCATTGATTGTTGCCGGCGACTTTAACGACTGGCTGGGACAGGCTGATCGGTTCTTTCATGATCACCTGGGTTTACAGGAGATTTTTCGTGAAACTCACGGCCGTTATGCCCGAAGCTTTCCGTCCTGGCTGCCTTTTTTACCGATGGATCGCATTTATTATCGCGGTTTAATCCCGGTATCGTGCGAGCGTCTGACCCAAGCACCGTGGCATACGCTTTCTGATCATGCGCCTTTGACGGCCTCATTTGCCTTATGAACGGCGAACCGTCCAAACTGAACTTACCCAACTTTTTAACCGGTTTCCGCTTTGTTGCTGCGCCGGTATTGTTGTGGTTAGCATGGAATGGATATGGGATTGCCTTTATGGGATTGCTCGCGGTTGCTTTCCTTACCGATATGCTCGACGGCATGGTCGCCAGAATGACCGGACAAGTAACGCAGTTTGGCGCAACTCTGGACAGCTGGGCGGACGTTATCACTTATCTAACCATTGCCTTGTGTTGTTGGTGGCTTTGGCCTGAAATTGTACGCCGAGAACTATTTTATGTTGGCCTGATTATAGCCAGCTGTCTGCTGCCGGCGCTGGCGGGCATTCTCAAGTTCGGACGCTTCACCAGTTATCATACTTGGGGAGTTAAAATTGCCGCGGCATCCATGGGCTTAACCTTATACATCCTGTTTTTGTATGGCTTGGCATGGCCGTTTCGTATTGCGGCGGTTATATGCATACTGGCCGCCATCGAAGAAATAGTCATTACTTGGTTGCTGCCTGAACCTGAATCCAATCTGCGTTCGGCCTGGGATGTGTTGAAGCGCTCTATGCCGAGCCGCCACCAACGGTAGCAGGCTGTTACGCCCAATGGGTAACGGAGATACCGAGCGTTGATCAAATGCTAAGAAATCGATAACCATAGGATGTGGCGATTTTGGGTAGAGGCTATAACTGAAACCTATTCTGATCTATAAGCTATGGAATGGGGTTCAGGTCATCTAAAGCCTCTACCCTGAGGCACTACGCTACTGCTCTACTCTCGGGTTTGGCCC
>Ga0265297_10012590_pt1 | contig 10117 bp, 12 predicted proteins | sample Munlanlwell13791_FD_192502 | JGI IMG/M metagenome (GOLD analysis project Ga0265297, IMG submission 192502) | Leachate microbial communities from a municipal landfill in Southern Ontario, Canada - Leachate well 137-91 | ecosystem: Engineered > Solid waste > Landfill > Unclassified | place...
TGGCTATAGAGAGGGGGAAACGCCCGGCCCCATTCCGAACCCGGAAGCTAAGACCCTCTTCGCTCATAATACTGCATCTTTCAGGTGTGGAAACGTAGGTCGCCGCCTGGCCTCAGATTTAACCCTCTTCTTTTAAATCGTAATCGCTAAAAAATCTCCGTTAATACGCTTCTAAAACTGTTTTATTAAGTTCAATTGTTATAAAATCATATCCATAAAATGCAGCAATAAATGAGAAATGTTTTGATATCCGAATTATACCGTATCACTGCTCAGGAGAATGATGTCATTGACATTACCCTCGCTGATGAGACCCACCCTATTTTTATGGCCCATTTCGAGGGTAATCCGCTTCTCCCGGCATTTTTGCAGATCGATATCCTTGCTGATATTTTAAATCTTGAAGTCGTGGAAATTACCCGTTCAAAGTTTATGGAACCGGTTCGTCCGAAGGATACAATACGCTATACTGTTGTCAAAGATGAATCCCGCTCACTTCTAAAAGTAAAATTATCCAAAGATGATAAACAAGTCAGCGAGTTTACCCTTGTCGCTTGATTATCTATGTATTATCGTTCCGGTTTATAATAACCCGCTGACGATTGCCAAAGTGGTGTCACAGATCAAAGAGGTATGTGATTTGACTTTGATAATCGTAGATGACGGTTCAGATGTACCGGTCGAGTCCCTTATTCCTCCAAGCAAGAGCATTATCCATGTGAGACAATTTCCTAATCGCGGAAAAGGGGTGGCATTGCGTTGCGGTGCTCTGAAAGCGCAGGAACTCGGTATGCATCACTGCATAACGATGGATGGAGACGGGCAACATTTTGCGCACGACCTTCATCGTTTTATTGAGATTTATTCCCAAGAGCAAGATCCGCATTTTATGGTGATCGGCGTAAGAGACTTTGCTGAGTGTACACCGCCTAGCTCTTCCGTCATAGGGCGGCAGATAGGTAATTTCTGGGTATGGATTGAGAGCGGGACATGGGTGTCGGATACGCAGACCGGTTTTAGGCTGTATCCGCTCGATATGCTGGCGTATGAATCGCGTACGACACGCTATGAGTTTGAGATCGAAAATCTGGTCCGTTTTTTATGGAAAAAAGGGAGAATCCTCGAGACTCGTGTCAAAACGGTCTATGATGATTCCCGCGTCAGTCATTTTGATAAAATAAAGGATAATTTGTTTATGATAGCGTTACACGCAAGGTTAGTCATACAGCGGATTTTGCTATTAAGAGGAATTGTCTAACGGCAGTCAAATTGAAATTTTTTTTGGAGTTAATTAGAATATGAAAATCACGATTGAGAATAAGAATGTATCCTTTGACGATGTTGCCAATGCACACGAAGTCGTATTAAGCGGAGGGGCTGATTTTAAAGATAAAATTACTGATGCCCAAAACATTCTTTTGAAAGAGATCAGAGACGGACATCCGATTTACGGCGTGACTACAGGATATGGCGATTCGGGTAAGAACTATCTTGTTTTTGACGATGCAAAAACATTGCAAGTCAATCTGTTCCGCTTTCACGGATGCGGAGTCGGTGAAATCTTGGATGAGGATGAGATCTATAACATTATCCTAGTCCGTTTAATCAGTATCTCAAAAGGTTTTTCCGGGGTAAGTATGGAGCTGCTTGAGCGGATGACGCAATTGCTCGAACTGCGTATTTTGCCGGCGATCCCAGCCAAAGGCTCCGTCGGGGCAAGCGGTGATTTGACGCCGTTATCGTATATTGCAGCGGCGATTGCGGGTGAGCGCGAGGTGATCTATCAGGGGAAACTCCGTCCGACAATGGATGTATACAATGAATTGGGAATTAAACCGTATGAGTTTCAACCCAAAGAGGCATTGGCCATCATGAACGGAACGTCAGCAATGACCGGAATTATGGTCAAACAGATCAAATTGTTTGAAAATTTATTGCGTTCGCTGGAGAGCTTTGATGCTGCCCTATTTGAAGCAATGGAAGCCGATACGACGGCACTAGAGTCATTTGTCCATGAAGTTAAACCTTTTGCGGGACAGATCAAATGCGCAAAAAACTTGAGAGAAAAATTGGTCGATGCTACGCTGGTGCATGACCGATTGTCTCGATATGAAAGTTTTTTCGATTCTGAACAGCATAATATTCAAGACCGCTACTCGATCCGATGCATTCCGCAGGTTTTGGGTGTTGTATGGGATAATCTCTCGATTGCCAAAAACTGGGTAGAGACTGAGATGAACTCGGTGAGTGATAATCCGCTGATCAACTGTTCGGAAAAATCGATCTATACAGGATGTAACTTTTACGGCGGATACGTCGCTCATGCCGCTGACACCCTTAAGATCTGTCTGGCCAATATGGCGGACTTGTTGGACAAGCAGTTTGCCGTTTTGGTAGACGATAAATTCAACAGGGGTCTGGGGGAGAATCTAAAGCTTTCAAAAGAGCATTATCATCATGGCTTTAAAGCGATGCAGATCACTCTGAGCTCATTGAGCGCCGATGTGATGATGCGGATGCTCCCCGCCAGTGTTTTTTCACGCTCAACCGAATCGATGAATCAGGACAAGGTAAGTATGGGGACGACCAGTGCTTTGGGACTTAAAGCGGGGGTCAATGAGTTCTCTTCGATGCTCTCCATTGCAATGCTCGGAATCGCTCAGGCGATGGACATTCGCGGCGTAGAGAAGTTTTCGCCGCATGCACAGGAACTCTATAAAAAAATCAGAGCCGTTTCGGCCCCTTTGATTGAAGATCGCCGTCTCGATAAAGAGATTGAAATGATTCAAGGGATGCTTATTCGGGGTGAGATGATATGACGAAAGTGCTGATTACCGGTGCTACCGGTGCTATCGGTGAAGCGACTGCCCGCTACTTTTATGAAAACGGCTATTTTGTTTATCTTCATTACCATTCCAATCGGCAAAAAGCAGAAAGCTTGGCGGCAGAGCTGGGGGAAAACACCCAGATCGTCGGTTTTGATATTGCCGACAAGGGGAGTGTGCGCGAAGCGTTAGCGGGCATCGAAGTGGATGTGCTGGTCAACAATGCCGGAAAGACCCGCGATAAGCTCCTTTTTTGGATGGAAGATGAAGACTGGGACGATGTCATCGAGACCAATCTGACCGGTACCTATACGGTAACTAAGGCTTTGTTGCCGAGTATGCAAAAAAATAAGCGCGGTGCGATCATCAATGTATCTTCTGTTGCCGGTGTGGTCGGAAATGCGGGACAGGTGAATTATGCCGCGTCCAAGGGGGGGATGATCGCGATGACGAAATCTCTCGCTTTGGAGACCGCACGTCACAAGATCCGTGTCAACTGTGTTGTTCCGGGTTTTATCCATTCGGAAATGACGGCAGGGTTTAATGAAAAAGATTTTGAGCGGCTCATTCCGATGAAGCGTTTCGGGAAACCCGAGGAAGTGGCGGAAGTGATCTTCTTTCTGGCGGATAAAGCGTCGTACATTACGGCGGAAGTGATAACAATCTCCGGGGGGATGGTACGCTGATGAGAAGAGTGGTCATAACGGGAGTGGGTTTTTACTCTCCCATCGGAGATACGGAAGAGAAGGTGATGGATCACTTTCTGGGGATGAAAAGCGGTATCCGGAAAATGGACGAATGGGATGCCGTAAACGGGTTGGAAGCACGGATCGCAGGAGTAGTCCCTGCAACCGATTTTAGCGAGATTCCGAGGCAGAACCGTCGTACCATGGACCGGGTAGCGATGATGTGTGCCCTATCTTTGAAGCGGGCTGTGGCTCAAAGCGGTTTGGAGCAGACACACATCTCTTCTCCACGGACCGGGTTATCGTTCGGTTCGGCAATGGGAGGGTTGGAAACGCTATTTAATTATGCCGAAGACGTTGCCAAAAACAGCGGATTCGGTCACCAGAATGCAACCGCATTCTTGCGTTTTATGAGTCATACCGTCGCAGCAAATCTTGCCGTGATGTTGGGATTATAGGGAGAAATATTCCGACGAGTTCCGCGTGCACCGCCTCATCCCAGGCGATCGGTGTCGGATATGAATCGATTAAGTACGGGATGAGCGATGTGATGCTCGTCGGCGGCGGAGAGGGACTCCATTTTGCAGACGCAGGAATCTTTGACAGCATGGGTGCTACCGCTACGGGGAAAAATGATGATCCCGAGGGAGCATCTCGCCCGTTTGACGTGAATCGTAACGGGTTGGTCGTCTCAGAGGGTGCAGGGGCGCTTGTGCTAGAAGAGTATGAGTATGCGAAGCGCAGAGGTGCTATTATTCTAGGGGAAATCGTCGGTTACTCTACCGGATGCGACGGCAATCACATTACCCTCCCATCTGAAGAGGGGATGGAGCTGGTTATGCGCGGAGCTTTGGCCGATGCTGCGATGGAACCTTCCGCTATCGGGTATATCAATGCACACGCAACAGCAACACCCAAAGGGGACATCTCCGAATCGATCGCGGTACATAAAGTGTTTGGTCCGCAGACCCCTATCAGCAGTATCAAGGGATATACGGGGCATATGTTCGGCGGCGGCGGTGCATTCGAGAGTATCGTTTCATTGATCGCGATGAATGAGTCTTTTTTACCGGCGAATAAAAATCTTGACACTCTCGATCCTTTATGTGCACCGCTTGATTATCTTAAAGCACACCGAGAAGTGAACATCGATGCCGTCATGAACAATAATTTTGCATTTGGTGGAATCAATACCTCATTGATCATCAAAAAATTCAGATAGGAGAGTAATTATGAGTGGTATTATGTTTGAAAAAGTACAAAATATTATTGTGGAACAGTTCGAAAAGGAGCCGTCAGAAGTAACAATGGAGAGTTCGTTGGTGGATGATCTGGAATTGGACAGTCTGGATATGTTTGATATGATCTGTGCATTGGAAAAAGAGTTTGAATTTCATTTCGACCGTGATATGGGTGCATCGATCGCTACGGTAGGCGACATCGTCAAAATGCTGGAGAGCAATTTTCCAGAGTGAATCTCTTAACGTTCCTTTATGTCCCTTTGGTGCTGATCGGAATGCATTATCTGCGTATCAGTGCTATCGGAAGTCTCATGGTAGGGATGGGGATACTCTGGAGTGCATACGGACTCTATCGGCATCATTCAAAAAGGGAGCTATTGGCGCCTTTTTTTATTATTTTTATCGGTTTTTTCGCTTACATAGGTAATCATCCTCTTTTTCTCAAACTTTACCCTCTGATGCTCTCTTTCGTTTTTTTAATCTATTTTATAATAGCAGTAATCAGGCACTCCTATCCACTGATAGGGTGGATTGAACGGATAAAAAAACGGTCGTTGAGTGCCGATGAACGGGCAGATATCATCCGTTCGCACTCTTTTTGGATCGGTGTGTTGCTCCTCAACACCCTCATCCATCTCGTTCTCGTGTTTCATTCGGATATGAACGTATGGGCGGCTTATGCGTTTGTCGGATGGTATCTTCTCTTTGCGGCGGCGATTGTGCTGCAAATCGTCTATGTTCACCGTATTGTTCTATTGAGGGTTCTGCGGAGTATATGGGGATACGGATTGTTTGCGGGGGTGATTATCGCAGGATTTATCCCCGCGCTCGTATTGTATATATGGGCAAGATTGAAGAAAGATTCAAAACCGCATGTTGTTTTTCAGCGGGTGGCATCGGCAATGTTTCGGATTTTCTTCACATGGGCACCTGGGGGTGGGGAGATACGGATCAATAAAGATCCGGCGCTTAATCCCAACGAGCATTATATCTATGCGGCTACCCATGAGTCGTGGCTTGATTACCCGTTGATGGGTTCTTTGGTGGACGATCTGTTTCATTTGACTAATAAAAAAAAGGCATTGGTGTGGTTTTTGCTCCCCATTGCACGTCTATTGGGGGTGACCGATGCGGTCGGACAGAATTCCCTTTACCCGTTGCTCCATTGTTTACGGGAAAAGAGCAATGTACTGATTTTCCCGGAAGGTACCCGAAGCATCAACGGTTCGCTCGGAGAGTTCAAGCCTGGAGCGTTTGCCCTCTCTATTGCGGCCGATGTGCCGGTGGTCCCGGTCGTTATTGCGGGTACCCGAAAATGGGTGGCAAAAGGGAGCTATTTATGGGCTGTACGCTCTGAGGGGGCGGTTTATGTCGACTTTTTGGAACCGATGCGTCCGGCTGAAGGGGAAGAGGCTGCCGCTTTTGCTCTAAGGGTTCACGAGACGATAGCCATCAAGAGGGGATTGTTGCAAAAAAATCGTAATGGTTAAACCACTCTTCGGGATGTTCATGCAGTAAATTCTCAAGAAGGGTCGCATATTCCTGTGCCGCCAAGGCTATCGCCTCCTCTTTGGAGAGGTTTCTATCAAACGGGGTGATTTTCAAAACGTGAAGGCGATAATGGTAATCTTTTTTCCGAAAAGAGAATATGGCAATCAGCGGAAGATCACGGTTGTAAGCGATTTCAAAAGGGTTTTTATTGATAAAGACCTTCTGGCCGAATAACGTTACGCGAGCACTTTTTTTCGGATTAATGACTCGGTCGGTCATCATCGCGACGTTCTCTTTCTTGCCAAGGGCCGCGGCAATTTTTACCGCAACGGCATGCGGCCCCTCCGAGAGGTCGATGACTCTGAGCTCTTTTTGTGATTGTTGGCGCATCTCATCTTCAAAACGGCGGATACTCTCTTCGATCGTCTCTTGTTTGACAATATGGATCGGTGCCACTTCGTTGCCCGGAATCAGAGCGCAGGTCGTCCAATCCCCGGCATGGGAAAAAAGAAAGATGACCCCTTCGCTTTTGAGTTTAAGATAGGTTCCGATATCGGGTACTTCGACGGTGAACCGTTCCGGGAAACGTGCGGTTAAAAACCGGTCGGAATGGACCAATGCATAGTGAAAAAGGTGGCGGTAGTAGATAAAAAAGTTAAATTTTCCGTTTACGAGCAGATAATATTTTTTAAGGGCATTTTTGACATCTGGGGAAGTCAGACTAAAATAGAGGACGACGAAAATCAGGAGAAAACGGAGCCCTGGATAGCCGAAAATTTTAAAAAAAGTGTAGAGAATCCATAACCCAAGAGCGTTACCCCGTTGTTTGATCATTCACCGCTCCTGTTTTTGCGAAATTATAACAATTAAAGGATATTTAGCTCCTAAAAAGATAATTGAGGGTAGAATCATTGAAATATAAATGTAAGAAATTATCGGGGTATATGATGGTCGAGTGTCATGAAGTAAAAGAGAAATTAATACAAGCTTTGCAGCTCGAAGATTTGAGTGCGGATGAAATAATGGATGACGCTCCGTTGTTTGGTGAGGGATTGGGACTTGATTCGGTGGATGCGATCGAGCTGGTGATTTTTTTGGATAACGAATACGGAATTAAAATCGACAATGTAGGGCAGTCCCAATCGATTTTCGTCTCGATTCAGACATTGACCGATTATATCAATCAAAACAAAACGAAGTAAGTTTTTTACACGTTATGGCAGATAAGGGACCAATGATCGTCCTTGATTCGGTGTGCAAACGCTATGGCGAACGGCTGGCGGTTGATGAGGTCTCATTTTCCGTCCCCAAGGGATCTATCTGCGGTCTGATAGGGCACAACGGTGCAGGGAAAACGACGCTGATGAAGATTCTGTCCGCTTTGGTCAAACCGGACAGCGGGTCGGTGACGATCGGCGGGATGGAGCTATCGGAAAATATCGCAAACGTGCGTGCATTGATCGGATATGTGCCTCAAAAAACCTCTCTGTATCCGGAGATGACGGGGTATGAAAATCTCTCCTTTTTCGGTGCGATCCGGGGGCTCAGCGGCAAAGCGCTGCAGGAGAGTATCGATTTTTCCGTTCGGGTAACCCGTCTGGAAGAGTACCTTCATTCTCCCGCATCGACCTATTCGGGCGGATTGGCAAAACGGCTGAATCTGGCGATCGGGCTGCTGGGCAACCCTGCCATCTTGTATCTGGATGAACCGACTGTCGGAGTGGACCCCCATTCGCGAGAGATGATTTTAAACGCCCTCTCCTCCCTTCGTCATGAGTATGCGACGACGATCCTCTACACCTCCCATTATCTTGAAGAGGTCGAAAAGATCTGTGACCGGATCATCGTTGTCGATCACGGCAAAGTTGTAGGGGATGACACTACGGCGAATTTGTTGAAAGAGTGCAAAGCGATGGAGGTCATCTTCGGACTGCTCCCTTTCGATGCTGAAGAACTCTATGCCCCCTTGCTGGGGTTAGAGGGTGTCACGGTGGCGCCGATGAAGATTTCGATTTCCGAGGATGCGATCTACAGCGCACTGCCTTTGGTGTTGAACGAGCTCTCCAAACGGCATGTGCGGATCGAGCGTATCCGCTACGGCAGCGGGAGTCTGGAACAATTTATAGAAAAAATGAAAACACAAGGGCAGGACACCGATGTTTAGAGGGATCGGCGCGAGTATTAAAAAAGAGTTTTTGCTGGTAAGCCGCGATGTCCACGCGCTGTTGGTATTGTTTGTAATGCCGTTGATCTTTATCTTGATCATGAGTTTGGCGATGCGCGATGCATTTGCCGAAAAAACGCAGATCCGTTTAAAAGCGGTCGTGACATGCGAAGAATCTACCCCCGGTGCGGTCGATTTTGTAAAAAAACTGCAGCGCGAAGACGGCTTTGAGTGGTCCGGAAGCTGTATGTCGGATAAGCAAGTATCTCTTGCAGCACTAATGAAACAAGAGAAGGCAATGTTCGGGGTATCGGTTCAAAAAGGATTTGAACAAACCCTCGCAAAGAGCGATCCCGAATCGACGAAGATCGGCGTACTCATCAACCCCGAAGCCAATCCGTATATGAAGACATTGTTTGAGGGGAATGTTCAGCGTGCGGCTATGGAGATTTCCATGGTAGAACGGATGAGTGCTTTGAATCCGTGGATGAGCCTTCAGGAAAAAGAGACGGCACTCGAATCGACAAAAATGTACCATGCCGGGTACCTCTCCGGCGGAGCGGCGAATAAAGAGCGTCCGACTTCGGTGCAGCAAAGCGTTCCGGCATGGTTGATCTTTTCGATGTTTTTTATCATCATCCCGATCTCCAATACCTTCGTTAACGAGAGACGGCTGGGAACCCTGTCGCGTCTAGCTACGATGAACATGTCGGTATACGCGCTGGTGCTCTCAAAAATCGCTCCCTATTTTATGATCAATCAGATCCAGTTTGTGCTGATGCTGCTGGTCGGAGTCTATCTGGTTCCGGTATTCGGCGGTGATGCACTGGTCATCCACGGGGGTGTTCTGGAGCTTCTGGCGGTGTCATCGGTGGTGAGTTTCGCATCGATATCGTATGCGATCACGCTGGCATCATGGGTGCGCACGACCGAACAAGCCGTCACGATCGGCGGCGTGCTGAACATCATCTTCGCCGCGATCGGAGGGATCATGGTCCCGACATTCGTGATGCCGGAGATGATGCAGCATTTTAGCGTTATTTCCCCGATGTCATGGGGGCTGGAATCCTTTTTGGATATTTTTCTCCATCAGGCACCGTTTGTGGAGTTGATCCCGAATATGGTCGCATTGGCCCTTTTTGGACTGATTCTGCTCGGGGTCGCGGTGTTCCGGTTAAATAAAGAGATGAAGGAGGGGCTATGAAAGGCTCACAGGATGATGCGTTCAAGAGAGAATTGAAGCAGATGATTATCGATGCATGCGAAAAAGAGGTGGAGGTCGAACAGGTCGGAGACGACGTTTTTTTGTTCGGTGACAAATCGGTCCTTGAACTCGATTCCCTCGATGCGCTGCAAATCTCGATGGAGATCCAGCGCCGTTACGGCGTTGTCCTCGCCGACAGCAAAGAGCTGCGCCGCATCTTCACGTCAATCAACTCGTTAGCCGACTACCTAAAGCCTGAATAATGAACGTACAAAAGGTATTTGTCCGCGAAACCGCTTTTGTCTCCGTATTGGGAAAAGAGCCGTATGCCGCTGTTTCACAATTGCGCACCGATCGTATGAAGTATTCGGAAAAGAGTTTTCGCTTTGGTCAAAACCAGACTGCACGGCGTTACTACGCCCTACCTCCGGAGGTCGCGGCAGAGAGTTTTTATGAGAAATTGGAAGGACTTTTGGCGTCATTGATAGCATCGGCTGCATTAAGCC
>Ga0265297_10012591_pt1 | contig 10116 bp, 4 predicted proteins | sample Munlanlwell13791_FD_192502 | JGI IMG/M metagenome (GOLD analysis project Ga0265297, IMG submission 192502) | Leachate microbial communities from a municipal landfill in Southern Ontario, Canada - Leachate well 137-91 | ecosystem: Engineered > Solid waste > Landfill > Unclassified | place...
ATATTTTTTAATTCAATAAATTCTCCTTGTCCATCGTCGCCTTTTGGGTTTGGTAAAATTTCGTTAATAATAATGTCGCGCGAGTAAGCGCCATTTGGATTTTGCTGAACTCCTTCGGCATTTGAAGTGCCACGCGTGGGAGTTGCTATAACAAAATCATTGAAATCGCTGCTAGTATTTTGTCCGTCAGTTTTTCTGGCCACGGAATTCGGGTCGCTCGCTGCTGGCGCGTTGTCTGAGGTATCGCCATCATCCCAGTTTCCATAGGTTACTTGGTCAATTATAACTCCAGCCGGATCTTTTAGAACAATTTCGTCCCCGGAATTATTTAAGAGGCCTTTTGGTTTTTCCAAAACAAAAAATCCAAGGGGATTAACCGAGCCGGAAAGAGTGGTTGCGGTTTCGCCGCCATCTTCAATCGTCCACTTGTTTAAATTTATGGCTGTATTGCTGGGATTATAAAATTCAATCCACTCAACTTCGCCGTCAGTTGGGTCGGCGACAAATTCATTTATCAGAAAGGTCCCGATCGGCCAGGAGGGAGGAGAAGGAGGTTTTGTTCCGGTCGGCGTACTTGTTCCGCCAGTTTCTTCTGAGGGCGGAACAGTAATTATGTTTGCGGAATTTTTTGTTAAAGTTGTAGTTATAGCAAAGTCAGCAAGATCATTATCAGTATCATTGCCGTCAATTTTTCTTGCAATAGAATTTGGATCACTTGCTTTTGGGGAGTTGTCAAAAATATTTCCATCATCCCAATCTCCGTAAGCAACTTGGTCAATAATTGTTCCGTCGGATTTTTTTAAAATAATTATGTCGTCAGCGTTATTTAATTTGCTTGATGATAATTCTACGATCAAAAATTCGCCAGGGACAATTTCGCCCGAAAGCGTGGTGAGTGTACCTGCGCCATCCTCTAGTTTCCAGTCGGTTAAATCAACATTAAAATCCTTATTGTTAAAAATTTCAATCCACTCTGGTCCATCAAGCGGATCACTGACAAATTCATTGATGACCATGTCGCCAGGATTTATTTCGGTTGGCGCAGAGCAATCTTTTGTTCCGATAGATTGCTGGGTCTCGGTCGGTTTTCCTTCTGTGGTTCCACAGCTATTTAAATCATTACAAGTTCGAGTTTGGGTGAAAGTTTCTTCGGAACAGACGGTGGCAGGTGTTGGCTGCCAATCATCGCATGACCAATTAGGAGTACACGGAGGTGGTTCGGTTAGTGGGGGATCATTTTCTGTCGGCGAAGAACTGTTCTGTGGATTTGGAGTAGTTTGTATAACAAAATCGTTTGCGTTGTTGCCACTATCGTAGCCATTGCCAGAAGATTCCTCCATGCCGCCAGCCGATAGAGTGGCGGGAGTTGAAAATTCGGAAGCTTTACGTTCGAGGCTTTGGTTTGTCGGGGGATTGGTGATTGTAGACTCTTCTTTATCAGCAGCTGTACCAAAACCAACTTTGTCAACTATTGTGATCCCTGCGTCACTATACAAAATAATCGTATTGTTAGCGGCGAGACGTTGAGTTGTCGAATATGTGAGATCCCCGATTATTCCGTTGTGTGATGTTACATTATATTCTGGAGAAACAACAAGGAGGTAGCTGTGCGCAGGGATTATCCGAGAAGGAAATTTTGTTAAAATATTTGAAAGTTCACCACCAGAAGTTTTTCTTGATAATCGCCAGTCAGTAATATCTACGGGGTTGTCCGTGGGATTAAAAATTTCTATAAATTCGTCGTCGACAGTGGTGCTAGAAATTTGTACTTCGCTAATTACCAAATGATCGGCCGTGGCCGCGAAGGAATTTTTTCCAGAAATAAAAAATCCCCCCATGATAAGTAAGAAGATTATTAAAAAACGAAGCGTTTTTAAAAACATAGCCCCTCCTTGTTTTTTTGTTAAAAGTAAATTAAAATTAAACTCACAGATTAATTTTAGCAAATTTTTTGGCAAAATAAAATTCGTGCCCGGGTGGCGGAATTGGCATACGCGCCAGCCTTAGGAGCTGGTTCTCGCAAGAGATTGTGGGTTCAACTCCCACCCCGGGCATTTTTTGTTAAGGATTTTTTATAGGGAAGAGGGGGGAGTTGACAAAAAAGACAGAGTTGATATATTTTGAAAAGTTCGGCTGGTGGGGAAAAAGGAGGAGGGTGACGTGAGCGAAGACGAGTTCCCGAAGGTACTTGTGGTGGATGATGACAAATGGCTGCAGAAGATGATCACGCTCCAGCTTGAGAACGGGATAGCTGTGCTTTCGGCGCACACTCTGGCGGAAGCCAGAACGCTTTTCGCAGCCAATCCAGACATCCGACTTGTCGTCTTGGATGGTTGCCTCCGTTCCGCGTTTCAAGTCCAGACGCCGGATACGCTGCCTTTGATCCCCGAGATTCGCGAAACTTTTCGGGGACCGATCATCGCCGCGTCGAGTATTCCGAGTTTCCGTCAGGTGATGATGGAGGCCGGCTGCGATCATGATTGCGGCGATAAGAGGGGACTGTCTCGGGAAATCCGCCGCCTGCTCGAGTAGAGCGGCCGTCGCGGAGAGGAGGGAACTTGACATGAAATTGGTCGGGATCGCCTTTCGGCGAACACTCATCTGCTTGGGTGGTGGCTTCGTGGCTGCGATTGTCACAGCGTATGCAGGGATGGAATTGGCCTACTGCATTGCCGCTGGCGTCGTCACGCTTGGCGGAGTTCTCGCCACAATCTTCTGGAAGGTCAGCCGACGGAGAAATCACGACTGGTATGATGTGGCGGCCGACGTTGGTTTTCTCACTCTCTTCGGCAGCGTCCTGTTCTTCCTTATCGGCGCGTACTTCGGCGGTGTATGGTGGATGATCCGCGGTTCAGTGGGGGGAATGATCGCTGCGTTCTTCATCATACTCATCGGAATCAAGGCTTTTCCCAGGTCTGAAATATAGGAGGTCTCAGCGGGGACCAGAAATGGTAGCCCGCTTTTTATTGCCAAAACCTTTTATTTTTGGTAAAATTGGGCTATCGTTTTCCTTTATATATAAATAAAAATATGCCCCGTCAGAAGTCCTTGACGAAAAATTTTCTTTAAAATTTTTCTGTTAACAAAAACGGGGTTTATCTTAAAAAAGAGAGTCTGGCACTTGGAGTTAAATTTTTCCAAGAAAAACAGACTTCTAACGGGGTATGAAAAAAATTTTTCTCGTTTTAGCAATTTTAATTGTAGCTTTTGGGGCGTTGTCTTATTGGGCGGTTCAGGTTTACGCCAAGCCGCTTCAGGTCGGTGAATTGAAAATTGTTCTCGTACCGGAGGAGTCAGGAGTTTTTTTGAAATCGGGCGGCGAAAGTTATAAGGAAGTAATTACAGAGACAGAATTGAAAGTCGGCGATATGGTCAAAACCGACGAGGCTGGTTTAGCGAGAATAATTTTATTTGACACGAATGAAGTGTCACTTGATAAAAATTCGGAAATCACAATTGAAGAAAGTTTTATTGATGAAGAAACGCCGTTTTTCACAAAAATAAAATTAAATTTAAAGAAGGGACAAATTTGGAATCGTCTTTTGGAATTGTTACATCCCGACGCTTATTTTGAAGTGGAGGCTGGGGGAGTGGTGGCTACTGTTCGCGGAACAATTTTTAACATGTCCAATACTGACGGTGATATTAATATCGCGGTACTTGAAAACTCGGTGGTGCTCACTGCGGCAGGAGAAACTGCGGCGGGGCAAATTTTAAAAGCTGGCGAAGAATTGTCGGCTGATTTGCATCAAATAAAAGATTTTGGGCAAGTGAAAATTTTTGATATTACTGAAACGAGGAAGGCAAGCGATTGGTTTAAAAATAATTTTTCCCGCGATGGAAAATTTAGGGAGTTTATAAAAGAAAAGAAGGAAAATATTTTGCGGCAGATCGGGCCACTGCCAGGTTCAAGATTTTATCCAGCTAAAAGATTGGGTGAGCGGATAGCGATGTTTTTAACTTTTGACAAGCCCATGCGAGAAGAAATGGCAAAAAATTTTGAAGCCAGAAAATTTTTGGCAGCGAGATTACTTTTGGTAGAGGGCGAAAAAGTTAGGGCGTTTCAAACTTTAAAAAATATATCTAACATCGGAGACATCGCGCCAATTATCCGTCGTGTTGATTATTATGACCGCGATTTTTTGAAAACAGAAGTTCAAGTTTTGAAAAACGGACTTAATGGAGAAGCGGTTAAAGAATATTTAAACCAAATACTTTTGCCAAAACAATTAGAATTTATGAAACAAAAATTAGAGTTTTCGCCGGTGCTTTTGCCGAAGATGGAAGAAATTATTATTGAACCGTTGAATTTAGAAAATATCGACGGTGACGCGCAAAACACTAATATAAACATAAACACCAATACAAATACCAATGTAAATACAAACCAGCCAACAGGGCCGGTTTGTGGTGACGGCGTTTGCGAGTTGGGAGAGGGTTCGGGAGTTTGTGATGTGGATTGTCCGCCTCCTCCGCCAGCGCCGACCATAACAAGGCTTGAAATTTCCGCCATGCCGGACTCCATTCCTCCTCAGGGTTCAAGTAAACTTACGGCCGAAACAGTTTGGAGTGACGGAAGCAGAAAAGAGGTTACTGGCAGTGTTTCCTGGGCAGTCAGCCAAGCGGTGACCGGAGGACAAATGGGTTATGTGAATGCAGGGATGTTTTATTCTAGTGGTTCGGTTGGTGCAGCGAATATTAAAGGAATTTATTCTTCCGGCGAAGAAACTTTTGAGGGGACGATTACGATTCAGGTCACCAGTTTGGAAACGCCGAAATAAAAAATAAAAAGAAGACTCCGATTTTTCGGAGTTTTTACTCTGTGATGAAGAAATTTTTTTTGGAAAATCCCTTTTGGAGTAAATTAATTTTAGCCGCGTCGTTAATTTTTTTTGCTGTCACGGCTGTTTTTGCCCTTTTTTATTGGCAGATTTTAAATTGGGTGGATTTGGAAATGACCGATCGCCTTTTTTTGCGCGAGCCGATTTCTGATGAAGTGGTTATCGTAAGTATCGATAACAGTTCTATCCAAGAACTCGGCGTCTGGCCTTGGCCGCGGGATTTTCATAGCGAGCTTATAAACAAACTGGAAGAGGCTGGAGCCAAAGTTATTGGCTATGACGTGACTTTTTCCGAGGAGGGAACCGGGGATGAAAAATTTTTAAGAGATATTGAGCCATATAAAAATTTAATTTTCCCTTTTGAAGGGTCGATCTCTCTGGCGTCTGGCCAGTTTCCAATTTTTCGTGAAACACTTTTGCCCCTACCGGAGATCAGGGAAAATTATGCTACGGGCCACTCACTTTTTGTTGCCGATATGGACGGTACAGTTCGCCGAGCACCTTTTTTGATTAAGTTCGGGAATGATTTGTCGGCATCTTTCGCGTTGAGAATTTTAGAAGCCGCCGGAAAGATAAAAATTGAAACTCCGGAAAAATTTAATCAAGAAATTATTTTGGAAGGGCGCGCGTATCCGTTAGATACTTTTGGTCTCGCAAGAATTTTCTTTTTTGGGCCAACTAATACTTTTAAAAAATATTCTTTTGTTGATGTTCTTCGGGGTGACGGGAGCCTGGAGCAATTTAAAGATAAAATTGTTTTAGTCGGCTCAGAGGCGCCGGATTTGCATGATGAATATTTTACATCGTCTGCGGGCGGCCGGCCGGTTTCCGGAGTGGAAATTCACGCTAACGTAGTAGAATCAATTTTGCAAAATAAAACGTTGCGGGAAGAGAACGACCCCGGAAAAGTTTTTTTAATTTTTTTATCGCTCGCGATTGTCGCGGCATTTTCCGTTTTCTACCTTAAATTGCGTTTTGCCCTTCCATTGTTCTTCCCCTACACCATAATTTATCTTATCGTTGTAGTGGTATTTTTTTCCGAAGGAATAATTTTGCCGATTTTCTATCCGTTACTTGTTTTAATATTTGTTTACGGCCTTGGCGTCATCTTGAGATATCTCTTGATAAGGGAAGAAAAAAGAAAATTAAAAAAATATTTTTCTCTTTATGTCGCCAAAGACGTGGTTAATGAAATTCTGGCTCATCCGGAAAAAGTTAAACTTGGAGGTGAAACAAAAAATTTGACGATTCTTTTTTCAGATATCCGCGGTTTCACTTCCGTCTCGGAAAAAATGGATGCGCAAAGTTTGGTTGGACTCTTGAACAAATATTTGACCGCTATGGCTAAAATTGTTTTGGAAAATCGCGGCGTGGTGGACAAATTTATCGGTGACGCAATTATGGCGTTTTGGGGCGCGCCGTTGCCCTTGGAAAATCACGCCGAGGAGGCGGTACGGACAGCCATAGAAATGTCCCGTGAATTAAAAAAACGTAATGAAGAGTGGAAAAAATTAAATTATCCGGAAATAAAAATTGGAATTGGGCTTAACACTGGCGAGGTGGTGGTGGGCAATATTGGATCGCACGAAAGATTTGACTACACGGTGATAGGTGACAACGTTAACCTCGCTTCACGGCTTGAGGGTCTGACGAAATTTTATGGCGTTGGGATAATTATCTCCGAGTCAACTGCCGGGGCGGTAAAAGATAAGTTTGTTTTACGGCAGATTGATTTTGTCGCCGTGAAAGGTAAAATGCAGGGCGTAAAGATTTATGAGGTTTTGGGGTTGGTCCACGGAAAAGAGAAATTTAAAAATCTCGTAGAAAAATTTGCGAGCGGTTTTGAAGTATATTTAAAAAAAGACTGGGCTGCGGCCAAAAAAGTTTTTGAGGAGATTTTGGCGGAAAATCCAGACGATGGACCCAGTAAAGTTTTAAAGGAAAGAATGGATGAATTTCTCACCTCGCCACCAGCCGATTTTGACGGAGTTTATCACCTAAAATTTAAATAGAGAAAATCCTCTTGACAGCTTTTTTCGAGTAGTCTAAAATATTAATGTATTAAGAAAAATCGGAGGAAGTTGTCCACATTTTATCCAGAGTTGTTTTTGACGATTTTCCTCTGATATTGGGCAAAATATGGTAAAACAAGCTTTAACTTTTAAGTTTCCGAGCGGCTAACCTATTTTTTGGTCTTTTGCGCGCCGCTCGAAAGAGCGGTTTTTTTAGTCCCTTTCTTAAAAATTATTTTTTGCTCCCGCCTTTGGTGTCAACAACACGAGAGGCGAGAAACAGAAAAAAATTGTTCATTAACAATTGAATAAAAGAGCATCTTGTATACCCAACACAAAAAGAGAACCAATAAAAAATGAGAATTGTAAAATGTATGTTTTAACAATTCTTGTGGTTAGATATAAGGGCGTATGGTGGATGCCTAGACACTAAAAAACGATGAAGGACGTAGTAGCCTGCGATAAGCTTCGGGGAGGTGGCAAGCAACCTTTGATCCGGAGATTTCCGAATGGGGCAACCCGGTCCGATTGAAGATCGGATCATCGCTATCTGAATTCATAGGGTAGCGAAGGCAACCCGGTGAAGTGAAACATCTCAGTAACCGGAGGAAAAGAAACAAAGTCTAGTTTTTAAGTTTATAAGTTCCGTTCCGTTTTACGGAACTTTGTTGGCTGGTATTTATTTATCGGCCGATGAACTTATAAACTTATTAACTAGTCCATTCCCCTAGTAGTGGCGAGCGAACGGGGAGCAGTCGAAAACCTTGTTAGTGTTTTAAGGAAGGGTCAGTGAGTCGCAAGACAATCTGGCCGTCCCTAATTAAAGGTTTGGGCCGTTGCTAACAAGGGTCCGCGAGTCAGTCGCGTTGTCTTCCCAATAAGACAGGCAAGGGAAAAGCCCGAGCAATCGGGACAGCTTTCCTAGAAGAACTCCTGTGGAAACAGGGACCATAGAAGGTGAAAGTCCTGTACTCGAAAGGAGCTGTAATCTTGCTGTGATTGACTTAAGTACCACGGGCCTCGTGAAATCCCGTGGGAATCCGGCACGACTATGTGCCAAGACTAAATATTTTTTAGTGATCGATAGTGAACAAGTACCGTGAGGGAAAGGTGAAAAGCAGGCCGGTTAGGCCGATGAAAAGTCCCTGAAACCATACGCTTACAAGGAGTTGCGGCCCGCAAGGGTTGCAGCGTTCCTATTGAAGAATGAGCCAACGAGTTTGCTGTGCGTGGCTTGGTTAATCTCCCATGGAGAGGAAGCCGAAGTGAAAGCGAGCCTTAATAGGGCGTTTGTCGCGCACACGAAACCCGAAACCGGGTGAGCTAGCCATGACCAGGGTGAAGGTCAGAGAAATCTGACTGGAGGCCCGAACCCACATGCTGTGCAACACATGGGGATGAGTTGTGGCTAGGGGTGAAATTCCAATCGAACTCGGTAATAGCTGGTTCTCCCCGAAATAGCTGTAGGGCTAGCCTCGGATATACAACCTAGGGGTAGAGCACTGAATGGTTCAACTCGGCGAAAGTCGATTGCACCAATCAAACTCCGAATACTAGGTTTTTAGTCCGGGAGTCAGACTGTGAGGGCTAAGCTTCACTAGTCAAAAGGGAAACAGCCCAGATCGTCGCTTAAGGTCCCTAAATCCGAATTAAGTGTTAAAGGTGGTGGAAAGACTCAAACAACTAGGAGGTTGGCTTAGAAGCAGCCATCCTTTAAAGAAAGCGTAACAGCTCACTAGTCGAGTTTTTCTGCGTCGAAAATAATCGGGACTAAATTCGGTACCGAAGGCACGGGTCCGCCTAACTTTTGCAGTTTTAGAAATGTTTTGATGAAAAAGAAAATTTTTAAAAATCATCAGAACACAATTTTTTAGAACCTCAAAAGTTGGGCGGGCGGTAGGGGAGCTTTCTCGAGTCGCTGAAGTCGTATCCGTAAGGAGCGGTGGAGGCTCGAGAAGTGAGAATGTTGGCATAAGTAACAAAAACTCTGATGAAAACTCAGAGCACCGATAGTCTAAGGTTTCCTGGGCAACGCAAATCGACCCAGGGTTAGTCGATCCTAAGCTGAGGCCGAAAGGCGTAGGCGATGGAAGAGCAGGTTAATATTCCTGCACCTCCGTATTTTTGTCTGTAAGTGCGCTTCTATGTGGTAAGAGAGCGATTTGGTTACGCGCTTGGGCCGTTCCGATTTATCGTGGACGGTTCATAGGTGAAGCCGCAAGGTGGAGCCAATTCTTGCAAAGTAGGGGCCTAGAAAAGCTTATAGGCGCTAAGGATACGGAGACCGTACCGTAAACCGACACAGGTGGACAAGGCGGGAAGCCTAAGGTGTACGGGAGAATCCTCGTTTAGGAACTAAGCAAAAAAACTAGGCGTAACTTCGGGATAAGCCTTGCCCCGAGCAATCGGGGCTGCAATAAAAATCTCTCAAGTGACTGTTTACCAAAAACACAGGTCCCTGCAAAGTCGCAAGACAACGTATAGGGGCTGATGCCTGGCCAGTGTCAGAACGTTAAGGGGAGAGGTCATCCGCCGTAAGGCGGGGCAGCCTTGAACTTAAGCGCTGATGAACGCCGGCGATAACTATAATCGTCCTAAGGTAGCGAAATCCCTTGTCGGGTGAGTTCCGACCCGCACGAATGGCATAACAACTTGAGAACTGTCTTAACGAGGAACCCGGTGAAATTGCAAGAGGGGTGAAGATGCCCTTTACCCACGGCTAGACGAAAAGACCCCGTGAAGCTTTACTACAACTTGATATTGGATTAGGACTAAACATGTTCAGCGTAGGTGGGAGCCGCAAGGCACCAATGAGACACCACCCTTGTTTAATTTTAATTCTAATCTCAGACCGTAATCCGGTTTGGGAGACAGTGTCTGGTGGGTAGTTTAACTGGGGCGGTTGCCTCCTAAAAAGTAACGGAGGCGTTTACAAAGGTTGGCTTAGCCCGGATGGAAACCGGGCTGGACGCGTAAAGGCACAAGCCAGCTTTACTCGAAGACTTACAAGTCGCCGAGTTGCGAAAGCATAACTTAGTGATCCGACGATCCAATATAGGATGGTCGAAGCTCAACGGATAAAAGCTACTCCGGGGATAACAGGCTGATCTCCCCCAAGAGTCCATATCGACGGGGAGGTTTGGCACCTCGATGTCGGCTCATCGCATCCTGGGGCTGGAGAAGGTCCCAAGGGTTTGGCTGTTCGCCAATTAAAGCGGTACGCGAGCTGGGTTCAGAACGTCGTGAGACAGTTCGGTCTCCTA
>Ga0265297_10012592_pt1 | contig 10116 bp, 18 predicted proteins | sample Munlanlwell13791_FD_192502 | JGI IMG/M metagenome (GOLD analysis project Ga0265297, IMG submission 192502) | Leachate microbial communities from a municipal landfill in Southern Ontario, Canada - Leachate well 137-91 | ecosystem: Engineered > Solid waste > Landfill > Unclassified | place...
CCATCATTGATTTGCGTTACAAATCCACTCGCATCAACCTCCGATGCCGCTACCCTCTGATAACTCGTCCCGTTAGAAATATCATCTAAATTGCCAGTCATTTCACTTAATGCCGTTTTACCAACTTTGTTCCAAGCTAAACTGTTGTATACATATAAAATCGATTCGTCAGAACGATAAAAATACTCACCGTCAACTACACCAGCCGTCGGAAACGACGTACCAACCCTAACCTTCCCAACCAACGACTTCGTTGCTCCATCACCACTGATCCATAATTGTAATGTATCAGTCGTTAATGCCATTTCACCAGCCGCTAACGTAATACCACTTAAATTAGCGTATACCCCTCGATTAACCTTAATCGTTGCCATAAAACTCTTCCTTTTTAAAATGTACCACCATCCACATATACATTGCCACCCTCAAATGTGAATAAATCCCTCCATGCACTATTTTCATAAATCCTTAAAATAGAATTACTTATATCTGTAAATAACCATAACTTTCCTTCTTCCGGCGTTGGTTCGGTCCCACCAACATTTATTTCACCTAAATTGTCTATCGTTAGTAATACATTTCCGTCCGGATCTACCAAAGTATCCCCCGGACTCCATGTACTTTGTTGATGCCTTATTAATCCGCTTACTATTTCACCAATTAAAATAGTTTTGTTAGACATATAAATCCTTTTATGGTTTTAATGTGGACCCAACATGATTGTTTATAAATACTACCAATCGATCTAAAGCGTTTTTAGTCGTAATCGGTGCCGGAACATTCCATTGCGTTGGATCCCCCGGTATATACCCACCACCAGATGAACCCGCAATTTCGTCAATAGCACCCTGCACATCCGTTGCACTTATCCCACTGATAGAATTGTCATACGTCACATCAACGGCAGCTATATCCGTCGTCATTGGCGTACCCGTACCCGCCTCGTCATAATACCCAACTATCGTACAATATCGACGAAACGACGCACTAACACCACGTATCAATACACCCTTAATCGTTATATTGCCAGATATTACCTCGGATTCATAAATCGTGTCACCAATATGTAATTTCAAAAATTGATCAACACCCTTGTACTCTTCAGGATATGCACCATCCCCTAATACAAATTTCGTATGAACTTGCCATATAATCATAATCATCCCTCATTTGAAAAATAAACACTTCCCTGAAATACATATTTATAAAAAAATTATGTCAAATTAAAAACGAAACTATTTTCAATAAATAGTTTCGTTTTTATAAAAATTAATAAATTTTCTTGTCAATGAGAAACTTTTTTTATCACCCATTTCCTAGTTATAATAAGATTGAAAAAGAAAGCCTAATCTTTAGCTTTGGGTAGTTGACATTTTAATATTCTTTATATAAAAAAAATTATATATGAACTTTAATTTGATTCCTAATAATATCCCATATTAAAAAATATAAATCGTTGTCGATGTACTCATATATAGGATCTTCAATCTGATTCCTCACCTTATAATAAACACCATCAAAAATCTTTTTCCAACACAGATTTTCAACGTCTTTTAAAATCTCGTCTTCTAAATTTCTTTGATTCATCAATATACACCTATCATAATCAATTCAATTTTATATTTTCTGTGAAGATCTCTAGCATCACCTTACACAAACAAAGCTATACCATTAAATCATAATTGACCTATTTTATTTAGATTGATCTTTAATATCACTTCAAATATTGTTATAAACCAAACTCGTTATGGAATAAAAGTTTTGTTTGTCAATTTGTTTGTATAAATAATTATCTTAAATCATTTGTATTCATTTGTATCTCCCTCTTTTTTAATTCAATTTTATATTTCTGTGAATTGAAGTCAATTCAAATTTATATTTTCTGTGAATTGAAGTCAATTCAAATTTATATTTTCTGTGAAAATCTCTAGCATACCTTTATTCAAACAGAACTATACCATTAAATCATAATTGACCTATTTTATTTTTAGAATTTTTATAAAACTGGCACAAGATTTGATATTTAAATTGTTTTTAAATAAATTTCATCAAATTCAAATTATAAAGACATAATGTATTAACGGCAACAAAATGTGTATTTTTGTAGATAAATTCTTTATTAGTGTGATGGTGTCCAAACAACCAAAATTTTGGTTGATATATTTCAAATAAAAAATCCAGTGTTTTGCTGGTTGTGCTGGAAATAATATTATCATCATTTTTAAGAAAATTAATAACGCATTTAGGGCATTCATGGGAACAAACAATATCAGGTTTGTTCTCATTATATATTTTATAGGCCTTATATGATTCGGAATAATTTAGTTCTTCTTCTGGCCACCAATTTTTTCCTTCTGTGCGTGAATATCTATCAATTGAATAGCCACCGGAAAAATAATAAATGTCGTCTATTATTCCATAATTGCCTAAATAGTGACAATAATCATCGACTTTTTTAGGATTATCATGATTTCCGCGAATAAATTTATGTTGTTTTGAATTTATATTGGAAAAAACGGATTCATCATTATCAAATCCAATTCCCATATCGCCTAATTGAATCGTTCTTTCGAAACGATTTGTCATATCTTTATATTCTTTAAAACATCCATGTACATCACCAACAAATATGGGCAACATTTTTATAATGCCTTATTGTATAGATATGTTTTCTAGATTGTAAATATGTTTGTTAATCTTATTCCAAATCTGATAGTTAATCTGATCGTTAAACTGACCGTAAACCTGTTTGTCAATCTTACTTCTTAAGTTATTGATATTCATAGTATTTATATCCTTATTTAAATATGGTTTCTAATTTGATTTCTAATTTGATGATAAATCTGATCTATAATCTTATCTCTAATCTGTTTATTGATTTGATCGTTAATCTGATAGTTAATCTTACTCCAAATCTGATCGTAAATCTGATTGTAAATCTGATTGTAAATCTGATAGTAAATCTGTTTGTCAATCTGATAGTAAATCTTACTTCTTAAGTTATTGATATTCATAGTGTTTATATCCTTATTTAAATCTGGTTTCTAATTTGATTTATAATCTGATTCAAAATTTGATCGTTAATTTGATTTCTAATCTGAAAGTTAATCTGTTTGTTAATCTGATCGTTAATTTGATAGTTAATCTTATTCCAAATCTTACTCCAAATCTTATTTTTAATCTGTTTGTCAATCTGTTTGTTAATCTGATCGTTAATCTGAATCTGTTTGTCAATCTGATCGTTAATCTGATCGTTAATCTGATCGTTAATCTGACTTCTTAAATCATTGATATCCATAGTATTTATATCCTTATTTAAATATGGTTTTCTTTTTCACTTATACTATATGGATATTTCTCCAAATGTTAAAAACATTTTCAATTTTCTTCAATTTCAATAATTCGTTGATAATATTTTCCATCCAAACTATCATAAACTCTTTGAAAAAGGAAGCCCAATGCTTTAGCTTTGGGATGAATTTTTCCTATAAATATTTATAATAAACTCTTTTTATCGTTTAAATCGATTTTAAAACAGTTTAAGCTATAAAACCATTAGATTTAGATTTGAATCGATTTTAGGGCAGTTTCTGACTGTTTGTCAAAGAGATAAAAGAGATATCTATATCTTTTTTTTTCGTCTATAGCGTATTGTCTTTCTAACTGGTGGATCTGACAAATAAAAGCATACTATACGGGAATTTTTTTTAATCATGGAGAATGCTTCATCTGTTCCATGTCCATGGAATGATAAATCACGTAACATTTCAAAAAAATCATCATCTGATATATCATCTTTTTTATCACCATAAATAAACATTATGGTATTTTCATTTTTTATGATGGTATCGGGTTCACGAAGAACGAATTTTGCATCATTGATTGTTATTTCAATTTGAAAATTAAAGACGTTTCTATAAACGTTATCAACAACACCTTTGATATTATTTGATTTAACAAATTTTCCAATCATATCATATATAATATATCGATTGGATAAAACTTGTTTTTTAGAAGTCGTATTCGTTATCTTTTGTTTTTTCGCCATGGATATCCTTTCCGAAGACCACTATTGCAGTCTCATTGTAAACGGCAACTTCGCCGGAAAGTTCTTTAGGATTTGAACTTTCCCTTGGAAGACGATTCATAACTCCATACCACAAAGCATCTTCTGTATTTCCCCATATTGAATACAAATTTGCAATTGTGACAATACACCTAGTACTGAAAGGAGTTTGCATTGTATGGGGTTCACGATTTCTATGTTGACGGATCGCATCACGAAATTTAAGGATATTTTTTACAACACGATCATTTTTAATTTTTTCTTTTAAAATAAGTTCTTCGGCTTTTCTGTTATATCCGAATTGAAAAATTGCATCAATACGATCCAGTGTAGAAATATCCAACGCATCGCCTTGAGCCGTATATACACTATCGCCAAATCCGGTAAGACCACGACCGATAGTGTTTCCGAGTAACATGATTCGAAAACCGGAATGACTGTTTATCATTCTTCCACCATCTGCATCGATCATCAAATGACGTTTACTGTCAAAATTGTCCATAAGGTTGTTTAGACCGACACCTAACCAAGAAGGAATGATCGGAAATTCATCAATGACTAACAAAGCAGGATTTCCGATTTCATTTCCGTTTTCATCAAGACCACATTGCATAGCCTTTACAACCGGACCTTCCAAAAATTTGATATAGTTTTGATTTGTCTTTTCATCAATATCAACAGTCTTATCACCAAAAAAAGAAGCACTGTCCATATCACGCCTACAAGTAATATGATAATATACCATATTAAGTTCATCGGCAAGAAGTTTTGCATAACTTGTTTTGCCTGAACCAGTTGGACCAACAAGACAAGTGATAAGTGATGAATTATCACTTACACACTTTTTAATAAGATCGTGTTCTTTTGGCATATGATAAGTATGTTTTTTTGTTTTCATATTTGGTTCTTCTTTTACTACGGATTCTGAAATGACAATAGAATCTTTAACTTTATCTTTTATTGAATAAATAGACAATTTATTGTTTACATTGTCTATGTCCATAATAAGATCGTGTTTTGTCAATAATTCAAAACGAATTTTTGACTTCTGAAAATGCTCTTGAAATTCTACAATCAACGGATCATCAAAATTAAATGATACATTACTGGAAGATACCAAAACTTCAACAAACTTTTTTTCCTCTTTGGTAAGCATAGGTTTGTTATTCTCCCCTTTTTATAATTTTTTTTGTTCCCTATATACTATATAAATAAAAGGAGAAATGTTAAAAACATTTTTAAAATTTTATTGAAAAAATTTTTTAAGTTTCAATATAGACAAAAAAGATATATTGCTTTTAAATCGATTTTAAAACAGTTTAAGCTATAAAACCATTAGATTTAGATTTGAATCGATTTTAGGGCAGTTTCTATGCGAAATTTAGGGCATTTATAATAGTTATATCAGATTCAAATTTTGATAAATCTATTTAAGAAGCATTCTTGGATTCCATTTTCGGATAACACTTCAATCATATCCGATTCATTTTTTATTAAGGAAGCCTCATAAATATCATTTATAACAAAATATTCTTCCAAACCTATATTATCTATGCATTTGACTTTAAATGTTTCTTTTATGAACGGATTTTTTGCAAATTTTATTGGTTTTAACATTTCATCTAAGGAATCCTCATAAATATCATTTATAACAAAATATTCTTCCAAACCTATATTATCTATGCATTTGACTTTAAATGTTTCTTTTATGAACGGATTTTTTGCAAATTTTATTGGTTTTAACATTTCATCTATTGTTTCTGGTGTTTCTGAAAAATTAGAAAGATATCTTTGATATTTTTCCAACTTTATTCCATATTCATAAGAAGGATCTTTTATATCAATATAGCCTTTTTTCAATTTGATATTAAAAAAGCTATTTGCATATCCATTTGCCAAGATATAATTACTATAATCTCCTTTCACTTGTTTATTTAAATTATTAACCTTTAAGCTTCCCCAATAAGAAGTGACAACAAATTTGTTATCGTTTTCTCCAATTGTTAAGATATATATTTTATCTGATCCGGATTTTTTATAATGACAAATTTTATTATGTGAATCAACAGAATAAGAATAATTAGTCATAGTATTTATATCCTTTTTTTTTTTTTTAAATATGGTTTTTAATTTAAAAGTTAATCTGATAGTAAATCTTATTTCTTAAATCATTGATATTCATAGTATTTATATCTTTCTTTAAATATGTTTGTCAATCTGTTTTTTAATATGGTTTTTAATCTGATTCCAAATATGAGAGTAAGTTTGAGAGTAAATCTGATTCCAAATCTGATCGTCAATCTGATGATAAATCTGATTTCTGATCTGTTTGTTGAACTTATCGTAAATTTTATTTCTTAAGTTATTGATATACATAGTATTTATATCTTTCTTTAAATATGGTTCATAATCTGGTTTCTAACCTGATAGCAAATCTGATCTTTAATCTGAAAGTCAATCTGATAGAAAATTTGAGAGTTAATCTGTTTGTAAATCTGATCGTTAATCTTATTCCAAATCTGATATTTAATCTGATCGTCAATCTGACTTCTTAACTCATTGATATACATAGTGTTTATATCCTTTTCTTTAAATATGTTTGTCGATCTGATAGTAAATCTGATAGTAAATCTGATAGTAAATCTGATTTCTAATCTGATTTCTGATCTGATAGTAAATCTAACCTCTAATCTGATTGTCAATCTGAAAATTAACACGAAAATCAATCTGAAAATTAATTTGTTTGTCAATCTGTTTGTAAATCTGTTTGTCAATCTGATAGTAAATCTGACTTCTTAAATCATTGATATCCATAGTATTTATATCCTTAAAATATAATTTCTAATTTGATTCCAAATCTGATCGTCAATCTGAAAATTAATCTGATCGTTAATTTGATCGTCAATTTGATATCTAATCTGATGATAAATCTGTTTGTAAATCTGATAGTAAATCTGATAGTAAATCTGATAGTAAATCTGATAGTTAATCTGATCGTAAATCTGATTCCAAATATGAGAGTAAAACTGATCGTAAATCTTATAGTTAATTTGATTGTAAATCTTTTTTCTTAAAACATTGATATTCATAGTGTTTATATCCTTTAAATATAATTTCTAATTTGATTTCTAATCTGAAAATTAATCTGATCGTAAATCTGAAAATTAATCTGATTCCAAATCTGATAGTTAATCTGTTTGTTAATCTGTTTGCAAACCTGATAGTTAATTTGATTGTAAATCTTTTTTCTTAAAACATTGATATTCATAGTGTTTATATCCTTTTTCTTTAAAAAATCATTTTTCCTTTTGTGATGATTTTTGAAAACTCTTTAAAGAAATTCACTCCAATCGATTTAATATCTTTCAGATAAACAAAAAATTTACTTCCATAATATAATGCGGGTTTATTTGTATTCAAACCAAAACCATAAACTTCGATTCCATTTTTCCTTGTTTTATCACAAATATTTTTCAAATGTTCTTTCATAATATCAGAATTATTGTGTCCTGCATCCGGAATTCCATCACAAATACTAAAAATAACTTTTCTGGATTCTTTTCTTGTCGATAACCTCATTGCAGCAAGTTCAATAATTTCTCCATCTGCATTATGATTGTTCGGACTCAAATTAACAATCTTTGATTTTACAATATTCCAATTCTCATTAAATGTTTTGTAAACACGAATTTGTAAAGGATTCATTCGATTATATTTCGAATTTGAATTGATCTTAAGATTATTTGGCATATGCAAGTGTGTATATTTAGTTGTAGATCCAAAAATTTCAAATGGAACATGAATATTGTTTAACGATTCCGCGATAATAGTAATCAATGAAATTACATCTACCATATTTTTCATTGAACCTGATTCATCAATAATGATACTAACTACCGTATCAAGTTTCTGTCCTTTTTCTGTCTTATAAAATACATTTTTCGAAAGATTTTTTGAAAGATTAACCAATTGCCGTTTATCTAATTTTCCACGTGGCATCATAGGGAGTTTATGGCTTTGTGCAACAGAACGTAAAGTTTGTTCCAAAATCATAGACATTCCATTTACTTCGCCAGACACATTCTTACGATATTTAGTATAGAATTCTTTCTGAATTGAATTCTGTTCCACCATAATATATTCATCGTTTTCACGAAATGACGAATACTTATTTTTTGTAATAGAAGTTTCATTAATAATTTTTGTAAGATTTTCTTGTAAAATCTTACTTAATTCCTTACCGTTAGATTCTTTATCTAATTCCTCTTCTATAGAATTTTCATTGCTTTCATTGCATTTCTCTTGATTTTCTTCTGTGTTGCAATTTTCTTCTTCATTGGAGATATTATTTTTATGAGAAGAATTTTTCTCTTTCTTTTCTGTATTTGTATTGTTTTCCTGGTTCTGGTTTTCTTTTTTATTTGATTCCTTCTTGCTATTGTTTTGCTTTTCCTGTTTAAACAAATCATATAGCTTTTTTGCGATAATTTCGCAATCATGTGTGTTTTTCGCATTACGTACGGTTTGATATGTTTCCCAACCAATATTGAAATAATTTTGTGCTTGACTGGTCAAAATCCATTTCGGAACACCACCGCCCAATTTAATATTCATATAACAAAGAACTTCCCAAATGGGAACATCCTTTGCTTCACCTGTTTGAATTTGTTCGGCAATTTTTGCAGAAAAATAGTTTCTGGACCATTCAAAAACTTTCCTTGCTCCCATATGTTCATCTGATAACTTTTTTTCAATTCGATAATCTTCAAGACTATTCAAAATATCAAATAAAGTCTTGTTACTAAAGGATTTATAATTTCCTGTCGTATCAAGAATATGTCCTGCTTCGTGATAGAAGAAAGCTCTTGCCAACCAAAGATCATTGGAAGATAGCCCATTGATAGGTGGAATATAAATAGTTCCCTTGTCAATATCGGCATAGGGCGTTCCTTGACAAGGTTGAATATTTAACTTTTTATTTTTAGATAACCAAGAGGCAATGATTTTCAATGCTCCTTCAACTTCTTCAACTTCATGTTTTTGGTATTCCATTTTTGATATCCCTATATATTTAAGTTTTTCACTTATACTATACTATATAAATAAAAGGAGAAATGTTAAAAACATTTTTAAAATTTATTGAAAAAATTAAATATGGTTTCTAATCTGATGATAAATCAGATTCCAAATTTGATTTCTAATCTGTTTGTCAATCTGTTTGTTAATCTGATCGTTAATCTGGTTTCTAATTTGATTTCTAATCTGATTCAAAATTTGATCGTTAATTTGATCTTTAATCTGAAAGTTAATCTGAAAGTTAATCTGTTTGTTAATCTGTTTGTCAATCTGATAGTAAATCTGATAGTAGATCTTATCGTAAATTTTATCGTAAATCTGATATTTAATCTGATCGTTAATCTGATAGATAATCTTACTTCTTAAATAATTGATATTCATAGTGTTTATATCCTTTAAATATAATTTAAAAATTCCATACTCTTACATAGATTATTTTTTTTCCATAATGCATAGCTTCCTTATGTGTTTTAAAACGCAAATCAATATGATATCCTTTTATTTTTGATCCTGTATCATCCGCCTTTATCCACGAACCATTTTTTCTTCTATTATATCCCGGAACATCAAAATGACTACCTAAATCAAAAATATTCGGATCAATAGCTATACCCGGATTATATGCATTTGTTCCTGTAGCCGTTATTCCATCGGCAAATTTTCCACAACATATAGAACAAGGACAATATCCGGTAGTTATAACTCTATATCTACTGTAAGAATAATCAGAACTTCCAATTGAAATGCTATAAATAATTGATATAAAAAGTATTACAATAAATTTCATATTAAAAATCCTTTTATAAAAGAAGTCCGAACCACAATGTTCGGACTTCAACCAAAAAAACTCCTGCTGTGGGGTATTAAATAGTTATACATTTTTTATAGAAAAGTATTGATAATTATTTTATATTATTCCTTATATTGAGAAAATATATAAGGAAAATTTTATGAAATTATCTGTTTGGGCAAAA
>Ga0265297_10012593_pt1 | contig 10116 bp, 27 predicted proteins | sample Munlanlwell13791_FD_192502 | JGI IMG/M metagenome (GOLD analysis project Ga0265297, IMG submission 192502) | Leachate microbial communities from a municipal landfill in Southern Ontario, Canada - Leachate well 137-91 | ecosystem: Engineered > Solid waste > Landfill > Unclassified | place...
ATATCTTATTATGGACAGAGAATATGGAGTGATTTATCCGTAGAACATATTAATTTAATTCATGGTAATAAAAGAAAGATTGTTGAAGATTTTTATAATTTTAAAAAGGTAGTGGAAAATTTTAAAGATTCAAAAAGATATTTGATTGATGTAGCTAGTCATGTTCAAGAAACCAAGAAATTTCAGATGGAAGGTTATACTTATTATCTAACAGTAAAAAACCAAAACAATATAACTTTTAATTCTATTGAATTGAATATGGGATTAAACCCACTTGAAATCTTGTTTGCTATTCATGGAAGTGATGAATTTAAAGAACTATATACTATAAAACCAAACAGTGATATTAATAATGCTGTTACTGTTGTTAATAAAATCAATTCAATAGCATTAGAAAGAATTCAAACACAAAGTCTTTCTGGTGCAAATAAAATATGTTTGGATAGTCCAGAAATTTTCTTGACACCAGAGATTAAATCTGCTATGTTAGGATTTATAGATAAAGCAAAAGGATTACAAGATCAATGGGTAGAACTTAAAACCAAGTATGCTTATTTGTTATTGAATAAAGGAAACATCTAATGATTAGAATTGAAACAGACACTGAATATGGGGTTATGCCATCATATAAAATTGAGGATAGAATTAATAATGGATGGAAATTACTTAGTATTATAGTATTTTCTGGTGTAGCTGTTGCTTATTACAGTAAAAAGAAAGGATAAGTATTATGAATCTAAACTTCGATATGTCCAAAGAGTATTTTAGTGAGATTAAAGATTGCCATTCGCAAATTAGAAAGCAACTTAAAAAGAATAGAAAGAATGTTTATGTTCAAGAGATTAAGAATTCGATTGGAAGCAATAAAGATATTCTTGAACAGTTTCCTGTATATTTCAAGAAGGTTTTATATCCTATTGCTTATGAAAGAGTTTTTGGTAAAGAAGATAAATCGCAAGGTTATGGAAAAACGGCTGCGATTAATAAATGGTTTGGAAATAAAGGATGGAAAAATATTGGAATGTTTAATGATCGTGAATTGATAAATTCATTAACACAAGAACATATTGATATTATTCCAGACCCTGATAAGAAAAAGATGGCTCAAGATTTCTTTAACTATTCTAGAATCTTTACGGAAGAAAATGAAGAAAATATTGTTCAAGTTGTAATGAATGTTCCTACGAAATTATATGATTTCAATTGGGTTCAAGTTAGAGATATGAATAAATCATATAATAAAACAAACAATAGTTACTATTCAAGTGGAATAGAAGATGATAGTTATATTAATTATATCTATCCTAAAGCTACAATTGATGCTATAGTTGATAAAGGTATAGTTGAATATAATGTAACTAATAATACTATTAAAATATTATTCTATCATTTGAATGAGATTGTAGAAGAAATATTTGTTAGTAAAAAGACAATAGAACCTAATAAAGATAATGACGATGATGAAGATAGTAACACTCAATTGTTTCTATCTGAAAAGTTATTGAATTGGCATCATTTTTCTCAATACTTTAAAGGAAAATTTCATGAAATGTATTTAGATAATATTGAAAATCTATTAACTCATGAAATTAAAAAGACAGTGAATATGTTTATTGCAAAACAAAAGACTATTAAAGATGATTGGATTAAGTTACAGGAAAAGTATGCTAAGAACCTTCTGTTTAAAGGAAATATTTAATTATGGGAAATCATCATGCAGGTAAAGCAATGGGTATAGCGGCTGAAGTTGCTTTAAAAATGCGAACAACTCAAAAAGCAATTGATATTCTGGATCAGATTTGTAAACCTTGGTATGGATGTGATGCTGACTTTGAAGCTGAAGATCCAAACAATCTAGGTCATGATCATCCAGACTATGGCTCCTATACAGATCCACAGGGACCTCTTGGGATATTAATTGCTGAAGCATTTGGCGAACCAGGAAAGGATTATAAATATAAACTTGATGGAACTTACGAAACGAACGAAAAAGAATATGAGAAATGGCACGATGGACCATATAGAAAATTTAGTAAACGATATGATATTTATTAAGGAGAAATAATAATGTGGGATAATCGAATATTTAATATAAATGGAAAAGGTGATGAAATGCTTTTGGATACATTACGTTTGGTGTTTAAACAGAATGGGTTTGGTTGTTCTGGGTGGAAGTTTAGTATAGATCATGGATTGATTTTAACTTGGCATGTTGATAAAGAATGTAATATTAATGCCTTCCCAGAAAAACTCAATGCAGATCAATGCTTGCCAATCGTATCTTCGTGGTTAAAAGGAAAAGAAGCTAAAACAGTTAAACACACATTAAATTGGGATATGTTTACAGATCATGATGGAAGTAACTCTGAAGGATGGAGAGTATATTGTGAAGATTGGGGACATGTTGCTGGTTTACATATAGCTATTTGTGCTATTAAACCTGTAACATTATGGTATGGAAAATAATAAAAGAGAGATAAATAATATGAAAGAAAAAGAAACACCTTGGGCTAAATTACATATACTACAATGCGATATTGATTATTATTTACAAGATGTAAATAGTAAAGAAATTGTTCCTGCTAAACATGGACTTGATATGATATTTAAACATATAAGTCGTGAATTACAGGATGTTAAAGATGTATTACTTAAAGAACAAGCCGAAAGAGAAATAAACAAAGGAAACTAATATGATTAACTATTCAAAATACTGTAAATATAAACAACTATCTAATGAGGAACAAATAGATTTGTTTAAAGAGATTGAGCAATGTAAACTTAATGGAAACATAAAAAGGATTACAGAACTAAATAATAAGATTGTTTGTTCTTATATCCCTTTTGTAATTCAATCTATTCAGAAACATAAAACAAATACTAACATAGACTTAGATGATTTGTTACATGAAGGAATTCTTGGTTTATATTATGCTTTGAATAAGTTTGAATATAAACGTAACAATAAGTTTTCGACTTATGCAAAACCTTGGGTAAATTTAAAAGTTCAGTTAGCAATTAAGAATTATTATTCAATAGATGTATCTCCGCATTTTATACGGAAGTATAAAAAATATAAGGAAATGGAAACCAAACTTAAGAATGAATTAGGTCTTGAGTTTACTGTTCAAAATTATCCTATTAGTTATATATCTTTACAAAAGGAAATTGGTCCAAACGATGGAAATAAACATCAATGCTTAGAAGATGTTATTATTGATCATAATGCTAAAAATCCTGGTGTTGTCTTTGAAGAACAAGATACCTTGGAATATATAGAAAAAGTTATTAAGACATTAAAAGATGATGAACAATATATTATTAGAAACAGATATGGATTTGATGGAGATAAAAAAACCCTAGATGAAATTGCAACCACATTAAATCTATCGCGTGAACGTATCTTTGCTAAAGAAAAAGAGATATTACATAAATTAAGTTATCGAGTTAAAATTAATGCTTGACAAATGAAAGATAATTTGATAGAGTATATTTAAACAATAAGAAAGGAAAGTGCCATGAGTAAAAAGATTGAAAAAGTAATTATTGTGGTTCGTGGTGGAGTGGCTGAAGTATTGAGCAAGTCTGATGAGGCCATTGAAGTAGAGATTCGAGATTATGATAATGATGGACAAAGTGATGCACATCTATATAAAGATGAAGATGGAGACCTATATATTAAAGGAGTTTATTAAGAATTTAAAGCTTCTAGGAAGAAATTTTTAATAAAAAATTAGAAGGATAGTAAATCTATTATGAAAATTCAATTAACATTTAAAACACCTGATGTAGTTGATTATGCACTTGAAGATTTATCTGAAGATGATAAAGAAATTGCTAAAGAAGTAATTAAAAAGTTTGTAACATATGATGAGTATATAACGGTTGAAGTAGATACAGAACTTGAAACCTGCGATGTGTTGCCAGTAAAATAATAAAGGAGATTGTAACATGAAAGTATTCTATTATTATCTGCGGGATGAGGAAGCGAAACCGTTTGGTTGCGTGTGTATTGGTTATGACAATGATTGTAAGTTTTCTCGTGGCATTTCATTGTGCTCTTCAGAAGATCAATTTAATAAGAAAGTTGCCAGGAAAATTTCTAGAGGACGATGTATGCGAGCTATAGGAACTAAGTCTAGTAACTTTAAAATCAAATATCCATCCGTAAAAATATATGATGGGATTGGATTAATCGGGATAAGAGATTCAGTTTTAGATTTGTTTGAATGCACCGATTTAATTCCTCCTCCATTTTTATTCACCCATAAGAGTGAATATAATGTGAATATTACACCGTATGAAAAAGAAATTGTTAAGGATGAAATCTAAAGGATTAATAAAATGACTACAAAATTAATTGGTGAAGAAGGTATTCCTTCTAATGGAATTACAATTACAGCCGAAATCCTTAAAGATTGGTCTAAACAAATAAATGATCGAGGTTATGATGCCCCTGATAGTGAACATGATTGGCTTGAATTAATTAAAGATGCTGTAAGAAAAGATCAGGAATTTGATGAATACAATTAAGTTATTGCCAGTTGTTGATGTTAAACAAGAATTAGTGGTATATTGTCCAGACTGTAATGATAGGCAAAAATGGGACGGAGATCATACCTATCTATGTGGTGAATGTGGTTGTGAATTTAATATCAACTATGATAAGGAATTACTATGAAAAGAACTGGAACAATTAATCAGTCTAACCCTAAAAAGAAACCTGGGGTCCTTATGAACTTTAAAAGGAATCCTCCTAGTGTTTGTAAAAATTGTGGCGGAAAGAAGATTAAATGAAAATGGAAGACATTGTAGTAATTGGTAATATGATTGATTCTTTATCTGTATTACGTGATGTAGAAGAAGATGATATCATAAATAATCTAATAGGATTATTGTGGGATGAGGAAGAAGCTGGAGAACTTAAAGAGTTTATTTCTAAAAGAAATTATAAAATATGAAAACATATATTATTATTAATGAAAATGATGGTAACGATTCTTTTACTGTAGAAGGAAATACTTCTGAGGAAGCAGCTTTTGCTGCATTGAAAGAACTTGGTTGGAGTGTTACTGAAGGTGATGATGAGGAGAATATTAAAAGTTAGTCTGCAGGTGTTGCCAAAGGTTAAGTAAATTAAGTCTTGACATTTCTCAGAAATCTGGTAGAGTGTATTTAAACAACCAAAGAAAGGATAGTATTATGGGATTAAGCAATAAGCCTCAACATGGTAGTGGTAAGACACGTTTTAACAAAGAGAAAAAGCCAGGAACATCTTGGATTAAAGCAAGGGATGAAGCAATTGCTAAAGGCACCTGGGTCCGAGGAAAAGATCAAGGAGAACGTCGGAATCATAAAGATAATGAAGGTTAATTAATCTTTTCTCCTGGAGCTGTTGTAAAGATTAAGAAAGCTAGTGCACTATGAAAAAGAAATTAAAAATCGAAATGTGTCAATATATTCCAGCAACTTCTATTATCCCTAGAAAATGGGATAAATGGTTTTGGGAAACTATTAGTAACAATGCTCCTTTTAGTTGGGGTGATAATAATAGAAGTCTTGTAACTGCTGAATGTTTAGTAGATCATTTTGAATCTTGTGATTTACCATCTAATATTAAAGATAAAGAAATCATTGAGTTTCAAAAAACTTGCCGTGAATTAGGCCAAATGTATATTGACCTAGAAAATTAATAACTGCCACAAATACTCATATAGTCTGAATATTACTTTATATAAAGTTTAAAGCTATATGAGTATTTCTTTTACTTATAAAGGATAGTGCACTATGAAAAATAAAGAAATCTGTATCTCTAAAGGTAATATGAAGTTAGGGAATATTTGTAACATCAGCCTTCCTCCTATCATTACATGCGAACCTAATAGTCCTTGTTTTCGTTCTTGCTATGCATTAAAAAGTTTCAGATGCTATAAAAATGTAAAGCTGGGTTGGAAGAAGAACTATGCATTATATAAAAAGAACCCAGATAAATTCTTTAATCTGATTAAAGAATACATCCAGGATAAAAAATTAGATTACTTTAGATGGCAAGTCGGCGGCGATGTTCCTGATAGTGCTTATCTTTCTGGTATGATTAAGATTGCAAATGAATGTCCTGGAACAAAGTTCATGGCATTTACAAAGCGGTTTAATATCATATATGATTGTAAAGAAACTATTCCGGCTAACTTGCAGATCAATCTTAGTTCCTGGAATGGTGTTGAAATTCCAAAAGAATTGAGAAAGAAATTTAGAGTTGCTTGGTTTTTAGATCCTAAAGATAAAGATTCTAGGGTTGCTAAAGTTAAAAATATATTTCATTGTCCTTCTGATTGTGGATTATGTAATAAAACTTGTTGGAAATTGTCTAAGATTAAACGGGATGTTTTGTTTATTAAACATTGATTGTCTGGGGGAAAGGCAAATGGTATCGCCGCTAGTCTTATAAACTAGGTACGTTTGTGGGTTCAACCCCCACTCCCCCAACTCTCTTATCAATAAGGTCTTTAATTATCTTTAAAAATGGTAATGCATCTTTTTCCTTAAAGTTTTTTATAATAGAAACATCAATAATATAAAGTTTTATATTATTTTCTTTACAAAGTAGTTTCTTTTTATTATCACGAAGTTGAGTTTGTTTAAGTTTTTCAATTCCAAATATAGGTTTGTAATGATATATTCCGTTAATCTCAAATGCTAAGTTTAATAAAGGAATATAAATATCTAATTCACTATTAATGATATTGTTTCTATTAAAAGAAAAAACTAAAGTTGGATATAATAAAAGCAATTGTTCTTGAAGATATAATTCTAATTTAGAAACTCTACAACCAGATATTTTATGTAAATTTCTATAGAGTGCAGCACATGAACAACAACAAAAATGGTTACTACTTCTTTTAATTTCAATATTTAATTTTTCAAATTCTTTATTGCATTGTTTACAAATAACAAGCTGCTTATATTGTGTATGAGAATTATACACTTTCTTTCTTAACTTTTCTTTCTCTTTATTATTAAAGTAATATAACCTGCTGCAAATTTTTTTACATAATTTACATTGATTATTTAAACCATCTTTAATACTTTTATCTTTATGAAATTCTGTAATAGATTTTTCTTGATGACACTTGGAACAAACTTTAGTATTCATGATACAATTCCTTATTAAATATTATTATAGATAGGACACCTGGTAGACAATTCCACCAGCTTTAAAGGTGATGTATTCGCCTTTAATTACTATCTATAATTATTTATCTTTTTACTTGACATTTCATTATATTTATGATAGAGTTACATAAAAAAGAAAGAATATTCAAATTTAAAGCTTTTAAGGGGTAAAAAATGATTAAAAAATTCTAGAGCTCATAGAATACATATTAAGTATTCTAATCAATCCTAGAGTTCTAAATTCAATTAGGTAACGCAGTTTAAGATAAACAATTTGGTAGTAGCTTAACCTGGTCAAAGCATCTCACTGTGAATGAGAATATTATGGGTTCAAATCCCATCTACCAACCGTTAAATAATAAGCTTGACATTTAATATAAAATCTGATAGTTTACTAATAAGAAAGGAAAATACTATAATTTCTGAAAATATAACCAAAATAGTTAAAGCATATTCATGCCCAAATTGTGGTGGACCTTTAAACCCACCAACTCAATATATTAAGCCAGATGAAATATGTAGTCATTGTAAACAGTCAATTATATGGGCACGTACATATCTAGCTTTACTTAAAAATGAACTAAAACATGAAACCAATGAAACATTACCAGGCTTTTAAAGATTTTAATAAACATTGTGAACATAAAGGTACTTGGATTGGTAGTTGCCATCACCCTCAAAGATATAATGGAAATATTAAAATAGAGGATTGTTTGTGTTTTAAAGCTGAAGATTGCCCATTAAAACCTATCATAAATAAGTGAGACAAAATGGCACATATTAAAAAACAATATACTTTAGATGATATTGTATTATATCCTGATGAATATGGTGGATATGGTCCTCAAGGATTAGTACCAGTAATAATGAAAGATGGTATTCCTTATTGCCTTAGTAGTAAAATATTAGAATCTTTGTTAGCAGAAGCAATAATTAGATTACAAGAAAGTTAAAATGAATAACTATGAACCTAATAATTATGATAACCAAGATAGTACAGAATCTATGAAAAATATATTAACACTCGAACAGCAAAGTGAAGTGCTTGAAGTTCTTTGGTATATAGTTCAAAATTTAGAAGATATGGTTTTAAAAAGTTTAAAAACTAAAAAACCTAAATCAAAAATATTGGTTAATAATATCTACGACTTCCTTAATAAAGTTAATTATACAAAGTGTAGACCAGTTTGGGAAGCTACAGATGTTAAAGAAGATCCTAGACAAATGAAATTGTTTCAAAATTAGAGTTGTTAATAATCAAATACTAAAGGAATACTAATATGAATATTAAAGATAATAACGTTCTGTGGGCTGTTGAAACTGTTGCTATAGATTTGAAAGATTCCAATGAATTTGGTTTGTGCTGGCAACCAGATAGATGCTTTACTTCTAGAAAAAATGCCAGAGCTTATGCTAGAATATTAAGACACGGTAAAGTAAAAATTTGTCCCACTAATATGCAGACTAGAGTTAAACGTTATGTGCTAGATGTCTATACCAAATATAAAGGAATATAAATATGAATAAAAAGAACCTCTATCAAAAACATAAAGTAAAAGATTTGGTTACAGATACTTCAACTAAAGATTTAAATTCATATGTTGTAGGATTGTCTGCTATTCATTTTGATGAACCATTTAAATCTTTATGTTTAAATAATACCTATTATATAAAAAGAACTTTTAAACTTCCTTATGAAAAACATAATAAATTGATTATTAACTACCTTGTATATTTTAATACACCAAAAAATGAATATTTAGAGCTTATTAAACAAATTAAATCTCATATTATAAATATTAAAAGAAGTTTAAATGAGTTATATAAATCCTAGAATATTATTAAAACTTAAAGATTATAATAAATATATCTCTAAAAAATTTCAGGATAATTTAATAATAGGTATTAAAATTCCCCCATCAGATATCTTTAATCTATTGTATATGTCCTCAATTAAAGAAAATAATTATATTGCTAAACATATTATAGAAAATATTAAAATTAATATACCAAATAAAGAACTTACATGTTTGTTAATAAATAACCCAGAATTAATTGAAATCTTTATATAAAAGAATTTCGATATGAGTGAATATAAATCAAATATGGAAATAGAATATTTAAAAGAAGAATATATAAAATCTCAATATTATATTAAACACCTTAAAATGGATATAGAATTACAATATAGAGAATTAGTATGTCTACAACATAAAGTAAATTTATATAAAAAAATGATAACTCCAGATGTATTAAAGAAATGTCCAGAGTTATTGGAATATCTTATATGAAAATTAGTATTAAAATGAAACACCTATTTTATACCGATGAATACAATAGCTTAAATAAAAATATTAAAGCATTAAAATTAATACCTAAATTAACTCAAAGAGAAATAGCTTGGCTTGAAGAAATGAAAAAAAGTGTATACATCGATGCGATTTCATATAGTTCTAAATATCTTATAGATCAATTAACCAAACAAGAAATTATTAATTTAATTAAAGTTAATCCTGAACTTCTGGAAATTTTTATATAACGAAAAACAATTCCCCTTTAAAGAGATTTCAATTATTACTCAATGAAATGAAAGATATTTGGAAAACAGAAATATTAAAACCACTCGAATCTTTAACCCCTTGAATATTTAAAATCCTTTAAAACCAAAAGAACTCTTTAACTCTGGCTTAAAGCTGATAGTCATATTATTTAATATAATATATAAAGATTTAAATCTTTAATATTATAGACTTATCTATTAAAGACTTACAGATATTCAATATATTTAAATAATATGCTTGACATTCTATTTAATTTATGATAGATTTTTAATATAAAAGGGATATATGATATACTATAAAGCTTCTATTATGACATCAATGAGTGACGATATTAAAAATTTAAGAAAATTAAAAAGATTAGATAAAAATTCAATAAATCATT
>Ga0265297_10012594_pt1 | contig 10116 bp, 8 predicted proteins | sample Munlanlwell13791_FD_192502 | JGI IMG/M metagenome (GOLD analysis project Ga0265297, IMG submission 192502) | Leachate microbial communities from a municipal landfill in Southern Ontario, Canada - Leachate well 137-91 | ecosystem: Engineered > Solid waste > Landfill > Unclassified | place...
ATCTATTTAGAATAGCGATAAGGCAGCCGTTATTTAACCTACTGGTCTTTTTTTATGTCTATGTTACTGGTCATGATTTAGGGCTTGCAATCATTCTCTTAACCATTCTTATCATGCTTTTGCTTTGGCCATTGCAGAAAAAAGCAATAAAGGCCCAGCTTGTAATTCAAGAATTGCAGCCGAAAATTAAGGAAATAGAAAAACAGTACAAGAATGATAAGCCAAAGCAGGCAGAGGAAATGATGAAATTATATAAAAGTCAGGAGATCAATCCTTTTGCCGGAATCCTAATGATGTTTCTCCAGTGGCCTATCCTAATAGCAATGTACAGGATGTTTCTTGATGTTTTTAAGCCGGAGAATATGTCCCTTCTCTATGGATTTATGCCAAAGCCGGAAGTGATAACAACTACATTTTTAGGGATAATAAATTTGAAAGAACCAAGCATCCCATTAGCCATTATGGCCGGCCTTTTACAGATACTTCAGATTAGGATGATGACTAAGAAAACTACGCAGACGAAAAACTCCCAGAAATTTATCAGCTATGGATTATCAGCATTAATCGTGGTATTCCTCTTCCGATGGCCGTCTGCTTTGGCTCTATACTATTGTGTATTTACGGTATTTAACATATTCCAGCAGAAAATATTATATAAAAATATAGAAAAACATGGACAAAAAGGAATTATTAAAGAAAATCCAAAAACAATCTGATATCTTTTTTGAAAAGACAGGATTTCCCGGAGAAACGAAAGCAGAATTTGACGATGATCAGGAAACAATCCTTTTATCAATCAAGCTGGAAGATCCGCAAGTGCTGATTGGAAAAAAAGGAGAAACATTGGGAATGCTTCAGCATATCCTGACTAAAATTGTTAAAAAGATTGCTGGGGAAGAGATTAAGCTCAGTTTGGATATTAATGAGTATAAAAAAAGGAAAACAGTATTTCTAAAAGAATTAGCTCAAATCACAGCAGATGAAGTATCTTTAAATAAAAAAGACAAGGAATTGGAACCAATGCCTTCATATGAAAGAAGGATTATCCATATGCTCCTAAAAGAAAGGAAAGATGTTGTTACTGAAAGCGTGGGAGAAGGAGAGGATAGAAGGATCGTAATCAGACCTAGTAAATAGTCTTTATTCTTTTATCCTTACAACTACCAATGTTGCGAGATTCTTTCCCCAGGTAACTGTACCTAGGTTTGAATAGCTTCCAAAAATGATTCCAGCATTACTCCACGTCCCCTTTGAAGAATTTTTATAAGAGGAATATCTTGCTAATTTTATAAGCGATGCCTCTCCGTCTCCGTCAGGTTTTTCTTCATAAAGAAGGGCTATGTAAGGGGTTCCACTAGGAAGATATATTCCTTTTACCGAACTATCTGAGAAATCAACTACTTTCTCTTTGCCCTTATATACAACTTTTGCATTCTTTTCATCTAGCCAATATTTATCCTTTAACCTTACGCCGCCTACTACATATAAAAGACCTCCGCAGTTAGTTGCAGTAGGCCAACTAGACGAATCCGCATCGTTTTTAGCATTAATAACGCTGTTTATTTTAGCTTCCTTGCATAAATCATTAGTTAAGTCCATAAGCGTTTCATCAATATCATCTGAAATTTTATTCCATGCAATATTAAATTGAGGAATGACTATGCCTTTATCCGCGCTTAGCTCTTTAGACAATTCCCTATATAATACAAATTCATCCGTAAAGTCGGGCGGATTAGTTGACGTCGGCACCCTAAATATAGTTATTGATCCTACATGAGATTCATCGTTGCCGGAAAGATTATAAACAGTAATATCTTGGTCACGGACCGGCAATAGAATCTCAGCCCATCCTCTGCTTGCAGCAGTACCGCTGCCGAGAGGTAAATTATGTATTATTGCTCCGTAATAATCATCCTTAGACCTTACAAGGGCTATAGATTTAACCTTTTCCTTTATCTCGTCATTGATTTCTTCCCGGCTTGACTGATAATTCACATATTCGATTCCCTCTCTGCCGTCAGGGTTTAGAGGGTTTCCGTTTTCGTAGTTAAACAACCAAACACCCGGACTTCTCCAAACTAATTTTATACAACCTATATTATCAAGCTCCATTGCGGCTCCTCCTCCAGTCCTACAACCATTTTTATTACAACAGCCCTCATTCAATTCATAGCTAGCGTCTGGCCAATCATTTCTGCCAGAGCAATCCTTATCCTTATAGAAAGAAACAGATAAGGTTTCCCTGTCATGATAACTATAAAATGAATTTATCGTCCAAAGATTTTTTTGATCTGTAGATAAACTGGTTTTAGTGTCCCCGATTCTTAAAAACTTAATCTCTTTGCCAGCCAAGTCAGACATATATGGTGTTCCATCAGCTCCATCTCCACAGTTTTCATCGCTATAAATAATAATACCTTTATTTAATACAGATATTTGAGGTATGGCAAAAGAAGTCAAATCAGGATTCAATTCATTTAATATTAGATATGAGCCAAATATAACTAGCATCCCGATAACTCCAGAAAACATTTGATCTCTGGCATCCTGCATAATGCCCGGATTTCCTACAGACGTAAGATATCTAAAACCGCCGATCAAAAAGCAGGCAAAAGCGATGAACCCACTAGCAAATACCGAGAAAATATAGACATATTTAATATAATCCGGCAAATAAGTTCTAGTTCCTTGAGGCGCGTTAACATATGTAACTAAATTGGGATATGTTACCTCTAAATCATCTAAATCGCTTACATCGTCTTGTGCCAGAACAATAAAAGAAAAAGCATTCAAAAGGAAGAATAATAAGGTAGAGATTAGTATAATTTTGCTGAATTTTTTCATATTATATATTATAACTCTTTTTCTGGTTGATGAGGAACAATACAGCAATATAAATTATTAGCCAGATTTCCTCCTTCTGGAATTCTGGTTCCTTTGGGGTATTTCATATCTTTTATATCCTGAATATAAGCATAGCAATGAAACGGAATTTTATTTCTTCTTGGGGTTCCTTTGTCATCAGTTATTTTATCCATGTGCCTGGCATAATAGTAGCAATCCAGCAAAGGATCAGGAGTGCAGGTTTCAGAAAGATTGGGATCCAGCAATCTTGCAAAATCATCTAAAAATTCCCCTTTTACCAATTCAATATCTAATAAGACAGCTAGACTTTCTCTTTGCTGATCAGCCTCTAATAATTCTACGCTTTCATAAACATAGCCACAGTCAGAAAGATCTGATAGATAGCGGTTTTCTAAGGGAACCTCAGTTGTATTTATTATCTCTCCGCTTTCAGTTGCTTCATATGTTTCATAGGAATAACCATATATTGGTGCCAAAGAAGGATCTGTCCGGCTTGGCGAAGTCGGCTTTACAATAAAATCATCTGTTTTATAAGCCATATTGAAATAACGCTTATCATCAAGCCTATCAAGGCCCTCCAATAATATTACATAATCGCTCTTATTCTTTTCGGCTTCATTGGCAGAATATCCTATTCTTCTAGACCTGTTGAGTAACAACTGGACCCTGACTAATTGTTCTTTTAAAGTATAATTTCTTAAATCTGTATTAATGTAGCTTTCTTTATCCTCGTCCCTACAATTTCCATCACCATCTTTGTCTATACAGCAAACTTTTTGCCCAAGATATTCATTATCCTTAGTCCCCTCTATATCATTCCCCTTGTCTTCTTTGATATCTTCAGAATTAAGTTTCTTGAAAGCAACAAGCATTTCTTGTATATCTTCATATATATCTTTAAATATAGCATTCATTATTGCAGATGCGCCCTCAAATTCTATTATAGCTGAATCCAATCCCGGACAAATTGGACCTACATTACTAAAACATTCACAATTACAAGAACCGCAGCACATTCCAGTGGTTGGGCAAGGAATCATTACGGGTACTCCGCAAGTACAAGAACAGTTTCCTGCGCAAGATTCTTTACAATTTTCTGTTGTCTCTATCAGCTTGTCAGCTGCTTCATAGAATATTTTCTGGCTTTCTTTTAGTAGTTTCGTCTTTTCTGGCATAGAAACAATATTATCTTTGAATATTCTTAACTGGTCCAGTATATCTTTAGTCAAATTAAGCGCTTCGTCGGTGGCGTCTCCTATAGGTATTTCTACCAGAGGAGCGCACTGCGTCTTATCAACATCTTCTAGGCCCTCTGTCAAAGTATCGGTGCTTTCTTCTGCGTTGGCGATGCCAACATTAAATAATCCAGACAGCCAATCATTTATTATAGATGGCTTGTGGGCAAGTGTTTCATCCTGGGGGAAATCAGAATTTTCGTAATAGAAGGTCGCGGGATCTCCAGAATATTTTCTTATTTCCTTTTCGCTAATAGAGGTTAAAGAATTGGCAAACATTATCTTTAGAGGAGAAACAATTATTTTAGCCAAACTGCTTTTGGCAAAAGAAGTAGGCATTTGCTCGGGGTCAAATGTTTGGATGTCTGCTTTTATTCTTTCTAACTGAATAGAGGTCATCAGTTCTATTGCTTGGTAATCTCGATCATAGGGATTCATGATTTTTTTAACTTCATATAGGGAATTATAGATTGCCTCCAAGGCATTGAAATTTGTTACCACGTCTCTTTCGGGAATAGTGCTGGTTGGATCCCAATTTCCACTATTTTCAGTGACAGCCAATATCTCTGCGCGTTTTTCTATCTCTTCTTGCATTGATTTTGTAGTTTCAGGGTCATCATTCTTTTGTTCTAGAAAATTATTCATTTCGGTTGAGTACTTATCTGAATTCTTTCCATTAGTATCCTTTTTAAAATCATCATAAAGATCATCTCGAGAAGAAGTGTCGCCAGAATCTAATATGCTACTTAACGTATTAGAAATAAAAGAAGTAATCTTGCTTAATATACTAGATAATTTTTCTTGGATTGTTTCTGCAGACAAACCAAAATCTTTGTCCCAGGTTTTTCCATTGCATTGCTCAAGGGCTTTTTGCATTTCCTTTTGCTCTTCAGATCCAATAAATGAATTTCCTGAAGTATCATCGTCACTATTAATATATTTATTCTCAACAGCGAAATTAAGAAGCATTTTTGAAGCATATTCCAACTCTAATGTTTTACAAGGAATCAAAGATGACGGGCTCTCAGAATCATATCCTTCATATAGTTCAGGCACATTTTCTTGTACATTCTTCATTATTTGTCTTTCAATTACTCCGCAAGGATCTAGTCCGTTATTGCAAAAAATACAGGGGCATACAGGAGTTAAAGGATCAGTACATAATAGATTTCTGCATTTAGAACAATTGCAAGTAACCGCCAAGATTGCTAAAAGATTTAATCTCCTTTGCGCGTAAGAAACAGATTCGTCTATGTCATCTGCTATTTCTTCCATCAGTGTGGTCATGGTATCTGTAGAACTGGCTACTTCCCATATCCTTTTTAACCTTCTTCCGTGCAGAGCTCCCTGGAAATCGCTGTTATACTCTTTTATCTCTGGGAAAGCAGACCTATATTCCTCTAAATGATCTAAATCAACCTTAGTATCAGTAGCAATAGTATCGTCTAGAAATATTGAAGCGCTATATTCAGAGGTTATCAAAGCTCCTAATGGCAATTCCTTTAAGTGCTGTTCTGTTAATATGTCTTCAATAATATTCTTCTGGGCTTCTGCTAGATCACCAGTGGGGACGATAAATTTTGGAAAAACTATAAACCCAGAACTGATAGTATTTAAAATCATGTAAGAGCCCAAAACAATTACAAAACCCAACAGGCCATTTTGCATTCTTTTCTTTCCATCCAGCATTTTAGCCGGGTTTCCTGTTGAGAAAAGATACTTTAACCCACCTATGATAAAAGCTACAAAAATCAAAAAAGCAGATGCAGCGATTGATATTTGATATATGTATAAAAGATATAATACAATCGGTTCTTCCGTTGTGGTCGGCGTTATTACTCCAGGAAGAGATGGATAGCTTCCTTCAAGATCGCGCGCTTCAACCATAAATAGGCCTGAGAGCAGGAATATGGCGAGAAATAATATTAATAAAATCCTTTTATTCATATTAAGGGTTTTATTCTTCGCTATTTTCCATTTGTGCCATCTCTTCATCTTCCTCTTCTAGGTCAATTTCTGCATGAGGTTCGTCAAAATCCTCATCTGAAAAATCCTCTGAAAGATCTTCGTCTAAGTCCTCTACTACTATGGTGTCTTTCTTTCCTACCAAATTTTTCATTGAAGTAGTTACTACATATGGTATCCAAATTGGCACTCCGCTCGCAACCATTTCTCCTAAGCTCGTAAAGACGAATTTTCTTAACATTTTTTTATTCTTTAAAAAACCTCCACCGCCTACTTTTGAAGTCCAATAGGCAAAGAATATAAGGGCAAATCCTGTTCCTATCAAACCCATTTGAGTGCCTATTCCTACGTTTATAAATATAGCTACTACTGCGCAGACTAATCCATAGGCGTCAACTAATATTGCGGCGATAAGGCCTATAGCAACAAGCACTAAATTGATCATTGCTTTTTTAATCTCCTTAATTCTTGTATTTTCAGTAATTCTTCAGGAGAGGTAGTAATAAGTTGATTCTCGGTATAAGAAGCTAAAACCCTCATCGCCACATGTTTATCTCCGGCAAAGAATATCCCTTCTCCTATAGGAGACTCCAATAACAAATATTTTTCCTCATCAGTTAAATTAAATGTTTTTTGTACAACATCTATGCTTGCGGAAGATTGTTTCATCAGTAATTGCAAAGAAGAATTGGTTATAATCGGCTGGCCGTATTCTGATTTCATAAAGTCATTTACATCCTGGGTAATTGTTGTTGTCCCTAGCCAATACTTTCTTCCTCTTTTAACTATTCCATATAAGAAAGATGCGCTATCAGGGCTTTGCATTAGCCACCAGGCCTCATCAATTACTAATATTCTTTTTTTCAGCTGTTCTTTTACAGTATTCCAGATATATCTCATGACTATGAACATAGCCATTGGCTTTAATTCCGGTTCCAGGTTTTTTATTCCGAATACCACCACATTATTCTTCATTGTTATATTGGTCGGAAAGTTGAAAAATCCGGAATACACGCCTTTAGTGAATTTCCTTATCTTTTTTACTAAGCTTTCAGCTCCATCCATTGTTTCCAGAACTGATTCCAAATCAGAAAGCAATGGAGTGCGATTGCCCCATAGGGTAGGATCTGTATTTTTATTTATGTCTCTAGCAGCATAGGTTTCATTGATCGCTTGATCTATCAAAGAATCTTCTTCTGATGTCAGGGTCCCAAGCATTACTCTCATTAATCCCACCAGATTGATTATATTTGACCTAATAACATCTTCTGCATTTTCGTCTTCAAGGGGCAGCGGCAGATCAAATGGATTGACGTGATTCTCTGATTTTAAGGAAACATCATAGAAAGATCCGCCAACAGCCTCTGCTAGATATTTGTATTCATTTTCAGGATCAATAATGATTACATCAACCCCCAACATTAAAGATCTTAAAATTTCTAATTTTACGGCATAACTTTTTCCTCCCCCGGATTTGCCAAATACAACCATATTGGCATTTTCTACGCTTTCAAACCTATCAAACAATACCAAAGAATTATTATATGTATTTACTCCGTAGAGGATTCCTTCGTTGCTGCTTAAGTCAAAAGAGATAAAGGGGAAGGTAGTGGAAAACGGACTAGTGTTCATAGAAGTATGGACTAAAAGCTTATCGGTTCCATACGGAGAAGTTGAAGCAAATCCTTTGTCCTGTTGGTATAGGGCTGGTTTAACATATACCATTTTAGATTCCATTAAGGATCTCAAAACTCCTTCAATTTTATCTAATTCACCTTTTGACTGGGCATATACGGTGATATATATGCCGACCTGAAACATTCTTTCTTCGGCTGTCTGCAACTTATCTCTCAGCACCTCTATATCTCTATAGGCATTTTCCAGTACAGGATCCCTGATTAATCCCTTTTGTTCTTTTTCCATTATTTCTGACTGTACTTCCGTTACCTTCTTTCTTAATTTCTTTAATACCATCCCTGTATTCACCGGATGCATAAATATGGAAAGATCCATTGGGGTATCCAGATTGACAATAGGAGAAAGCCATCCAGTATTCAAATATCTTGGGAAAGAAAACACAAAATATGTTCTTGCCAAAGTTTGTCCTATTTCTACTGTATCTGGTCCGAATTTGATCGCTGGAGGGGCTAGAATATCTAAAAGACCCATAGCATGAGTTTCTGGCATTTGGATGTTGTCTTTCTTTTTTAAGTTTAAAAATGAAAAATCCATATATTATCTTAAGAATTCTGGTGGAATTTCCGGATAATATCCAACCTGCGCTTCTGCGGGATGATATAGTTTCCATACAAGCTCCGCTATATCACCTGTTTTTAGCGATGCGCAGTAGATTCCGCATCTTCTCAAGCCCAAGGATAGAAATTCCATTCTTTGATATAGCTGACCTTTAGCCATTTGAAATAGTTCCTCTGTTAAATTAGGAACGGTTTTTAATTTGAATAGTGTTCCGCCGGCGGCAGTAGTTCCTTCGCTTTCAGAAAGATAGAAGGGAACAATTACAAAGAATAGTTTTGTCATAATAGAGCTTCCTTCTATTAATTTCTCTATAAACTGCCTGTAATCCCTTGTTTGGGCCTGCAGTAATTCATTGGTCTGATTCTCTTCAACCTTTTTTAAGAAGTCTATATACCCAGTCATATTTAATTTTCTGGATTGTATAAGAATCTGGCATGAAAAGTCCAATGAATTTAAAAAGTTTTGGAATTGGTAAATAGTGGCCTGCTGTTCCTCGTATGATTTTAAGGCAAAATTCAAAGAAGAAACTAAAAGCACTCCTCTGAGGCTATGGTCTTTTAGGATTATTGTTCCTTCCTTGATTCTTTCTACATCAAGAAGGTTCTGTGTTGTTGCTCCAAACATATTACCCAACATTTTATCCGCTTATTTCAATAATTTTTTTAAGATCTTCTAATTTACTGTTCTTGTCTAATTTCATCGAAGCCTGTGGTCTTAAAACCTCTACCTTTTCAGCTTTTTTAACAACTGGAAGTTCTGCCTGAGCTCCCTTTTTCTTCCATACGTAAACTTTACCGGCAAAAAGAAAACCAAACGATCTTGCCAATACCGTGGGGGCAGGAAATCCCCTGATCTTCCCAAATGCTAGAAATAGGGCCAGTCCTGCCAAGGGGATAGCTATTAGAAGAAAAGTTCCCATTGGCATCATTGTGAAAAGAATCAAAATTATTACCCCTATTCCAGCAACAAAGATCAATTGCTTAAAGGTGAAGGGCCCAGCAACCTTTGGTTGTAAATCTAGAAATTGTGGAAGTGGTTGTTCCATAATTTATTCTATTATTTCTTCTCTATAAACATCTTTTCTTTCTGACTTTTCCTTTTCAACAGTATCATCTTTAGCATCTAATTGCTCTATTTTTTCTGGAGAATACAAGGTCATTAAATCATTCATTACAGGATCAAGAATATAGTGTTGTATTTCTATTGCTAAAGTATTGCATAAAGATTCTTCTAAAACAGGCAATCTCTTTTTGATTGTTCCAGATATTTTATCCGGAGGGAGAAGGCCCATTAGAACCTGCCCTATTGTTTTCCCAATGACAGAAGTATCTTCAATATCATGCAGCTGGCAAATGCTTGTTATAGCTTCAGATGTTTCCCCAGAAAAAATTACCTCCCTCAGATTTTCGGGCAAATTATCTAAAATTTCCCAACGTTGTTCTTTGGTTAATTCAAAACTCATACAATTAAATTGTATCATATTAGAAGAAAGTTTGCTAACAATAATTAAGGATTTGCTTGGTGATACATTTCTTCCATGGCATCTATTTGGTCTTCGGATAGATTTATCTCAGTTTGAGTTTGTTGATCAATGACGGCACTTAGTCCATTAAGTCTTCGTCCCTCAGTCGTAAAGAATTTCAGCATAGTTTCTTTATTGAGATTTCTAAATAATTCAGACATATGATTATTCTGCGCCTGATTTTGATTAAATGTGTCTTGAATATATTCTCTGAACGAATCTCTGAAGTTTTCTCCCATATTCTCAATGGCCATAGTGAGTTCTGAGAAATTA
>Ga0265297_10012595_pt1 | contig 10115 bp, 4 predicted proteins | sample Munlanlwell13791_FD_192502 | JGI IMG/M metagenome (GOLD analysis project Ga0265297, IMG submission 192502) | Leachate microbial communities from a municipal landfill in Southern Ontario, Canada - Leachate well 137-91 | ecosystem: Engineered > Solid waste > Landfill > Unclassified | place...
TGAGGCCGCCCTGGCCCAAATCGCCGCCCTCAAAAAGTTCGGCAATGCCGGGGCGGACACCGACGCCATCGCCCATGACCTGAGCAGCTTGGTGTTCGAAAAAATCCGCGCCCGGCGCAGCTGGCGCGGCAACGGCTTCTGCGTCCCCGGCGTCATCCTGTTCGTGACCTACACGATGTTTGGCGCCTACGTGGGGGCCACCCCCGACGGCCGCCGCAATGGCGAACCGCTGGCGGACTCCGCGGGCGCGATGCAGGGCAGCGACCTGGAGGGGCCGACCGCCCTGCTGCGTTCCGCCGCCCGCCTGCGCCACGACCTCGGCACCGGCACCCTGGTGCTCAATCTCCGCCTGGATCCCGGCGCCTTCGCCAGCCCCGCCGGCCGCGCCAAGCTCAAGGCGCTGATCCAGACCTACTTCAAGCTGGGCGGCTTGCAGCTGCAGGTGACCACCGTCAATCCGCAGCTGTTGCGCGCCGCCATGGAGGATCCGCAACACCACGGCAATGTGCTGGTGCGCATCGGCGGCTACAGCGAATATTTCACCCGGTTGTCCGCCGAGCTCCAGGCCGAAGTGCTCAAACGCACCGGACACGGCGTCTGACACCGATTGCCGGTGCTTCGGCGTGGCAGGAAAGCCCCGGCGCGGCTACAGCATCCCCCCCAAAAAAATCTTGCAACGACGGCTGAATCGCGGCGCCTGTGCCAGGCGCCTTCCGCAAAAATATGGAGGCGGCAGCCTCCCGCGGAGTGTCGGCGGCTTCGACACACTCCGAAGACAGCCTGAAGGCTGGACTCCAACACCGGGCGCAAGCCGTTTGAGTTCATACTTCAGCGTGTGGCCGGCCCGCCGCCAGGGTAACAAAAAGCCCCGCGGCAATTCGTCATAACCGGCGGGGCTTCATGTATTAAAAATGGGGTGAGTGACGGGTTTCGAACCCGCGACCTTCTGAGCCACAGTCAGACGCTCTAACCAACTGAGCTACACCCACCATGCGGCGCGGAAAACGCATAATATGGCCGCCCCCGGCGGTTTTGCAACGTGCGGATTTCCCCGCGGTTTTTCAGCGGCACCGGTGCGGTCGTCCGACGTTGAAAAGCAGGGGGTCCGGCTTATATTGTCTTGATTCGTTAAAAAATTCACAACCCCGGATTCGGGCGTGCCGAATCCATAGCCCACAAGGAACTGGATCATGCCCCGCAAAATGGTCACCATTGACGGCAACACCGCCGCCTCCCACGTCGCCTACGCGTTCAGCGAGGTGGCCGCCATCTACCCGATCACCCCGTCGTCCGTGATGGGCGAACTGGCGGACATCTGGGCGGCCAAGGGCCAGCTCAACATGTTCGGCAAGAAGTTGTCGGTGATTGAAATGCAGTCCGAGGCGGGTGCCGTCGGCGCCCTGCACGGCTCGCTCTCCGCCGGCGCGCTGACCACCACTTACACGGCCTCGCAGGGGCTGTTGCTGATGATCCCGAACATGTACAAGATCGCCGGCGAGATGCTGCCGACGGTGTTCCACGTGTCCGCCCGCTCGCTGGCCGCCCAGTCGCTGGCCATCTTCGGCGACCACGCCGACGTGATGGCGGTGCGCCAGACCGGGTTCGCCCTGCTGGCGTCCAACTCGGTGCAGGAAGCCATGGACATGGCCGCGGTGGCGCACCTGGCCACCTTGGAGAGCAAGATCCCGTTCGTCCACTTCTTCGACGGCTTCCGCACCTCGCACGAAGTGCAGAAGGTGGAGGAGATTGATTATGCCACCCTGCGTGAACTGGTGGACATGAAGGCGATTGAAGATTTCCGCAACCGCGCCATGAAACCGGAGCAGCCGATCATCAAGGTCGCCGCCCAAAACCCCGACGTCTACTTCCAGGGCCGCGAGACCTCGAACCAATATTACACCGCCTGCACGGGCATCGTCCAGGCCTGCATGGACCGGCTGGCCGCCAAGATCGGCCGCAAGTACAGCCTCATCGAATATGCCGGTGCGGCGGACGCGGAAAAGGTCATCGTCGCCATGGGTTCCGGCTGCGAGACGATCGAGGAAACGGTCAAGCACCTGAACGCCAAGGGCGCCAAGCTCGGCCTGATCAAGGTCCGCCTCTACCGTCCCTTCCCGGCGGCCCAGTTCCTCGCGGCCCTGCCCAAGAGCGTCAAGGAAATCGCGGTGCTCGACCGCACCAAGGAACCGGGCGCCCTCGGCGAGCCGCTGTTCCAGGACGTGGTGACGGTGCTGCGCGGCCACCGCGACGACATCAAGGTCATCGGCGGCCGTTACGGCCTCAGTTCCAAGGAGTTCACCCCGGCCATGGTCAAGGCGGTGTTCGACCACCTCGGCGGCAAGCAGGCGTTCCACGGCTTCACGGTCGGCATTGACGACGATGTGACCCACCTTTCCCTGGCGGTCGGCCCCGACCTCGACGTCGAGCCCGCCGCCACCAAGCGCTGCATGTTCTGGGGGCTGGGCTCCGACGGCACGGTCGGCGCCAACAAGGACGCCATCAAGATCATCGGCAACAACACCGACCAGTTCGCCCAGGGCTACTTCGTCTATGACTCCAAGAAGTCCTACGGCATCACCATCTCGCACCTGCGCTTCGGCAAGGAGCCGATCCGCGCCCCGTACCTGATCTCCCAGGCCGACTTTGTCGCCTGTCACAACGCGGCGTACATCGGCCGCTACGACATGCTGTCCTGCATCAAGCCGGGCGGCGTCTTCCTGCTCAACTCCGAGTTCGACAGCGCCGAGGTGTTCAACCACCTGACCCGCGAGATGCAGGAGATCATCATCCAGCGCCAGATCCGCTTCTACAACATCAACGCGCTGAAGATCTCCGTGGCCGCCGGCCTGGGCAAGCGCATCAACTCGGTGATGCAGACCGCCTTCTTCATCATCTCCGGCGTGCTGCCCAAGGAGCAGGCCATCGAGCTGATCAAGGGCGCGATCAAGAAGACCTTCGGCAAGAAGGGCGAGGACATCGTCAAGCAGAACTGGCAGTGCGTGGACAACACCGCCGCCCAGCTGGAGGAAGTCAAGGTTCCCGCCGCCATCACCGCCTCCTTCACTCCGCCGACCCTGCTCAAGGATGACGCCCCGGCCTTCGCCAAGGAGGTCATCCTGCCGATCATGCACCTGCAGGGCGACCTCATCCCGGTGTCCAAGATGAGCGTGGACGGCACCCTGCCGAGCGGCACCACCTGCCTGGAGAAGCGCGGCATCGCCCCGCGCGTCCCCCACTGGCTGGCCGACAAGTGCATCCAGTGCAACATGTGCTCGTTCTCCTGCCCGCACGCGGTGATCCGCGCCAAGCAGATCGACCCGAAGGACCTGGCCAATGCCCCGGCCAGCTTCAAGCCGGTCGTATCCAAGACCAAGAACGACAAAAACCTCCAGTACAAGATCCAGATGTACATCGAGGATTGCACCGGCTGCGGCGTCTGCGTCCAGGTCTGCCCGGCCAAGGAAAAGGCCCTGGTGTTCAAGACGTTGGAGACCGAGCGCGCGGCCGGCGAGAATGCCAACGCCGCCTTCTTCGACGCGCTGCCGGACAACGTGCTCGACGGCGCCCCGGTCACCACCGTCAAGGGCAGCCAGTTCCGCAAGCCGCTGTTTGAATTCTCCGGCGCCTGCGGCGGCTGCGGCGAGACCCCGTACGTCAAGCTGGTCACCCAGCTGTTCGGCGAACGCATGATCGTCGCCAATGCCACCGGCTGCTCTTCGATTTATGGCGGCACCTTTCCGACCATCCCGTACTGCAAGGCCAAGAATGGCCGCGGCCCCGCTTGGGGCAACAGCCTGTTCGAGGACAACGCCGAGTACGGCATGGGCATGCGCCTGGCCGTGGACAGCAACCGCGAGCAGCTGAAGATCTTGGCCGGCAAGGCGCTGGAAGGCGCGGCCACCCCGGAACTGAAGGCCGCCTTGGGCAAGGCCATGGAACTGTGGAACCAGACGGACGATGCGGCGGTTGCCGCGCAGCTGGCCGTCAAGGCCGCCCTGCCCGCCGCCATCGCCGCCGCCCCGGCCGAACTGAAGCCGGTGCTGGCCATGCTCCAAAGCCTGTCTGACTACTTCACGGACAAGAGCGTGTGGATCTTCGGCGGCGACGGCTGGGCCTATGACATCGGCTTCGGCGGCCTCGACCACGTCCTCGCCTCCGGCCGCAACGTCAACGTCATGGTGCTCGACACCGAGGTGTACTCCAACACCGGCGGCCAGGCCTCCAAGTCCACCCAGATCGGCGCCGTGGCGCAGTTCGCCGCCGCCGGCAAGCGGCTGGGCAAGAAGAACCTGGGCATCATGGCCATGAGCTACGGCTACGTCTACGTCGCCTCCATCTCCATGGGTGCCAACCGCCAGCAGGCGCTGAAGGCGTTCCAGGAGGCCGAGGCCTACAACGGCCCGTCGCTGATCATGGCCTACGCCCCCTGCATCAACCACGGCATCGACATGATGCTGGCGCCCGAGGAGCAGAAGCTGGCCGTCGAATCCGGTTACTTCCCGCTCTACCGGTACAACCCCGAGCTGGTGGGCAAGGACGGCCAGAAGGCGTTCTCCTGGGACGCCAAGGAGCCGACCTTCAGCTTCCAGGAATTCCTCAAGCGCGAACGCCGCTACACCTCGCTCAAGAACGTGGCGCCGACCGAGGCCGAGGCCCTGTTCAAGCTGGCCGAAGCCGACTCCAAGCACCGCATGGACTTCTACAAGAAGTTCGGCGAGATCCTCTGATCGGACGCCCCCGCGGCTGCCGCATCATCCCGGCCCGGCCCGCCTCCCCAGGCGCGCCGGGCCGCGCTTTTTGGCCTGGGCGGCCAGGCTGGATGATCCTGAGGCGGCCGACTCCCTGGGAGTGCCGCAGGCACGCCGCTGGAGTTTGGCACAAATCCGCCTTGAGGACGAACATGCCATGAGAGCGCATCCCATAAATTCAAGACCAGGCAGGATTGCCTGGTCGACGTTCCTCGCAGGCAAGAGTGCCTGCGTCACGTTAACCGCCAAGGATGGACGGCCCTCAACGTGAGGCAGGCAATCTTGCCTGCCTGGGACGTGCCGTAACGCCGTGAAGTTCTTCCGCACCACTTGACAACAGGAATGGCCAGATTCGCACGCCAATGCGCAACATGCAGGTGTAACCAGTGCCAAACTCCAGGGGCGTGCCGCAGGCACGCCGCGACCGGCCGTTGCGGCCTCAGGCCAGCGCGGCGCGCAGCCGCGCCAGGGCGTCCTCCGCCAGCGCCCGGGCCCGGGCGGCCGGCAGCAGCGGCTCGGCATGGGCGACGTTGAGCCGCAGCACCCCGGCATAGGTGGCCGCGGCCACCCCCAGGCCGCTGCCGGCCAACGCGTTCAAGGCGGCCGAAAAATGCAACTGTTCCAGGGTCGCGGCGCCGAAGGTTTCCACGGTGTCCCCCAGCCGGCCCAGATTGGTCAGGCCGACCGCGGCGGGGAACAGCTGTTCCGCCCGGAGCGCCAGCTGTTCCGGCGTGCCGCCGCCACGCAGGGCCAGGTTCTGCAGGCGCACCGCCAGCGCCGGCTCGTCCCGCTCCAGGGCCGCCGCCAGCCTGCCCTTGACGGCCCGGGCCAGCGGCCAAAAGGCGCCGCCAATTTCGGCCGGCGATTCCAGCACCGTCACCGCGGAAACGAAAAAGCCAAACTCCGCCGCCCCGGCCGGCGGTTCCAGCCGGGCGCGCAGGCTGACGGGCGACACCACCCCGAGGCGGCCGCGGACCGGCCAAGGCTCGGCCGGGGCCAGGGCGGCGTGGACCGCCTGCAGAAACGCCGCCGCCAGCGCCGCATGCACCGACGTGCCCTCCGCGCGGCAGCGGGCCGCCAGCGCGGCGGCCTCCGGTGCCGCCAGCACCAGGGGAATGACGCCGGTCTGCCGGCTGCGGGGCGGTGCCCAGGCGGTGACCGGCAGGCGCCGGATCCCCGCCAGCAGGTCCGGCACCTGGCGCAACGCCATGGCCCCGGCGCGCAGCAGGCCGGCCGCCCCCCGGGCGGCAGCGGGCAATTGCTCCTCCAGCGGCGGCCGCAGCACCGCCGGCCCGGCAACCTCCGGGCCGGCGTCGGCCGCCGCCGCCAGCAGTTGACGGAGAAAGTTCACCCCCGACAGGCCGTCGGCCACCGCATGATGGAAGGCCGCCAGCAGATCGCCCCCGGCGGCGCCGCGCAGATGGACCACCCGCACCAGCGGCCCTTCCGCCCACGGCAGGGGCCGGTTCAATTCCGCCGCCAGTTCGGCGTGCCAGTGACGGTCATCCCGGCGCGCTTCCTCCCGCAGGGGGATGGCGGGCACGTCCGCCCCCGTCCAGCACAGGCCGGCGGGAGTGTCCACGATCCGGACCCGCAGCAGCGGATGCCGCGCCTGCAACACGGCCAGACCCCGGCGCAGGGCGGCCGTTTCCAGACTGCCGCGATACGCCGCCACCGCAACAAAATTCAGCGGGCCCGCCTGGTCCACCCGCCACAACCCCCGTTCCGTGCCGCCCAAGAGGCGTTCCATTGCCGGTGCCGCTCCTGCCAGGCCTGCTGTTTGCATGTGGAAACATAGCCGGGGAAGACGGGGGCCGCACACGGACCTACACGGACGGGCACGGACACTCACGGGCGGCCCCCAGTTCTGTCCGTGTGCGTCCGCGTATGTCCGTGGCCGTCCGTGGCGCGGCGTTTTGACATTCCGGTCAACAACTTTGTCAGCCCCCCGCCGCAAGCCGCCGCCGCAAAACCAATAATAAAAGCTATTACATGATCAAAAAAAACAACTTGTATAAACAAAAATAATTCTTGGCACAGCTCTTTCTTATTGCCTGGCGTCACCGGGTTCCCCACGACAACTCCCAATGGAGACGCCCCCCATGTCATCCTCCTCCACTTCCCTCCTGCGCCTGGCCGGCGGCGGCCTGCTGGTTCTTGGCACCGCGGCGGTCCACGCCGGCGGGTTCCAGATCCAGGACCAGTCCACGCGCGCCATGGGCATGGCAGACGCTTTTGTGGCCTCGGCCGACGACGCCAGCGCGGTCTACTACAATCCCGCCGGCCTGACCCGGTTGTCCGGCCTCCAGTTGAACGCCAACCTGTACTTCGCGCACGCCGACGGTCCATTACGCGGGCGAAGGGGCGGCCGCGGGGCGGTCGGAGAACTCGGACGGCCGCTATTACGCGGTGCCCAACCTGTACGTGGGCGCCCCGCTCAAGCAGATCAAGGGGCTGTCCCTGGGCCTGGGTGTTTACTCACCCTTTGGCCTGGGCTCGCGCTGGGAGGACAACGGTTTCGTCAGCAACTGGTCCACCCTGGGCGAGATCGCGCTGTACAACGTCAACCCGACCGTGGCCTACCAGGTGACCGACCGGTTGTCGCTGGCCGTGGGCCTCGACTATTACACCAGCCGGGCGGTCAACCGTCGCATTGACCGGGTGGGCATTCCGGCCCTCGGCCTGCCGCCGATGGGCGAGGTGGATCTGGACGTTGAGGGCGACGGCTGGGGCTGGAACACCGGCGCCCAGTACAAGCTGACCGACACCATCAACCTGGGCCTCACCTTCCGCAGCCCGGTCAAGGTCGATTATGACGGCACGGTCAAGGTCGAAGGCTGGAACAAGTCCTATGACGCCAGCACCAGCATCGACTACCCGGCCATCTGCGCCGCCGGCGTGTCCTGGCAGGCCACCGAGCGCTGGCGCTGGGAACTGGCCGCCGAATACACCCTGTGGTCGATTTTGGACGAGCAGACCATTGAGACCAGCAGCCCCCTCGGCACCCTCAGCACCACCATGGACTGGCACGACAGCTGGGTGTACATGCTCGGCACCGAGTACAAGCTCACCGAGAAATGGACCCTGCGCGGCGGCTATGCCTTCAATGAAATGCCGGCCTCGGCCGAATACGCCAACTCCAACACCCCCACCGGCAACATGCACCTGCTGGCCGCCGGCGTCGGCTACCAGCTCACCGAGGCCTGGCGCCTCGACCTCGGCGTCATCGCCGGCTATGCCATGAAACGCACCTTGGACAACGCCTACTCCGCCCCCGGCACCTATGACAGCTGGACCTACGGCCTGTCCCTGGGCGCCACCTACAGTTTCTGAAGCCCGCACCGAGGAGGCCGTTCCCATGCCAGCTCCCGCCACCACCGCCGAGAAACACACCATCCTGATCGTCGATGACGAGCTCGGGCCGCGCGAATCGCTCAAGCTCATCCTCACCCCCACCTACCAGGTGGTCATTGCCCGTGACGGCCTGGAGGGGCTGGAGAAATTCGACGCCACCCCCCCGGACGTGGTAATCAGTGACATCCGCATGCCGCGCCTTGACGGCATCCAGTTCCTCAACCGCATCCGGGAACGCGACCACGACGTCCCCTTCATTCTGATCACCGGCTGCGGCACCATGGAAAGCGCCCAGCAGGCGGTGCGCGGCGGCGCCTTCGACTACATCAGCAAGCCCTACAACATCCGCGAAATCCATGACGTGGTCCGCCGCGCCCTGGACGCCGCCCATGAGCGGCGCAACAAGCGGGCGGTGCTGGACAACCTGCGCCTGGTCAACACACGGATGGAGGAGCAGCTGACCGAAATGGAGAAAAAGGCCACCGTCGGCGAGCTGTCAGCCGAAATGATCCACGACCTCAACAATCCCATGTGCATCCTCCAAGGCTACTTGGAACTGCTTCAGGGCAACATCCAGCAGAAGAGCGACCTGCCGCTGGACGAGGAGCGCGAGTTCCTCACCGTCATCAACGAGCAGTTCGCCCGCTGCGTCCGGCTGACCCGCAACTTCCTCGACTTCGCCCGCCAGCCCGGTGGCACCAAGTGGGAACGGACCAGCGTCAACGACCTGGTCAAGGAAACCCTCAACCTGCTCGCCGCCCGGTTCAAACAGCAGAAACTGACCCTGGACCTGGACCTGGGGGCGGACGTGCCGGTCACCTGGACGCCGCGCTCCTCGCTGCAGCAGTTGGTCTTCAACCTGTCGCTGAACGCCATCCAGGCGATGGAGCAGAAGGGCACCTCGCTGAGCGTGCGCACCCGTCTGCTGCCGGACGTTTATCCGCCGGCCGTCGAGGTGACGGTCGCGGATGACGGCCCTGGCATCCCGGTGGCCATCCGGGAACGCATTTTCCAGCCGTTCTTCACCACCAAGGAAAAGAACCGCGGCACCGGCCTGGGACTGGCCATCTGCCGCCGCGTGGCCACCACGATGAAGGGGGAACTGTCGCTGGAATCCCAGGAAGGGCAAGGCACCACCTTCCGCCTGCGCTTTCCCTACCAGGACACCGCCCCCGCCCAGCCCGTCCAGCCCGCCCAAGCGGCCACTGCCGGCTGACCCGGGTCGGACGGTGGCATTCTTGCCTGCGATTGAAGTTTGGCGGAAACCCTGCGCGCCAGCCGGTGCCGCACTCCGAAGACAGCCTGAAGGCTGGACTCAAACACGGGGCGCTGGTCGTTTGAGTTCACGCTTTAGCGTGTCTGGAGCTTGGTACAAGTACGGTTTTCGGGGACGGCTTCGTCCCGGAGGGACTGAATGAAAAATAGGGGTAGGGATAGGGCTTTCGCCCTACCCCTCCCACCGAACCGGACAGGCGGATTTCCCGCATCCGGCTCTCCAGTTGACGGTTGTCCTCTCTACGAGGGTTGGCATTCCGAAGCGCGACTGGGTTTGACGAGACCAGCCCCGCCCATAAAAGCAAACGTGCGATTCTCTACTTTCTACTTGAACCGGTTGTTTCCTTTAACCCCGTTCCCAGGGCCGCCAACATGCGGTCCGTCCAGACCGACGGTTCCGCATCCGTCTTCCTGCCCCGCCTTCGCTCCACGCCCGTTACGGCGCTTCAACGCTACTACGAGGGCTCTGTCTCCCCGCCGGCTCTCGCCGCCGCCGGGGTCTCCCAGCTTCACGCACTCATGCTTCCGGACATCCTGCCGTCAATCACCCGATGCACCCACGCCGCCGATTCTCCACCCTTTCGTCATCCCGACGCGCTCCCCGTGCTTCGATTTCCCTTGCGGGGAGATCATTACTCCACACGGGCATGGACTTCGCCGTAGCCTAGCAGGCTCGCCAATGCACCTGGCCGAATCACGTTCGTTATCCTGCGGGCTGTCCGTTCCCCTTCCGTTGCT
>Ga0265297_10012596_pt1 | contig 10114 bp, 8 predicted proteins | sample Munlanlwell13791_FD_192502 | JGI IMG/M metagenome (GOLD analysis project Ga0265297, IMG submission 192502) | Leachate microbial communities from a municipal landfill in Southern Ontario, Canada - Leachate well 137-91 | ecosystem: Engineered > Solid waste > Landfill > Unclassified | place...
TCGTTTTCGCGCCTAAATACGAGGCGGCAATGGCGAAATACGGCGGGCTGAAGGCCCAGGCGGTCGAAGCGAAGGCAATCATGGCCGATTCCAACTTCGTTTCTGTTGCCGACGCCTATCTTAACAAGCAGGACGAGCTTGACTTGAGGTTCGGAAAGCGCGAATTCGACGGGTTCGACGCGCTTATCACGGGCTATGAAACTTCCGGCAGGTCGCTTTCTGCGATGATAAACAACTCTACGGCTCCCTACAAGGCGATGCTGGATTCGCAGGATGACGCAAACGACAGGATAACCCAGGCGATGTGGAGGGTGAACCGCCTCTCGCCGGCATCGATTGAGACGTACAATTCGCTTGCAAGCAGGAAGAATGCGCTGGACGACAAGGTGAAGCCGCCGATGACCAGCGCGCAGTATGCCGCCCTGACGGGAGACTACGGGAAGCTCTCATCGGACGCAAGGACCTACATCGCATCGACAGCAACATTGCAGGACTCGGTCTTCAGCGTGGGAAACAGCTTCGGCAGGGCTTCGGTAGACGGCACGGTGGCGCTGGTGAGCAGCATGGCCCCGCTTTCGTTCAAGGACAGGCAGGCAATGGCGAAATACGCCCCGCCCATAGTGCTTGGCGTGATTGACCTGTCCATATTGTCAGTAGGGCTTCTCCTGTTCGTAGCGGTGTTCTACCAGTTCCACGGGTTCTTCAAAAACAGGCTCGCGCTCTCAGGATGGGTGCTGACCGGGCTTGCGTTCGTGTTCGTGCTTTTGATAGGCTCGGCAGGCTTCTACGGGATAGTGCTTTCCACCGAAAGATACACCTCGTTCGAGGACTTCTACGGCTCGCTTCGCGCATCGGACGGCAGGGTCGCGATAATCGTGGATGAGACCGGCGCCTCCGACCCAGGCTCGCTTGCCATGAAGGACTGCGCAAACCAGGTGGCAGCGCAGCTTGCGGCAATCGGCAAGAACAAGGTTTACAGATACTATATCGACGGGAGGGCGTGCACTTCGATGGTGCCGAAGAACGTCACCGGGAACGGGACTGTGGACTATTCCACCACTGCCGGGATGACCGCCCCCGACTGCCTCAACAGCATGCCGGACATGCCGGTAATAGAGCTTATGCACTCAAGCACGAACGAGGTGCCTGTCTTCACGACGGTCGTAACCAAGCAGGCGATATTCAAGGGCAATGACGTATATTACGCGAAGAAGCCGATGTGCGATGCGGCAAACGTGCTGAACTAGCGGGGTTTGGATTGATATGAAAACCGCAGGGCAAGGAAAGGAGCAGCCTAAAGGGAAGGCAGGCGTAGGCATATCCGAAAACGACAGGAACGCGATAGTTGCCCTGCTTGCAATCCTCGCGCTCTCGGCTGCATCATATGCCCTGTTCTTCTCAGCGCCGCAGGATGCGCCTGCGGACGGAAGCGGGTTTTACCGGATGCTTGCAGGCGCGGGGAGCGTCGGGCTGTTTTACGACGTCAGGGGCGCAGGCCCGGAGCAGGCATCCGCAATCTACCAGTGCGGGGTGGACATCATAGGCAAGGGCAGGTTCGCGCAGAAAAACCTTTCCATAATAAGCTGCAACGAGAAGGAATGCGTGAGCGTCTCCGAAACTCTTGGCTTTGAACAGGCGAAAAGGAAGATGGAGGCCGTGCCTTACATCCTGATAAAACCTGGCGAGAGCGGCTATGCTTTTTACCAGAGGCATATGGAGATATACATCGGGAAAAACGCGACCGGAAACGGGACCTGCGACATAGCCGCGACCGAATCCTGATTTTAGGGGGGCTGCGCAAAACCGCCCGCCATGGCGGATGGTTGGGCAGAAGCCTTATTCCATTGGCAAGCGGTTGTTTCGCGCTTGTGACAAACCGTTTTAATCCTTAATAGCCATTCTTCCCGCATGGATGTTGAAGGGAAAATCGCGCTTGTCAAAAGACAGCCGGTGTCGGAAATCGTCACTGAGGGCGAGCTTGGGCAGCTTTTCGAGTCGGATTCGCACCCGAAGCACTACATCGGCTTTGAAATATCCGGGAAAGTGCACCTTGGAAGCGGGCTCCTTACCGCGCTGGTCCTCAAGGACCTGATGAAAGCAGGGATACGGCCGACAATCTTCCTTGCCGACTACCACGCCTGGATAAACGGGAAGCTTGGGGGCGACCTTGAAAGGATACAGCTGGCGGCAAAGGGCTATTTCAAGTCGGCTTTCATATCGCTCGGGCTTACAGAGGACAAGGTGGATTACGTCCTTGCAAGCGAGCTATACGGCAAGGACTATTGGAAGGAAGTGCTGCGCATAAGCAAGGACACCACCATGCAGCGGATGCTCCGCTGCACCACCATAATGGGCCGCTCGCAAAAAGACGCGCTGGACTGCGCGTCCGTCCTCTACCCCGCAATGCAGGCGGCGGATATCTTCGCCCTTGATGCCGACATCGCGCATGCCGGGATGGACCAGCGGAAGGTCCACATGCTCGCGCGCGAGATAGCCGAAAAGCACGGGAGGAAAAAGCCCGTTGCGATGCACCACCGCCTCATGATGGGGCTATTAGGCCCGCAGAAAATGGGCGGGATTGACGAGAATGCAACGACGGACGCCGAAATATCATCGAAAATGAGCAAGAGCAAGCCCGATTCCTGCATATTCGTGCATGACTCGGAAGCGGAAATCTTAAGAAAGCTCAAGGGCGCATACTGCCCGGAAAAGTCGGCGGAGGGCAACCCGGTGCTTGAGATGTGCGAGTATTTCGTATTCCGCGAGAAGGGCGCTGCGCTCGAGATAAGAAGGCCTGCAAAATACGGGGGCGACGCTGTTTTTTCAAGCTACGCGGAGCTGCGGGATGCATACGCCGCAGGGAAGCTCCACCCGATGGACCTAAAGTCAGCAACCGCGGAAGCGCTTGCGAAAATGCTTGAGCCCTCGCGGAAATATTTCGAGAGCCGCCCGGAGCTTTTGGCGCAGATTGGATAGGTTCGCGCCATCCAAAAGCTGGAGAAACGCGGCAGTTTGGATTGGGGCGCCTCGCCATTTGGCAAGCAGGATGAAGCTTTCTAACCGGATAGCCATATTTATAGCTCTTTCACTCGAATCCCTATCGGGAGATTGATGGCAAACGCAAGGATTGTCGCAGCCATGCTGGCGCTTCTCTTTTTGTCCCAGCTGTGCTTTCCGGCCTGCCCGGCCGCAACCAGGAAAATATACCTTGCGGCAGTCACAGGCGAGGAAACTGGGGGCGTTTTCCAGCTGGTGGTGGAGACTCGCCCGGGAAACGGCACCATCTATTCCGCCATAACGCCAAAGACCGGCATTGCAACCCAGGAATCGGAGGAGGCGGCGGTCAAGTACGCTTTCTCAAGCACAGGCCTTGACAGCCGCGAATGCGACGTGCTTTTCAAGATGCTTGGGAATTTCGGGGCAAACAGCGTGGACGGGCCCTCGGCAGGCGGCGCGATGGCGGCTGCAACGCGCGCGGCGCTCCTCAACAAAAGCATACGCCAGGACGTGGTGATATTGCCCGACGGAAGGGTGGGTGAAGTGGGGGGGGTCATAGAAAAATCGCTCGGGGCGTCCATGGCGGATGCGAAATATTTCCTGGTCCCTTCGCTGAAGGTGCATGAGGCGATAATGGCCTCGAGCCTCGGGCTGGAGCACGAATTCCGCGTGATAGAGGCGAGGAACCTCTCTTTCGCGGAGGAAATACTCTTTTCCGACCATTCGAAGGATTTCTCGCCTGCGTTTGACCCGCAAAGCGAGCCAATCCCGGAAAACCTTACGCAGATAAAGATGGATGCCGACCTTGGCAGGTTCGCGCTTGTCGCAAAGGAGGTCGTCGACTCGCTTGATTCGGAAGTGCGCGGCTCTTCCGCGCAAATGCAAAGGACGGCCGAAGGGGGGAGGCTTTACGGATATTTTTCCAAGGAAATCGGCAAGTATTACTCGCTTCTTTCGCTCGGATACCCCTTCACCTCTGCAAACGCGGCTTTCCTCCTTTCGATTGATGCGCATTACGCAAGCATCGGCCCCGAAGGGGCGGACATAGAAGACAAGGCAGGCGAAGTGTCAGGCTGCATAGGGGGAATTGGGCCTGTGGGGAAAACGGCGGAAAACCTCCATTGGGCAATCGGCGGCGACCTGAGGGGCCTTTGGGCAAAAAACAAGCTCAACCAGACTTTGGAAAATAGGGATTTGCAAGGCGGATACGCAACGCTTAGGGACCTGTTCTTCGCCCAAAGCTGGTGCGGGATATCCAAAAGCCTCTACGCCCAGGCGGAGGACATCGGAGGGAAAGGCGCGGATGAAACTGCGCTTGCCGCGCTCTCGGAAGAGAGGCTTTTGGCTGCGCGTGAAGCGTTTGAGGGCGCAGAAAAGGTCGATTACGACGCGCTTTGGCACCTTGAAAACGGGCTTGCCGCGAACGGGAGCGGGCAATACGGCGCTGCAATCTACGAGGCCACCTACGCGAAAACCATGCAGGGGATAGCAGGCGGGAAAGTGGAAAATATTACGCTTGCGGCGGAGAAGCTGGCTACTGGCGGCAGGAAATCGCTTTGGGGCAAGATATACTACGGGCAGGGGGCTTACCTTCTTGCGGATGCAAAGGGGCGTGGAACAACCCCCCTTGATGCTTACCGGATATTGCTCTATTCGCAGGAGCTGGATGATGTGGCATTGGAGATTGATTCCGCGCTTGCAGGGCAATCGGGCCAGGCAGAGGCGGCCATTGCGCCCCTGCCGCAAAATGCGGGGCGGCAGGAAATCGGCCCGCTTGGCATGGCATCATCTGCGCTTTTGGCGTTCTCGGTATTCGCATTCGGATTTGCAATAATCTATCGGCTGGCAAAAGGCTGGGGCAATGCGAGAATCTCAAAGGAAAGGATAATCGTGAAGTGACGGGGTGTGCTTATGGAAGAAACGCTGCTTGGGCGCGCGAAAGCGCTTGCATCCGAATACCGCGGGGTTGGAAGGGTTGCGCTTTCCTACTCAGGAGGGCTGGACTCGGCAGTTGTCGGCACCCTCCTCATGCGTTCTGGATTCGAAGTGGTGCCTGTCGCGATAGATTTGGGGCAGCAAAGCGACTTTTCAAAAATGGGGAAGAACGCGCGCGCAATGTTCAAAAAATTCGTGCTAGTGGATGCGAAAGACGAATACTGCGGGGCGATTTTCCGCTCGCTGAAGGGCAATTACGGGGCGAATGGCAGCAAGAACTGCGGGGGGATATCGCGCCCGGTGATGGCGCATGCGCTCGTGAAGGCGGCGCGCGGGCAAAAGTGCCAGGCGATTGCGCACGGCTCGTCCGGGTTCGGGAACGACCACCTCACAATGGAGAATTCGCTCCGCGTGCTTGCGCCGGAAATGAGGATAATGGCGCCTGTGAGGGACTTGGACATGCGCCGGGACGAATCGGTCGCATTCGCAAAAAAAGAAAGGCTGCCAATCAACCTGGAGCGCGCGGAAAAATTCTCGGCTGATGAGGATTTGTGGATACGCTCGCTAAGGCAGGGCGCGCTTGCGGAAAGCGGGAAGGGGCTGCCGGAGTCGGCATATAAGTGGACTGTGTCCCAGGATGGCGCGCCTGGAAAGCCTGCCGAAATAGCCATTGATTTCATGGATGGCGCCCCAGTGGGCGCAGCCGTGGCTGGCAGAAGGATGCGCGGCAGCATGGAAATTATAGCCGCACTCAATGAAATCGGCGGAAAGCACGGGATAGGCAGGCACGAGGGGATGGACGAGAAGGTGGTAGGGCTCAAGATACATGAGGCTTACGAGAGGCCGGCTGCGGAAATCCTCCTCCACGCGCACAGGCGCCTGGAGGAAGCCACGCTCACCACAAGGGAGCTTGACGCAAAGCGGCAGATTGACGCGCTTTGGGGAAGGCTGGTGCATGACGGAGGCTGGCACACAAGGCTTCGCAGGTGCCTGGATGCATACATAGACTGCGCCTCGCGCCCGGTCGAGGGGACTGTGAGGCTGCGGCTTTACAGGGGGGCGGAAAGCGTGGTTGGAATCGAAAGCAGGCACGCGCTTTACGACAAAAGGCTTTCCTCGCGGGACAGCAGGGGCGTGTTCTCGCAGAAGGAGGCGAGGCACTTTGCCAAGCTTTACGGGCTGCAGGATATGATTGCTTACCTGATTGACGCGGATTCCTGAAAAGCGCGGCAGGAGAAAAGCCTTTAAGATGTTCGAAGCAGGAAATATGCACTTATGGTTCAGAGGTGGAAATATGAGCAAACAGATTCAAAGGGATAACGGTTGCCCGCACGCAGCGGGAGGGCAATGCTGCGGGAAGCACCACCAGATAATCGAGGGTGAAATTATGACCACATGGCAAAAATCGATGCAAAAACTCAAGGACGGAAACATGAACTTCGTCGCCGGGACGCCGTCGCAGAAGGATTTTGTGGCGCAGAGGGCGGCGCTTGTGAATGGGCAAAAGCCGCACTCGATAATCGTGGCCTGCTCGGACTCGCGCGTGCCGCCTGAGCACATATTTGATTCGGGGCTTGGGGAAATATTCATCATAAGAAACGCAGGGAACAACCCGGCGACGAAATACGACCTTGGCTCGATAGAGTATGCGGCCGAGCACCTCCACACGCCGCTTCTTGTGATACTGGGGCATTCGTCCTGCGGCGCGATAAACGCGACCTGCGCAGGAGGGCATGCGGAAGGCAACATCGCGGAGATTGTGAAGACCCTTATGCCTGCGGTTGAAAAGGCCGGAAAGGATCCGGCAAAGGCGGTTGAAATAAACGTGCATGACATAATCAAAAACGTGCGCGAGAAAAGCGGGATTGTGCGCGAGCTTGAGGAGAAAGGCGAGCTTAAGGTCGTCGGCGCAATCTACGACCTTGGGTCCGGCGCGGTCCGCTTCCTCTGACCCCTCCTTTTTTAATTTTCCTTTTTCCTTTATTTTGCAATTCGCATTCAGGCGTTTGAGGATTGGGTTTTCCCATGGAAGAGAAGACAAAAATGAAGTACGAGCTTAAGAAGCAGCTTGCGCACCTTCGCGAGATGAAGGGCAGCGGCACCGAGCTCATTTCCGTTTACATACCCGCCGGGCAGGCGATACATGAGATGTCGAACAAGCTTCGGGAGGAGGCTGGGCAGGCATCCAACATAAAGAGCAAGTCCACCCGGAAAAACGTCGGGGAGGCGCTTGAGAAGATTGTTCACCACCTCAAAAGCTACGGCAACACCGCGCCAAAGACAGGGGTCGTCATCTTCTGCGGGAACGTTTCCGACAACCCGGCAAAGACGGATGTCGAGCTGTTCACGGTCTTCCCGCCCGAGCCGGTTGCAATCTCGCTTTACCGGTGCGACTCGCGCTTTTTCCTTGAGCCCCTCGAGCGGCTGCTTGAGGTCACGGACAGCTACGGAATCGTAGTCATGGACGGCAGGGAATGCACGCTTGCAGAGCTTCGCGGCACAAACACGAGGATACTTTCACGCATACGCTCGATGGCGCACTCGAAAATGAGAAAAGGGGGGCAGTCTGCAAGGCGCATAGAGCGGATAATAGAGGAGTCGATAGAATACTACTACAAGCATGTCGGGGAGCACATGGACCGCTATTTTGTCAATACGGTCAAAGGCGTGATAGTCGGCGGGCCCGGGCCTGCGAAGGAGGATTTCGTGAAGATGTCTCCCTTCAACTACCAGATAAAGGTGCTTGGAGTGGTGGACACCGGCTACACCGACGAATACGGCATCCGCGAAGTGATGGCGAAATCCGGCAATCTTATAGCAGAACAGGCGGCGGTGAAGGAAAGAGTGATAATCGAGCGATTTATCAAGGAAGTCGTTTCAGGCGGGCTTGCCACTTACGGCGAAGCTGAAGTGCGGAAAGCGCTTGAGAGCAAGCAGGCGAAAGAGCTTCTTGTCTCGGAAGGGCTGACCTTCAAGAGGGCAAAGCTGGTGGACACCACCACTGGCGAGGCGCAATATGTCACCAGCCGGACCCCTTTTGACCTTGAGGAAAAGATAAAGGCAATCGGGGGCACGGTAAAAGTTGAGTCCGAGCGCCCGCTCATAGACGACCTTATCGACCTTGCGGATTCCCAGGGGATTGATGTTGCGGTCATTTCGCCTGACACCGCAGAAGGCGCGCAGTTCCTGGGAAGCTTTTACGGGGTCGGGGCCTTCCTTAGGTACAGGTAAGGGAGGGCTGGCAAGCCAAAGTAGCTTCTTTTTTAAAGTGAAGTGCGCACAAATGAATCGGCAGGATAGGTCGGGAGAGTAGGGGCCTCCCATACTGCAAATCCCCTTTGGCAGGGCCGAATATCCGGTGAAGTGGCAGGCTGGGGCTGTGAGGCTTTGGCTTTAAGCGTCGACGCCCTGCCTTGCCGGATGGTCCATTGTGCCAATCGGGTCAGGCCGGAAGGAGCAGCCCTACGCATTCTGTACCGTGCTGGCAAGATCCAAGGCTGAGCTGCGGTCAAAACCACCTTGCAGTTCCGCCTGTTGCCCGCCGGGGATCCTGCCACAATATGAAACAGGCTTAATCCGAAGGCTACATAGACGGCACAAAAAAGCCAGCAAACCCCCTAAGAACTAAACAGCTGCCGCAGGCGCAAACATTGCAACCATAAGAAAAAGCAGCACCAGCGGGACAGCCACGGCAAGCGCCGCGCGCGCGCTTGAAATGCCGTGGACGGATTTTATCGCGCGGTAGAATCCGTAAAACATGAAAATCTCGATTGCGAACGCCGCCAGCGAGAATACTATGCCTGCAAGCGGGAGCTGCGCCAAGATGGTGAAAGGCACCGCAAGAACCGCCCAGCCGCAATAGACCAACGAGAGCACGAATGTCTGCTGCATATAGCCCCCGCTTCCCCCGAGAATTTTCGAGGCCATGAACAGGACTGCCGAGCCTATGAAGCCGAACAGGACCAGAAGCGAAGGGTAGATTGCGGCCATCGCGAGGATGAACAGCGGCATGTCCTCGGGGAGAATGAAATCCGAAGCGTTGAAAAACGCCATGCCGAGCGTAATGGCCATGGAAACCGCCGCAAGAACGATGCCCGAAAGAAACAGGTTGGTGGCAGCCCCTGCGAAGCTGGCGCTTGCCTTCGCGGGCCCGATTGCCTCTTCAGGGCAAAAATAGGCGCGGACCCATGTGATGAGGAGGGGAACCCTGGTCAGCGAGATTGCGGATATTGCAAGGCGCTCGAACGGGGCGTAAAAAGGCGCAGCCTTGCCCGTGCCCGCCTGCGCCTGAACCATCTTTCCGCGTTTTCCCTTTTTCATCTGAAAACCTACTTTTTCTGGAATTTCTCTGAATAGCACTTGAGGCAGTAGCTGTGCATGTAGCCCTCGGAATCGAGATGCTGTTTCTGGTTTTCCCGCGTAAGCTCGGTTTTGCATACCTCGCATGAAAGGTAGTTGTTGTACATCTTCACACCTTCTTTTTTTGGCGCGCATCCGCCGCTTGCCGCCTCTTCTTCTCGGCAAAGGAATAAAAGCCTGCGGCATTCCCAATAACCCCGCGCTGGGGTCGCATAACCCGGTATTGCGGCAGGTTGCTAACCTGTTGGGGGGAAACCTCCGTGCGAGTTCAAGCAGAAACCCATGTGGTTTTTCGAAAGCGGGTTTCTGCACTTCCTCCAGAGGAATTCCTCGAGGAAGTGCCCGAACAAATCTCGCCCCCGGCATTTTTTCTCAAAAAAATGGCGCGCAATCAGAACGTCACAACGTTCTGATACGCAGTGGAATCGCAATTCCACCCGCGCAGTAGCCGGAAGCTACTCGCCGCGGCATTTTATCCTTAAGGGAATGGCGGCGTTTTTGCCTTCCTCTTTTTGCCTGCAGGCGAAAAGGATGCCTTTTTTGCGCGGGCGGAAAAGTGCACGGGCAGGATGCCGGCGGCATTTTTGTTTATAGGAATGCGCGCAGTAGCCGGAAGCTACCCGCGCAGCATTTTTTTATTTTCCAGTTTCTTCAGGAAAACGGCGCAACCTATTTAAAATCTCAGGCGGAAAGCGTTGCAAAGGAGGGATTTGATGAATTGGAAGATGTTTGCGGTTCTTCTGGGAATAAGCGCCATTGCGGCGGCTGCGACCGGAATCGGGCAGCTGAATACGGCAATAAGCGACCTTTGCACCAGCCTGAC